>Ga0208879_1002960_pt1 | contig 14405 bp, 14 predicted proteins | sample Knorr_S15_td_Bot_FD_185605 | JGI IMG/M metagenome (GOLD analysis project Ga0208879, IMG submission 185605) | Marine microbial communities from Southern Atlantic Ocean transect - Knorr_S15_td_Bottom_ad_5009_LV_A (SPAdes) (version 2) | ecosystem: Environmental > Aquatic > Marine > Oceanic | place...
TAACGGTTTCGCTCCCGCCGATAACCAGTCGGGCGTCGGCGCCGGGCTTTCGTTCCGGCAGTCCATAACAATTCGCGAGTACAAAAGCCAGATAAAAGGCGTGCTGTGCTTTGCAGTTGACGGCACACCGGGTGACTCGGTTGCGTTCGGGGTAAATCACATCCTGAACGACGGTGTCGATGCCGTAGTCGCAGGCATAAACCCCGGCAACAACACAAGTCGCAACGTATTCATTTCCGGTACGTTTGGAGCCGTGATAATTGCCGCGGCAATCGGGGTTAAGGCGTGCGCTTTCTCGATAGACGCGCTGGACGACGTGGATGATCAACTCGTGGGCAGAATAATCAATGCGACCACCCGCGAACTGGTCAGCCCGGACACCCCGCGCGGCGGCCTCTACAACGTGAATTTTCCGCCGCTTCGATACTCTGAAATCCTGGCCGCGGAGGGTTGCGCACCCGCGCCGTCCGAGCTTCGTATGAAACTCGAAGCCGATAATTTCGGCGGGTTCGAACTCTTCTCTGGACTCCGGCTGGGGATTGACCGGCTCAAGCTGATGCCGGGCACCGACGTTGAAGTTCTGAGCCGCGGTCGCGTCGCCCTTTCGTCCCTCGATGGAAACACCCTGGTTCACGATCAGAACGATCCCACGCTTCAGCGGATGATCGCGGCTGCCAACGGCGTGATTGGTTGACGAGTCGGCTCTTAATATTCAAAATCTCGCAGAGCAGAATTTTTTTTAGTCATGCTGATTTTTCGATCTCCGAGAGGAACCGACCCCGATGCTATACGAACTCCGAGTCTACGAATGCCTCCCCGGGCGATTGCCGAATATCAACGCACGGTTCGCAAATCACACGATGAAACTGTTTGAAAAACATGGCATAAAAAACATCGGCTATTGGACGACCGATGTCGGCGAAAGCAATCATGAACTGACCTACATGGTCGCTTTCGAGGATGCGAATCAGCGTATGGAAGCATGGGAGAGCTTCCGAAACGACCCCGAATGGGCGAAAGTTGTTGAGGAATCGCACAGGGACGGCCTCATCGTCAAGAACGTCCGCAACCAGACCCTAATCCCGACCCCCTACTCACCCATGCAGTAGCTTGCTCTTTTCGTTCGACCGGCCACTGCTCCACAGGCACCAGACCGGCGGAATCACAACTATGCCAAACATACAGAAACTGAAAAACCTCTCGGGCAAGGCCCACATCGTCGGTGTCGGCGAGTCGAACAAGCTCGGCAAAGTCCCTGAAAAATCGCCCCTCGCCCATCATTCCGAGGCCGCTATCAATGCACTGGACGACGCCGGGTTCCGGCTTTCAGATGTCGATGCACTCTTCACCGCCGGCTGGTCGACTCTCGATGTCGCCGAATATCTCGGCATTCACCCCCGCTACACCGACAGCACGTCGGTCGGCGGCGCGTCGTTTGTGATCCACGTTGCCCATGCACTTGCCGCGATCGCGGCCGGGTACTGTAAAGTGGCGTTGATAACGCACGGCCAATCGGGCCGGTCCGACCGCGCTCCTATCCCCCGGAATCCTGGCACCCCGGCAGCACAATACGAGGCTCCATACGGCATCATCGGCCCACCGATCTCTTACGCGATGGCCGCCCGGCGCTATATGCACGAATACGGCGAGGACCGAACCCGGCAGGCGATGGCCGAAATCGCCGTGTCGACCCGAAAATGGGCCAATCTCAACCCGATGGCCTACTTCTACGACAAGACCACCAGCTTCGAGGACTATCACGATTCAAGGTGGGTAGCCTGGCCGTTCCACCTGCTCGACTGTTGCCTGGTGACCGATGCGGGTGCCGCAATTGTGATCACCACGCCAGAACGTGCGCGTGATGCGAAAAACGGCAGTGTGACGATACTCGGGGCGGGTGAGGGCCACGACCACTCGATGATTTCACAAATGCCCGATCTCACACGGGCCTTCGGTCGAAACACCGGCCCCCAGGCGCTCGAAATGGCCGGTGTGTCGCACTCGGACATCGACCTTGCGATGATCTACGATTCGTTTACCTACACTGTGCTGGTCACTCTCGAAAACCTGGGTTTTTGCGGTCCGGGCGAAGGACCGGACTTCGTCGCGTCGCAGCGTACCGCCCCCGGCGGCGACTTCCCGCTCAACACGAACGGCGGTGGGCTTTCCTACACGCACCCCGGCATGTACGGAATCTTCACAGTGGTCGAAGCCACACGCCAGCTGCGCGGTCAGGCTGGCGACCGCCAACTGGATAAGTGCGACCTTGCACTGGCACACGGCACCGGCGGCCTGTTATCGTCCACCGGGACCGTAATACTGGGAGCGGAGTAACGATATGACCAGCAATACGCCTAAACCCCAGCCCGTTTCACAGCCCGAGTCGGACCGCTACTGGGAAGGACTGAAAAACGAAGAAATCTGGCTCCAGCGGTCGGTGGCTACCGGGAAGTTCCAGTTTTACCCGAGAGCACTTGCGATTGAAGATGCCGATGGCAACCGCGAGATAGAGTGGGTTCAGGCCTCGGGCAACGCCGAACTTTTCACGTTCGCGATCGCACATATCGCGCCGCACCCCGGTTTCACAGGAGATGTGCCCTACATAACGGCCCTCGTGAAGCTGGAAGAAGACGTGATCGTGCCCACGAACATTGTCGGTGTCGACCCCGAACCGGAGAATCTCGAGATCGGCATGCGGCTCAAACCCGTTTTCGAACACCACGACGGCGGACAGACCCTCCTGATGTTCACCCCGGCCTAGAACGCCTCCGGCCCATGGCATTTTGCCGGAACTCGCAACTACTTCAACCTCGGGGAGACGGAGCAAGAGAGAGGGGCATCTTCTCGTACCCCCCCGGGGAAGCAGGTCAGGTTGATGGGGAATGAGCCCAACCGATGAAGTTCAATCTATCAAAAACCTGATTCTCCCCAAACCGTAACCCGCTCCTTAACCCTTTCCTCCACGACGACGAAGGTCAGAGTGCGACATGGAGCGTTGAGAAAGGAATAGTGTCAGGGGTCTGTGCGAGTTAGAATTGACCCTTCGCCGGCCAGATCGGTCGGCCAAAATCCACCAATCTCGATTCACGACCCTCGATCTCCAGGATGACTCCGCTGCTGCACGCCGACTCGATCTGCATCCGACGCCACCGAACCAAGGGTGCATAAGCACCCCGAAACAGCGCACGACCAAATTATTTCCTAATACGCGTCGAGGTCACTCCGATGGTTCAACATTTTCTAAAATTCAGCGATATCGCGTCCGGCGAAGTTCAGCCGTTGATTGAACGCGCTATCGACCTGAAATCGGGCACAAAGAGCAACGCCCTGGCCGGCGCATCGGTCGTGCTGCTATTCGAAAAACCCTCGCTCCGCACCAAGCTTTCGTTCTCGATCGGCACCGGTAAACTCGGCGGCACCCCGCTCTATCTCAGTCCCGAAGAAGTGGGTCTGGGCAAACGGGAACCTGTCGGAGACGTAGCGAAGGTCGTATCTCGCATGGCAGATATCGCGGTTGTCCGTACCTTCGGCCAGTCGATTATCGAAGAATTTGCCGCAGCCGCCACGATCCCGGTCATAAACGCCCTCACCGACGCCGAACACCCCTGCCAGGCCCTCGCCGACGTGCAGACGATCGCCGAGCAACTCGGAAGCGTCAGAGGGGCCAGCGTTGCGTACGTCGGCGACGGCAACAACACCGCCGTGAGCCTGGCATACGCAGTTGCGGGGCTTGGGGGCCACCTCACGCTCGCTTCCCCCGGTGGATTCGAACTGCCGGAAGAGGAACTCGAAGGTGCCAACGCTTATGGTTCTTCTTCAGGTGGCTCGGTAAAACAGGCCACTTACCCACAGGATGCCGTGTCCGGTGCCGACATCGTTTACACCGACGTCTGGACGAGCATGGGACAGGAAGACGAAACAGCCAGGCGACTCGCTGCGTTCGACGGATACCAGGTGAATCCGGCCATGCTCGACCTGGCTTCACCGAACGTGAAATTCATGCACGACCTACCTGCACACCCCGGTGAAGAGATATCGGACGGCCTTCTTGACGATCCACGGTCCGTCGTCTTTGACCAGGCAGAAAACCGCCTGTGGGCGCAGGCCGCCCTGATGGAAAAGCTGGTGGGAAAGCTAACCTGACTGCGTAAACCACGGCCGAATACCGAGAATCCGCGCCCCGCCGTGCGAACATGTACATGACGATCAGCACCCCCGGTGTAGCGCCCTCGAAATTCATCTCACCCCAGGAAAATTACGCGGTAATCAAAATCTGATGGCCCTTCCAGTAATTGCAATTATTGGCCGACCCAACGTCGGCAAGTCGACCCTGTTCAACAGATTGGCAGGACGCCGGATCGCGATCGTTAGCGACATCCCCGGTACAACTCGCGACCGCGTGTCGATCGATGCCGAATGGGGCCGCCACCGCTACCTGCTTGTCGATACGGCCGGGGTCGAAGATCGCCCGCACGACCCTCTATTGTGGGACGACATAAAAAAACAGGTCGAGATCGCGCTCAACCAGGCCGATGGCATCATTTTTACCGTGGACGTAAACGAAGGCGTCACTGATGCCGACGAAGACGCGGCAGACATGGTGAGGCGGGTGGGCCGACCCGTGGTGGTTGCTGCGAACAAGACAGATTCTCTCGCACGCGAAAACCTCATTTACGACTTCTACTCCCTCGGCCTTGGCCAACCTCACCCCATCAGCGCTTACCACGACACCGGCGTTGGCGATCTTATGGAGGCGATGTTTGCCGCGATGCCGCCGTTCGAACCGGATTCAATGGGTCCACATTCAATCAGGGTGGCTATTGCCGGACGGCCAAATGCCGGGAAATCGGCGCTGTTCAATGCCCTCACCGGAGAAGACCGCGCGATCGTCAGCCCGGTTCCAGGCACGACCCGCGATACCCTCGACTCCCAGTTCGACTACGAAGGCACCCGGATCACCTTCCTCGATACCGCCGGGCTTCGTCGCCGCGGAAAGGCCGAGGCTGGTATCGAAAAATACAGCGCGATCAGAACAATTGGTGCTATCGAACGCAGCTATGTCGTGATTCTCGTGCTTGATGCAACCGAGTTTGTGACCGCGCAGGACACACACATCAGCGGTTACATCGACGATGCCTCGCGTGCTGCCGTGGTAGTCGTGAACAAGTGGGACCTTGCCAACGAGCTCAAGCTCAACCGCGCCGACGCCGAAGAGGAAGTGAAGAACCGCTTCAAATTCATTCCCGACGTTCCGGTTGTTTTCACATCAGCGCTCACCGGCAGTGGAGTAGCCAAACTGCTGCCAACGATAATCACTGTTTACGGAGAGTTTTCCAAGCAAATACCGCGTGCTGAGGTCAGCCGTACAATATTCGATGCGATGGGCGACAATCCCATGCCGGGATTCGGAAGCAGGCGACCGAGAATCTTCCGGTGTATTCAGAGTCGGACCTCTCCTCCAACATTTGAATTTACCGCTCGAAACCCGGAACTAATACACTTCAGCTACCGCAGGTACTTGGAGAACCGTCTGCGAGAGAGTTTCGGATTTATCGGTTCGCCATTGAAACTGTCATTTATAAGCCGGCAAGATGAGTGATCCTGTACTAGCCATAGTCGTGCTCGTGGCCGCTTACTTCGTAGGCGCCATCCCTTCGGGCGTCATCGTGGGGCGCCTGTGGCGCGGCGTGGACATTCGCAGCTACGGAAGTGGTGGATCCGGGGCAACAAACGTGGCCCGCACGCTCGGCTCAAAGGCGGGCGGGGCAGTCCTTGCGATGGACGTCGGAAAAGGCGTCATCGTAACGGTGATCGCCCTGCTGGCCGCGGACGAGGCGTGGCTGCTGGCCACAGCCGGGACGATTGCCGTGCTCGGCCACATGTTCCCGGTCTATATAAAGTTCAAGGGTGGAAAGGGTGTCGCTACCGGCCTGGGAGCACTTTTCGTAATTTCCCCAGTTGCCGGGATTATCGCGATGGTAGGCGTAGCGATCGCCGCTCTGACGCGCTACGTTTCGCTCGGATCGATCATGGGCAGCAGCTTGAGCCTGGGCTTGCTTGCCGTTCTCAGCGCGTTCGAAGTTTCTATACTCGGCACACAGCATGATCGCTGGTACCTGGTGTTCGCCATCCCGGTTGCCCTCTTAATCCTGTGGCGTCACCAACCCAACATAGACCGTCTGGCAAAAGGCGACGAATCACGGCTGGAAAACAAGCCAAACCCGCGCAGGGCCCAGCGAACCCCTTAAACTGCCTCTGTGACACACATTGGCATAGTCGGCACTGGCGCCTGGGGGACCACTCTCGGGATACTCTTGGCGCGCACCGGTCACAAAACGGTTCTATGGTCCCGCACCGAGTCGCGGGCGCAAGAACTGGCAGGCGCCCGCGTCAACGATCGTTCTGTCCCCGGAGTCGAGTTCCCGGACTCGATGAGTGTGACCGCATCCCTCGACGAATCGTTTGCAGACTCCGAACTGGTTATTGTCGCGGTCCCGTCGGTCACGGTTCGGGAAAATATCAGAAACATTTCCGATGCACTGCCGACCGGTTCGAGTGTGGTGTGCGCTACCAAGGGCATCGAGATTGACACCGGCAAGCGGATGTCCCAGGTCATTTCAGAAGAACTTCCCAATTTTGATATCGAGCGAATCGGAGTGCTCTCCGGACCGAACCTCGCGCCCGAAATTGCCAACGGCAAGGTCGCCACAGCGACCGTTGCGTTTCCGGCCGATTCCGTGGGCGAATCGGTTCAGACCCTGCTCAGTTCCGACTTGTTTCGCGTCTATCGAAGTGAAGACGTAACGGGCGTCGAACTTGGTGGGGCACTTAAAAACGTCATCGCAATCGGTGCAGGATTTATCGATGGGGCGGGGCTCGGCGATAACGCCAAAGCGGCGTTCGTTACCCGCGGGCTGCATGAGATAACCCGGCTCGGCGTGGCGATGGGTGCAAGCCCCGATACCTTCGCCGGACTGAGCGGAATGGGCGACCTCGTGGCCACCTGTTACTCGACCCTGAGCCGGAACTACCGGCTGGGAATTGGAATTTCGTCAGGCAAAGACCTTGAGTCTGTCCTCGCAGACCTGGGACAGACTGCTGAGGGTGTTCCCACCACCAGGGCGACCGTACGACTCGCCGCGGAACTCGGCATCGAAATGCCGATCGCCACGGCGACCCACACTGTGCTGTTCGAAGGCGCTTCGCCTACCGACGCCGTTCGCGATCTCATGGCACGAGCACTCCAGCAGGAGATTCGTTAGCCTGGCGTTTTGCCCTGGGCACGCTCAGGCCGTGTCTCGACGTGGAAGAGACCGAAAACGACGGCCAAACTCCCATCAACCGCCAAGATCGCCCATTTCATAGAGGATTGCCGACATCACGGCGATCGCAGCGGTTTCGCTGCGCAGCACACGTGGACCGAGCGTTACCAGCCCCGCCCCGGCTTCCTGTATCGCATCGACTTCCGCTTCGTTGAACCCTCCCGGCGGCCCGATCAGCACACCCAGCTCAAATCCCTTGGCCCCAGTTCTTCTCGTAGCACCGGCTTCGCCCGGCGTTTGAGATTTGATGGCCTTCAATGCTTCACCCAGGGGCGACGAGTTACTTACCCGTTCCTCCCACATGCAAAGTAACGGCTGGTCAGCTAACAGTTGATCCACCGCGTCCATTACCGGTAACGGCTCGTCGACCGGAGGGACGACGGCCCGCCCGCTCTGTTCGGCAGCCTCGATGGCGATCTTCTGCCATCGTTCGAGCCTGCTGACCGATGGCGCACCGGTGACCCCACCCTGAACGCGCTCGCTCAATACCGGTATGAACCTTACGGCACCCAGTTCGGTGCATTTCTGGATGGCCAGCTCGATCCGCTCCGGTCGCGCCAGTCCGAGAAGCATGGTAACTCTCGCGAACGGCTCGGGCACGGGCTCGAGGGTCGAGATCAAGTTGGCCGTGACTTCCGTCCTGCCCACGTGATCAATTTCTGCTTCCCACTCCGACCCTGTTCCATCGAACAGGCCGATTCGGTCCCCGACGCCCACCCGTAACACTGTCTTGAGTTGTCGGGCTATTGGGCCGTCAAGTGTGACCGCAAATTTTGCGGTGCCAGGCCCAGTCGGGTTTATAGCAGGGAAAGTAATGTTTGGGACGTAGAATCGGTGCATCGTATAGAGAATATCTCAAAAACTCCCGATCCCTGGGAGAGGGCCGGGGTGAGGAGAAATGTCACCGGGCAAGTGAAACCTTTGCTGCGGGCAATACGCTCATTCACGATATCCCCTGGCTTGCCCGAATAAATCGAGTGGCGGTCCAATCCTCAATTTGCCTGGTTGATTCGATCACGCCGCCAGCCGATTCAAAGGCTGAAATCACCTCATCAAGTCGGGTATCGAGGACTCCGGACGTGATGATTACTCCATCCCCGGACACCGTCGCAACCAGGGCCTCGGCCAGTTTGATAAGCACATTCGCTGCAATATTTGCCGCTACAACGTCGAAAACGCCCTCTGGAACTCCATCGTGAGGGACACTCCCCCGCAGAACAGTCGAGCGCTCAGAGAAACCTGCAACTTCAAGGTTCGCCCGTGATGAAATGACAGCATCATCATCGATATCCAGACCTACCGCGTGCTCGGCTCCAAGCGCGAGGGCAGCGATAGACAGCACTCCCGACCCGCACCCGACATCCAGAAACCGGCTCCCTGGACTCACAGTCGCCTCGATCTCTTCGAGGCACATCAGCGTGGTCGGGTGGTGCCCGGTACCGAACGCAAGGCCGGGTTCCAGTTCAATCACGATGTCGGAGTCCTGCCTGGTGAATTCGGCAGAACGTGGAACTATTACGAGATTCGTCCCAACCCTGATGGGCTCGAACCTCTGATTGCGCCATTCGTCGTCAGATACTTCCCGTTCTTCCAGCTCGGGCAGATCGACAAGATGCCTGATCAGGCGAACGCCAACGTCGATTGCCGTTCGCCGGCTTTCGGTGGTCGGGTCGATGGGCAGCCAACCGCGGATCGTTACCCACGCAGCAGGGTCGGGCGCTTCACTTTCATCGGGATTGAACCCGCCGGGCCGCTCGACGGAAGCGGTGCCTTCGCAGTGCAGGTTGAAAAGGTGGGTCAGGGGTTCGACGTACTCTGGCGGCGCTTCAATGCTTAGCCGCAACCAGTGTCGGGCATGTATCTTGCTTCGGTCATTCACCGGACGAGCCGCTTTCAGGATTTGTCGTCCTCGCCCCTGAACGCATCTTTGAACCGGTCGAAGAGCCCCGGGCCGCTGCCAATTCCGTCCCCGACCTTCTCGATGCCGAACGATTCCGCAAGTTCTTGTAATAGTTCGATCTGGTGCTCATCGAGCTTGTTCGGAGTGACAACTTTCAGATCGACAAGTTGGTCACCGCGCCTTCCAGAACCGCCCATGTGGGGTATTCCGGCTCCTCGTATTCGTGAAATCGAACCGGACTGAGTGCCGGGTTTGATCTCAATGTCTCGCGGTCCGTCGAGGGTCTTGACGCTGATTACCCCGCCGAGCGCTGCCATCGTCATGTTCACTTCGGCAGCCATAATCACATCATTGCCACGGCGCGAGAACGTTTTATCCCGATCCACGCCTACGTGAACGTAAAGGTTACCACTCCGACCGCCACGGCCGCCAGATTCGCCCTTGCCGCGGACAATCAGCTTGGTCCCATGTTCGACCCCGGCGGGTATCTGAACTTCGATGCGGCGGGTTTTACGTTCGGTCCCGCGGCCTGAACATTTGCTGCAGGCCACTTTCACTGTCTGTCCGTCGCCCTGGCAAGTTGGGCAGCTCGTCACCTGCTGGAACTGGCCGAAAAATGTTCGCTGGGTGCGTCTTACCCTGCCTTCACCGTGGCATGTAGGACATTCGACAATATCGCTGCCCGGCTCGGCTCTCCGGCCTCCGCACCGCTCGCACTGTTCCAAACGGGTCAGCTCGAGTTCGCGTGGTACGCCAAAGGCCGCATCACGGAATGAGACGTTGATTCTGAACTCGAGATCGGCACCCATGTTCGATGCCTGCCGGGTCGAACCGCCAAAGAACGAGTCGAAGATGTCGCCGAACCCGCCGAATCCTTCGAAGCCGTCAAAGCCGCGACCAGCCTGGCCATTCATACCAGCATGACCGAATTGATCGTACTGCGCCTTGCGCTGCGGGTCGCTCAGTACCTGGTACGCCTCGTTCACTTCCTTGAATCGAGTGCTGGCATCGGCTTCTTTGTTGCGATCGGGATGGAACTTGAGCGCCAGCTTGCGAAACGCCTTTTTTAGATCTTCAGGCGTCGCGTTACGCTCAACGTCGAGAACCTCGTAATAATCACGTTTGCTGGTAGTCATTGACAGGGGATTGTGTGACCGTGGTCGGCGCTAGTTCCGGTTCACCCTAAAAAATTAATCGAATCAATCAATTATAGGCCCGAATTACGCCAGGTTCGAATGAGGGTGAAAACCCAAAGTGGCTACCAACCCACACCCACCGCAATGCCAGGTGTGCCCCGCGGAGCTCGCGCGTCGGCTTGCTCACGCCAGTCATCTGGCAAGTGCGGCATCGTCACGCCCGGCGACCAACGACCCCCAACGCCCACCAACTACCCGCCGTACACCGCCATTGTCATCTGATCCAGCTGGCTCGCCAGGTAGCGCACGGTGGGGATAGCTGTTCCATACGGCATGCGCGTCGGAGCCAACACCCCGATCGTGCCCTCGGCTGTTTCGGGCGTTCCGTATCGACAGAACACAATGGAAAAGTTCTTCAACGACTCTTCAGAATTTTCTTGGCCGATAACCACGTTGACGCTGCCATCTGGATTGATCTCGTTTTCAAACGCGGTCATCGCGTAAGAGTCTTCGATTAGCCATGTGGCACCCTGGGCCATTTTGGGGTCGGCAATCAATTCCGGCTGCTGGAACAATTTGCTTATGCCGCTGAACCGTTTTTCCACGTTCGAACGGGCGCTGTGCTTGCGGAGCGCCGCTACAGCCGAATCGAAGGCCCGTCGCTCCAGTCCGGCTCCCACGCGGCCTGCACGGGCCGCCAGACTGTTCGCCGGTACGCCAACAATCGCGTCGCTCAGGCGATTTCGGGCATGCTCGACCTCGGAGTCGGTCACAGACGTTTCCAGCCTGATCAACTGCTTGTAAACGCTCGCCTCCTGCAGCACCACGATCACCATGACAAGCATTTCCTGCAATTGGAGTAGCTCGACGCTCTTCACAGGGGCAGGTGCCGTTCGGGGTATCGTCGTGAACGCAAGGGTGCTCAACAGCCCTGCGAGCAACGCCGAAGCCGAGTCCATCCACTCTTCAACATAGGCCTCGACTGTGCCGAATTCCTGATCGACAAGAGCGGCCGAAACGGGGTCAAGCTCAGCATCAGGGTCGAGCGATGATACGAACTGCCGGTACCCCCGGTCGAGCGGCACTCCTCCGGCCGACACATGGGGACGGTGGATGTAACCGTCCTCCTCCAGGGCTACCATTTCGTTCCTTATGGTCGCCGGACTTGCCCTGAGATTTGTGGATCGGGCGACCGCGCTGGAAGCGACCGGGGACGCGGTCTCGACATGTTCAGAAACGATGAACCTGAGAATCTCTCGTTTTCTGCTTGTCAGAGTCGGCATACTCGTCTCAGCCCTGTGTCACGCGCGCTACGCGATGGAATGTCGTGAAGCTAGCATGCGGTTTTCCCGAGTGTCAACACAATTTTTGGTCTACTGCGCACCACTGGCGTCGAGTTATCCGGTGGCCTGAACCATCATCGAGTGATATCGAGTAATTATCGTGGTCCAACTTTCGCGAAATGCATTCGGCAGGGCTGCCGAATTTATTTCCCTGAACGCACGCCCCCTTGAGCGGGCACAGTTCGATTACCACTTCGCCTCGGGATCGCTGTCAGACGTTCTGACCGAACTGAACAAGTTCCAGAACGACGACGGGGGCTTCGGGCATGCTATCGAGCCCGATTTGCGTATGCCGTTGTCCTGACCGTTTGCAACCCTCCCGGACGCCATGGATTTTCACGCAATGATGTGCTTCGTGCGGCTCGCCGAAATGGCACCGGACCCAGTCGCCGAGAAAATCCTGCCCAGGCTGCGCCGCGGTGTCCACCTGGTCGCCGGTGACGGTCCCGATGACCGGCAGGACTACGGCCCGCGCCCGCTGTGGTTCGCACCTGATCCCGACAGCCCGCTATCAGACGAACTCCACGAGTCGATACAATTCCAGCTCGAATACGAGATCGAGTCGCAGGGCGACGACGGTGGTTGGCGACCCGGCTTGTCGTGGGGACAGTTTGAGAGCGACTGGGTGACCGCATGAGTCGAATGGGCCGGGATTCTGACCCTCCGAAACCTGCTGATTCTCCGGGCATGAGGCCGCACGTAGCGCAACCCTGGTCACTGCTTGAGGTGTGCGAGATTGCATCCGCCCACAGGCGGTGGGGAATTGACAGTGCCAGGCGATACAGTGTCGGCAAATCGGTGTGATCGCAACTGATCGTGTTTCGTTCCGTTGTTATTTCGTTGACGCTTTCGCGGGCACATTGCTAAATTTAAATATGAACGGTGCCCGGGTCTGAGAACCTCTACCAATTTGAGAGGCAGTTGACCATGCGGCAAAAAGGTTTGAATCGAGGAACGTGCGAATGGAAATCCGCTGGCTGGGCAACTCTACCTTTGAAATCCGGTCTTCGGCGGGAATAGTCGTAGTCGATCACCAGGGGGCTCTGCCGAAAGCCTCTGAGATTGAAGACGAAAATACGATCTTCGCGTTCAGTCAGGGAGATCATGTCAGCCACCCTGCGGGCAAGCATCAGGTGTTGACCGGACCTGGCGAATATGAAATAGGCGGCCTTAGTGTGCGCGGCGTCGCCACACCGGCCGATGACCCGGCGATCTCGCGCGAAATAAACACCGTGTATATCGTCGATGCCGACGGTATGCAGGTTGCGACGCTCGGCAATCCCGGCTCCCAGCCATCCGCACAATCGGTACAGCAGATCAGCAAAGTCGATGTCCTCATCATCAACACGGAAGCCCAGGGACTCGAGCCAGAAGAGTTATCGACAGTCATCAGGAGCCTCGAGCCAAAGATGATCGTGCCATCCGGCTACGATTCCGAAGTGGGCAAGCCCAGTGCGGCTATGTCGAGGCTGCTGACAGAGCTCGGGGTCAAAGAAGTTGAGCCCACTCCGCGGCTAAACATCAGTCGGGGCGGATTACCCGAGGAGCGCACAGTCATCGTCCTGCAATCGCGAACCAGGTAGAGCACCCGCCGAACGCCAGAGACGCCCGTAAATGAAAAGCCCCTGCACACAGCAGGGGCTTTTCATTTGATTCGCCACAACGTCTTTATCTGCGTACCTCGCGCTCGAACCGTCGCCACGCCAGCAGTGCCAGGGGTGCCAGGAGCAGCGCTATATTGCCAAGGCCCGCAGGTCCGCCTTCACGGATGCTGCAAGCGCCCCCTTCTGCCTCTTTCGCCGCCACCCCTTCCGCTATCGCAGTTTCCAGTGCCGCAGCCGTGGCCGTCACATTGGCGATCGGCGTCGGTGTCGGCGTAGAGGTCGGAACCACAGTCGGTGTCGGCGTCGGCGTCGGCGTGCGGGTCGGCTCCGGAGTCGGTGTGGGCGTGCTGGTCGGGATAGGCGTGTTCGTCGGGATAGGCGTGTTCGTCGGGATAGGCGTGTTCGTCGGGGTCGGCGTTTCGGTCGGCACCGGCGTGGCAGTCGGCGCAACGGTAGGCGTCGGCGTCGGCAGGGGCGGAAACACCAGCAGGAAGTTCTCCTTGCGGACCCCGTCTGCAAATACGTCAGACTGGAACGCTTTTACTTCGCCAATGAAGAATTCAACCGTACCGCCATCGTATTTCTCCAGCGACGGATGGACGGTCAGGAAATACTCACCGTCGAACACCTGCGCGAATGTGGTCACATAGTCATCAATCACCGCATAGATCAGGGTTCCGTCGGGCGGCGGGATCGACCCGGCCCGAACGCGGCCTTCGTAGAAAGTCGCTCCGAGAACGACAGGGGTGCTCGTGGGAGTTGGCGGGACAGGGGTAGGCGTCGCAGTGGCGATCGGTGCAAACGGGAAACGAAGATCATGTCTGCGCTGCTGGTTAAGCGGCCAGTCCAGTTTTACGGACAGTTGCCCGTTGATAAATATGAACTGTTGGTTCCCGGCTGCGTCCCTGGTGATAGGTAAGAAGGCGAACAGCGTTTTCTCGTCGGCCTGAACCTGGTCTTCCAGCCAGAAAACTATCTCCTTGCCCACAAGCTCTAGCGGGGCATCGATAAATATGAACTGATAGTTACCTTCAAGTGGATTACCGACAACGATTGGATTCGACTCCCAATCATCAATCCGTGCAGTAATCACCATGCCA
>Ga0208879_1002962_pt1 | contig 14389 bp, 16 predicted proteins | sample Knorr_S15_td_Bot_FD_185605 | JGI IMG/M metagenome (GOLD analysis project Ga0208879, IMG submission 185605) | Marine microbial communities from Southern Atlantic Ocean transect - Knorr_S15_td_Bottom_ad_5009_LV_A (SPAdes) (version 2) | ecosystem: Environmental > Aquatic > Marine > Oceanic | place...
TCTATGGGAGTAATCGCATCAATTATTGAATTAATTGCAATAAATCATCCATTAAAATATCTTGGAATTCCTGGATTTATTTTATTGATAGTTGGAATAATTTATTCTGTTATTGTATTAACAATCTTTAATGACACTAGATATTTTTCTATACCCTCTACACTTTTAGCTCTAGGTAGTCTGGTTCTAGGATTGATGTTATTGTTAATGTCTGTTGTTTTGTATAGTATAACTCATCAATCAAGACGTTATCTTTAGATACTGTCTATTCTATTTTTTTAACTACTCTGGCAGGATTACCTACTGCTACACAATAATCTGGAATATCATTTGTAACTACACTTCCTGCACCTACAATTGCATTTTCCCCAATTGTTACTCCTGCAATAATAATACATCCAACACTGATCACTGCTCCTCTTTTAATTACTACTGATTTTACCGTTCTTGGATATCCATGTTTTTTTAAAAATTCATTTGCAGTGGGATTGACGTGTGCAAAAATCATTGAATTTGATCCTATTGTCACATTATCTTCTATCTTAATTAACTCAGGATAAATTAAATCCATCAAAACATAAGGAGAAATGTGACAATTTTTTCCTATTTTTACTCCTCTTTTACGTTGCCATCTTACAATCCAACTTGACATGGGTGATGAATATGCTAACACATGAAATATCCAACTCTTTGAAAATTTCATTTTCAGTTTAGTTCTCCCAAACATTCCTTTATATCCAAAATATTCCATTAATTCATTTTCATTTATTTTCAAATAATCTGAATCGTCCATCTCATTTTCTTATTTTAACATAAAACGTTTAACTTTTCCGTAGCTAGTCTTTGGGATTTTCTCAACAAAATCAATTTTGGTTGGAACTTTAAACTTCTCAAGGTTTTTTAAACAATGAATTAAAATTTTGGATTTGTCAAGATTTGATTCTATAGACTTTACTACTTGTAATTTAATGACTTGACCAAAAATTTCATTTTCTATTCCGTACGCAGCAACATCTTCAACTTCTGGAATCTGTTTTACCACTTCTTCTATTTCAAAAGGAATTACTTTTTCTCCCCCTACATTGATTATGTCGTCTTTTCTTCCTTTTAGAAAAAGAAAATTTTCTTTATCTAAAAATCCTATATCCCCTGTTCTCAGCCAACCATCAATTAAATTTTCATCTGCCATTTCATTATTCCAATATTTTGAAATTACATTTTTTCCTTTAACCAAAATCTCTCCTCTAGAATTGCCATTCTGTTCAATTCTTATATTGACTTCTGGAGCAGGTTTTCCTACAGAATCATCTCTAGTGGTATCCTCTTGAAATATCATAAATGTTGAACGTGATGCTTCTGTTAATCCATAATATGTAGCCAAGTTTCCATTTTTCAAAATTTCTCTAAAAGATTGAATTGTACTTTTAGGTATTGCAGTACTATTTGTTATAACTAACCTTAAATTTGAAAAATAATCAACTAAATCTGTATTATATAATTTTGAAAATTTTGTTAGTGTTGCAGGTGTTGCCGCAATCGTTGTTGCACTAAATTTTTTAATTGAATCAAGTAAATTTTGTAAATGACTTGCATCTTTATGTAGAATTACTGTAGAACCTACTGCCATAGATGTATGAAAACATCCTAATCCAAATGAGTGATAAAGTGGTAAAGGTAAAACATCAATATCAGAATTTGAATAACCTAAAACATTGACAATATTTTTTGTTGTAAATTCTATCATTGAGTGTGTAATTCCTACTCCTTTTGGTTCTGAAATAGTCCCAGACGTGTAAATTAAGTGTGCAATTTGATTTTCTTTGAAAGTCTTTTCTTCAATATTTGAGACTGCTTTTAACTCTGACAATTTTAAAATTGGTATTTTAATTTTAGAATATTTTGAAATATTATCAAATATTTTTTCTGAACAAACTATTAGTTGTGAATTTGATGATTTGATCTGATTAAGAAGATTAATTTCTGAAATTTCTGTAGATGTTATGTGAACAATTAGACCCGCCTTAATAATTCCTAAATATGTAATAATAAATGATATTGAATTTTCTGCGATTAGACTAATTACTCCTTGTTTGTTTAATGTTGAAATTGATAAACTAAAATTTTGTACTTGTTCGTACAATTCTTTATATGAAATCTTTTCATCCTCAGAAATTATAGCATTTTTTTCTGGATACTTCTTTGAATTATTTTCTAGATAATCTATGACATTCATGTTAAATGTGATTTTATGCACTCAAATAATTCGTCGGCAGATTTTATTTCTATTGATTCATCTAATGAGAAAGTTATATCAAATTTTGCTTCTGAAAATGTAATCAAATTTAATTGGGCAAAAGAATCCCAATTTTCATAATCTTTTTGTTGTTTTTCCCATGAAAAATCCTCTTCATTCATGTTTTGAAATACCTCAAAAAAAATCTTTTTTGTTTCATTTTTAAGATCTTTATCATTATACAAGTAATCAGGTTGAATTAGTGGATAATAAATAAACCTTCTTACAATTTATTTTATGTTGGAAAGATTAGGTATTGGAATTGATATAGTTGAAATTAAACGATTTTCAAATAAACCATACAAAACTAACATGGATTTTTACAAAAAAATCTTTCATGAATCTGAAATAACTTGTTGTCTTGATCGAAAAAATTTTACAGAATGTTTTGCAGGAAAATTTGCAATAAAAGAATCTATCATTAAATCTGTTCCAAAAAAAATTACATTTCTTGATATTTTAATTGATTATTCAAATTCTAAACCTACTGTGACCTTAATTAATGACTCATCATATTCATTTTTAGTTTCTTTAACTCATGAAGAATCATATGCTGTATCAGTAGTGATTTCAGAAAAACTCTAAATTATAAGAAAAAACGTGTAATTTTGGATATGACTACAAGAAATCGATTAAAAAATTCATTAGTTTTATCATTCATGACCCATTGTGGAACTAAAACTTCATTTTTGAATTGATTAATTAATTCTCTATCACTTACTTTACGAATTTTTTGATTTTGTTTATACTTGTCATTGATTTTTTTCATATTTTTTAAAATCTCTATATCTGCAGAAAGTTTCATTTTTCCTAGACCCTTAGATAGATAAAAAAATAAAACTGCAATATCTACTAATAATAATCCTGGTATCATTTTGAAAAATGTTGAACGAGAATAAAGTGTGAGAAGACAATATTTTCTATTACGTTCTAAGAGTTTGAATTTCAATGGACTCCATTTGAAACTATATCCTTCAATAGGATGATAAACTATGGCCGAAGGCACATAAAATGAATTTATTCCCATTAATGCTCCTCTCCAACATAATTCAAAATCATCGTAAAATGCAAATAAAAAAGATTCAAACAATCCAATTTTTTCTATAATTTTTTTTGAAGTAAAAATACAAGTTCCCGATGCAAAATCCACTTTTTCAAATTTTTCATATTGACCTTTATCTAAATCTCCTTTAGATCTTGAGTATCCAAAACCAAAAATTTGGATCATATTGCCAGTACTTAATAACATAGAATGATCTGTTGAAGCCAAAAATTTTGGTTGATAAATTCCATCACCATTTTTTCTATATGCAGATAATAATTCAGATAACCAAGAAGGATGAACTATTGTATCTGGATTTAAAATTACTACAAATTCTCCCTTTGCTGTTCTTAACCCAACATTATTTCCTTCACAATATCCCAAATTCTCAGAATTTTCTATTAATTTAATATTAGGAAATTTTTCTTTACATTTTGTTTGACTGTTATCTTTAGAAATGTTATCTACAAGAATGATTTCAAAATTTTTGTAATTTGATTTTTGTATAGAGTCTACACAATCAATTAACAAATCTCCTGCATTATAATTTAATATAATTATACTGATTAGTGGGTTGTTTTCATCTAATTCTTTAACATTTGTCTCAGTTTCAATTTTTGACATAATTTTCTCAATTTTTATAAATTCTTGTAATTATTATTTATTGATCTGAATTTTCTTCCAACTATGTGGCATTTCTCTCATATGTTGACTCTTTACTTGTTTTTGATTTTGGAATTGTAAGAGTTTTTCAATTTGCTCTAATGATAAATTTGAAATTTTTTCTATCTCTGATTTTGTCATGTTATTTTCTCTAGCATATAAAATCAAATCAACTATATGATATGGAACACTATAAAAAAACTCTTCATCACTAGTATTGAAACTCCATATATCCGCAGATGCATCTTTTTCAAGAATTTCATTTGGGACTTTCAAAAACTCTCCTATTTGATAAATTTGGGATTTGTATAGATTTGTTAAGGGTTCAAGATCTGTTCCTCCATCACCATACTTTACAAAATATCCTTGTAAAAATTCAGACTTGTTTGTAGTTCCTACAACACAAAAATTATTTTTTTCAGCGTAATAATATAGCAAAGTCATTCTTACTCTATGCTTAATTGATGAGGATGCTATCAATGTCAAAAACTCCGATGTTGATATTTTGAACTGGTATTTTTTATTTTTATCATCAAGAATTTCCAAGAAAGGAATTCCTGCAGAATTAGAAATTTTTGAAGGAATTGTAACTCTGTATTTGCAATTATTATTAAAATTTGAAAATTTTTCTTTAACTATCTGTTCCTTAATACTATAAACTCCAAAAGATTCTAAAATTGAAGTAATGTCTATGATTTTTGTTTCTATTTGAAACTGTTCTGCAATTTTTTTAGCAAGAATTTGACTAGTAGGATCAGATTCTTTTTCTGGCATGATTATCCCTAAAACTTGTTTTGGATCAATTGATTTTGCACAAATTGCAGCCATTACTGCAGAATCAATACCTCCACTTATTCCAATAACCGCCCCACGTTTCTGAAATCTTTTAGAAATTTCTTCTTTTACAAAGTTTTCAATACTGTTGATAGTTTTTTCTATTTCTTTAACCTGAAGAAAATCATATTTTTGTTCCACTAAGATGCAACTTTAATGATGATAATTAAATATGTGTCTATAGAATTGTTTTTAACCTCAATAGAAAGTTTTGTTTTATGGCTAAAAATTTTGATAAAATTACAAAAAAAGTAGCAAAAATGTACAAAGAATATCCATATCCATCACCTTCAACTCAAACAAGTCAAACAAATGAATTATTGAATCTCCTAAGAATTTTTGAATTAGAAAATAAAACTAAATTAACAAACAAAAAAATTTTGGATGCTGGAAGTGGTAGTGGACATAGAATTATTAACGTTGCACAACACTACAACAAATGTAGTTTTCTTGGAATTGATATTTCTGACTCTTCTTTAAGAATTGCAAATACGCTTAAAGAAAAAAATAATTTACAAAATATTCAATTTGAAAAATTTAATCTTATGAATTCCACTTTAAAACTTGGAAAATTTGATTTTATTTTATGTATGGGCGTTTTGCATCATTTGTCAAATCCTGAAAAAGGATTACAAAATATTTTACAAACATTGAAAAAAGATGGAATACTCTTTCTGTATCTTTATGGAAAATTAGGTGGTCATAAACGTATGTTAAACAAACAAATTATCTCAATTTTATTAAATAAAGAAAAATCTAACTATGATCTAGGTATTAAATTAGTTAGAGATCTTGGTTTAAACAAGTTTGAATATGGATGGAATTTAAATTTTAAAAATAAAAAAGAAGAGGATTCATTAATAGTTGATTCACTTTTACATGCAAATGAATCTCTATATGATTTTAATGATATAGACAAATTATTCAGGAAATCTGACTTGTATGGATATGCAATATTTGGAATTACAAGTAGTACCCAAGGTTTTCTATTTGATTCCAGTATTGATTCAAAGAAAAAACTTTCTATTCCACAAACAAACATTTCTCAATTCTTAAAAACGGATTTCTCATTATCCTATTATCAATCTCTAGATTTGAAAAATAAATATCGTGTTTTAGACCTTCTTTATGAGCCTAATGGCTATACAATTATTGGATTAACAAAAAAAGCATATGAAAGATTGTCAAATGAAAGACTCAAAAGAAATTTTATTAGATTAATAGAAAATTGAATCATTTTTCATGGATAATTATGTATCGATCACTTATTTTGAGGAATACAATCTGAAAGGAAATACAAGAAATTTACTTTGAAAGATCTTCTAATACTGTTGGAAGGATTTTTTCATATATGTTATTTGCAATTATCTGATTTCCAAAATCAGTCATATATCCTCTATCAAAATAAATAGGAATTTTATCCATCCCATCAAAAACATTTCTTAAATCGTATACTTTATCACAGGGATGAAAAACAATTATGAATAAATTTTCTACGCAAAACCCAGTGAAAAAATTTAGAGTGTAATTTTCGTACCTTCTCCCAAAAGAAATATTTTGAAACTATCATTGTCTTTTTGCTGTGAAATTTCTGAGTCATTAGAAATAATACTATCTCCAATTTTTCCATCATAATCTATTTTACAATTGGACATAACAATAGTATTTTTCATATCTACTTTAGATATTTTTGAATTGTCTCCAATACTGGTATTTGGTCCAATTACACAATTTTTTTCAATTACACAATTTTGACCTATAATTATAGGGCCATTAAGCTCACAACCCTTTTTAAGAATACTATTTTTACCAACAATGACATTTCCAGAAATTTTTACCCCCTCTTCTTTAATTCCCTCAAAAAATGATGTCATTTTATTTAGAATGATGTTGTTTGCTTGAATTATATCTTCAGGGGTTCCAGTATCTTTCCAATTTTCTTTAACTGTGTTGTAAATGATCTTCTGTTTTTCTTCTAGCATCATTTGCAATGTATCTGTTATTTCTAATTCATTTCTCCATGAAGGTTTTAATCGTTTTATTACATCAAATATTTTTGGTGTCAATAAATACACTCCAATCACAGCAAGATTTGATAGTGGATTCTTTGGCTTTTCTATGATTTTTGTAATTAGTCCTTCTTTTATCTCTGCAATTCCAAATCTCGCAGGATTGTCAACTTCGCATAACACAATTGATGCATCTGCATCGCTTTGTTCAAATTCTCTTACGTAATTAGAAATACTATCAAGTAGAATATTGTCTCCCAAAAATGTTAAAAATTTTTCAGTTCCAACAAATTTTTTGCATAAAGAAATGGCATGTGCAATCCCTCTCGGTTTATCTTGTTCCACATATGTAATATTAACTCCGAATTTTTTCCCATCTTCATAATAGTCTCTAACTTTTTGCGAACCGATCCCACCAATAATTATAGCAATATCTGTTATTCCTGCATCTTTAATAGATTCCAATCCAAATTGAGACATTGGTTTATTTGCAATAGGTAAAAGCTGTTTTGGACCTGTATGAGTCAAAGGTCGTAATCTTGTTCCGTGACCACCATGTAAAATTATTCCTTTCACATTAATCGCCTAATTTCGTTACATTTAATCTAATTTTCCCAAGGTTTTTTTTCTAACATGGGATTTAATTCGTTCCACCAATCTAAATTGTCTAAATACCAATTTACAGTTTTTTCTATACCTTTCTCAAATTCTATTTTCTCTTTCCAACCCAACTCATCTCTAATCTTTGTTGAATCTAAACTATATCTGAAATCATGACCTGGTCTGTCCTCAACGAATTCAATTAAATCTTCACTCTTATCCATAAAATGTAATATTTTCTTCACAATTGTTAGATTGTCCAATTCATTATTCGAAGAAATATTGTAACTTTGTCCATTTTCACCCTTTTTAATCACTTCGAGTATCGCATCACAATGATCATCAACATAAATCCAATCTCTAATATTTTTACCAGAACCATATATTGGAATTTTTTTATTTTTTTGAGCTAGTAAAATTGTCTTAGGAATTAATTTTTCTGGAAATTGTTTTGGACCATAATTGTTAGTACATCTAGTTATGATGCAATCTAAACCATATGTGATATTATAAGAATTTATTAATAATTCTGCGCATGCTTTTGTAGATGAATATGGACTTGATGGATTGAATCTAAACATTTCATTTGCACTAGTGTTTTTTAGACTACCAAAAACTTCATCAGTTGAAATATGAATAATTTTTTTTCTATATTTTTTTATAATTTCTAAGATTGTGAATACTCCATTTACATTAGAATCTAGAAATGGTTTAGCATTTGCTATGCTTCTATCAACAAAAGATTCAGCTGCAAAATTAATAATCATATCTGATTCAGAAATTAATTTTTGCATTAAATGAAAATCTGTTATATTCCCTTTAATGAATTTATAATTTTTTAATTTATCCAAATTTTTTTCATTTGAACCATAAAATTTGGCATCGACATTTTGTATATAACTATCTGGATATAATTTTGCCAATTTATCTATAAAGTTACTTCCAATAAATCCTAAACCTCCAGTTACTAAAAATTTCATAAAATTACTATATCATTACATAATAAATTATTTTGTTCTTAATTAAAATAAGGTGTATTTGTATTAAAGATTTGAATTTATTAAATAGATCTAAAATCCATCAATGGTATGGATAAAATATTTCAAACAAATTTAGAACAACATGAAACTAAAAGTGTCGTTGACAATCATGTCAATGGTTTACTTACTGTGATATGGAGAGATTGGGATAAAATCATTAAAAATCACCCAAAAATGGTCTATATCAGTTCAGTCAATCCTGGGGAAATCAAAGGACCTCATATTCACACTAAGAGAAATAGTCACTTTGTTTGTATACATGGAAAAGTGATTTTTATCATTAAAGAAAAAAATGGTCAATACATAGAAATTGAATCAAGTGAGGAAAAACCTACGTTAGTTCACGTTCCAAAAAATTATTCCTCTGCACATGTAAATATATCAAAAAATGTTTCTAGAATTCTTACATTAGCTGATCTTGCATGGAAACCAAATGATAATGAAATGCAAAATGATCATTTTGAGAACTATGATTGGAAAAAATGGACATAGTTTTCTAATTATTCAGCAAAAATTTTGACAATTCATTTGATGATTTTTCTTGATACGAAAAATATTTATCAATAAAATTCTGACCATTTAAAATTAAATTATTCCTTATTTCATTATCTGTCAAAATTTTATTTAATTTTAGTTCTAATTCATCTATGTTTGACACAGAAATTACTGCATTTTGTTTAATTACTTCCTCATTTTCATAGTTTTGTTTTTCTGGTAACAATACCATTGTAGGTTTGTTTAAAATTAATGAATCTAAAATAATTGTAGAATAATTCATCGAAATTAATGTATCACATGATTCTAATAATTCCATCACATCTTCATGTTGATAAATTAAAATATCTGGATCAATTTTTTTAGCAATTGAAGTAATATCAAAAAATTCTGTTGCATGTAATTTTATTATTGGCTTTTTATCATAATTTTTTTTAATTAATTCTAAAATCTTTTTTAAATACCATTCAAATCTTTCATAAGCTCTATTATCATTACCATTAAAATTTGCATGAAAAAATAAATTTGATGCAATTAAAATTGTATTATTATTTTTTACATTTGCCCTTCTTTTAAAAAATCTGTCGTGTCTTGGACTTCCTATAATTTTTATATTTTCATCTTTGACTTTATGATTTAAAAGATATGATTTCATTATTGTTCCCCAAACAAGCATTTTTTCATTGTTAAATGGCAAAACAGGCATTAAAGGATGATATTTTTCAAATGAAGGATTTAATGTCATTATTCCATGTTGTAAACAAAAAATAGGTATATTTTTTATGTTAGCAAAATGAATGATCTCTTTTTCTTCTGTTCCTGTATGAGCCCAATCCAAAACTCCTTTGATTTTTGTTATTTTAAAAAGCTCTTTTACAAGAATCATGCGTTTTACACTTTCATTAAATCTCTCAGTAATTATTTTTTGAAAATTATTTTTTATTATATTCCAAAAACTAAAACCTTTAACTGAAAAAATTTCATTTAAGTGATTTTCACTTTTCCAAAGTAAATCTAAATTTTTTTCTAATATTTCTAGATCCTCATTTTTTTTAGCTTTTGTTTTGCTATTTTCTAATTCATTTATAGCTAAAACTTTACAATTTGAATTACGAATAGTATTTAGAGATTTTAAATCCCAAATTGCTGGTTTTCGTTGGTTTAAAATAATTATATTTGTATCTGAATTAGGAAATGATTTTAAAAAATCATCATATATTTTTGTGTTAAAATCTAACAATAAAATAGATTTATTATTTTTTAATAAATTTTTGTTTGGTTTAATATTAAATATTAAATTACAAATATTATCTGTACACTTTTTTAATATAAAATAATTTTTTCTTGATATTTTTAAATTCTTTTTAATAAATAATAGATTGATTGGAATTTGGAATTCATCAAAAAATAAATTTACAGTTTTATTTTCATCAAAAAATTCTGTTTGAATTGTTTTATTTTTACAAAATTCTGTTACATAATTTTTTAAACCATGTGATTTTATTATTTCTGGATTTTCTTTCTCTAAAATTTTTTTTAATCCAATAATACGTTTTATATGAATCAGAAAATAGCTAGTAAGTTCTAATTCTAAAACAGAACCTAAATTCAATTTTTCATATTCTAAATACTTAGAAATTTTTTCATTTTTATACCAGGAAGTTGCTAATTTTAGAGATATATCATCAACCATCGATTTATCATTTTCATCAAAATACTCTTCAACGATTTTGTGCTCAATATTTGCATCACTTAGAGATTTATGTGCATGATAATCGAATGTTATTATGATTGATTTTTTTTTGAAATGATCTTGTTTAATTGCACTAAATTCAATTTTCCCTTCGAGTAGAATGACTTCTGTCATATTTTTTTCCTGTCTGTAAAATTCAATTTCTATATTTTTTAGTTTTAAACTCTTGTGTTATTGCAAACCATTCATATATTACTATTAATACAAACCAATCTAAATTTTTTAAGAAAAATTTTATTCCGATATTTTTTAAACACCATATGGATAAATTTGATCCAGGTAAAATTAATTCTCTAAATGGAATCATCTTTTTTTTGTAAAAACTAAGATGAGTACCTTCTGAATGTACCCCGCTAACAAATCTATATAACAACACTTCATCTATGGCATACAAATCTCCATCTTTAAGTATATTTAAAATTAAAATTAAATCCCAACCTAACCCTACAGAAACCATTCTATTTCTTAGTTTTTCTGTTCTAAATAATCCATAAACAAATGATGCTTGATTAAATCGCAAGTACGTTTCAGCCTTTTTTTCATAAGATCCAAATACTGATCGTACATGTGCATATTTTTCATAGTCTTTATTACTTCCACGTCTCATTAAATTCTTAATCTTAAAAACAAAATTTTTTTTAATATGATAATTTTCTATTCCATAATATTCTACCAATCCAATACTGCCTACCACATTTCTGTTTGAATTTAATATCGATACATTTTTTTCCAGAAAAGTTGGTTCCCAATAATCATCATATGCAAGCCATACAAAATAATCTGATTTTGCTTTTGACAAAACAAATGGAAAATTAAAATTAGCACCTTTGTTACTCTCATGCCTAATGAATGTAATTCTTTTATCCTTTTTTTCATATTCTCTACATATAGTTTCTGTTTGATCAGTAGATGCGTTATCTGATATCACAAATTCAAAATCAGTAAATGTTTGTGTAAGAACAGAATCAATACATTGTCTAATGTATTTTTCACCATTATACACTGGCATCCCTATACTCACTTTTGGTCTTTTACTATCACCCAATTCAAAAACTTTATCGTAACAGTGTGTTAAAAATGAATATAATGATAACATATATGAAATATACCTAAAAATGGATGACCCATATTATTTTATTATGAATAAAAATAGGAAAACTTTGAAAAAATCTTAAATTTGTATTTTCATACTGAGAGTTCTAAATTTATATTCCTTGAGTACATGAATTGTTGTTGTATTGAAAACTAATGAACATGTGATAGTAAATGGATTTAAAATGTATGTTGATCCGATTGATGCGTTGGAATTAAAATCAAACAAAATATTTGAAAAATTTGTTCTGTAATAACTGAATCAAACAATCTTATCTTCAACACTCATGATTTTTTTATTTTTAATTTTTTTTATGTTAATTACAGAAATATCATTTATAACATTACTTAATACGTAAATCTAAATTCATTAGAAAGGTTAAATGAACCAATTCTTTATGTTAACTGAATTATGTTTGTAGGGATGGTACCAGTTAGAATAAGCTTTGCTGGTGGTGGTACAGATATGCCTGAATACTATGAAAGGTATGGAGGAGCAGTCGTTACAACTAATATCAATAAATTTACATATGTTATAGTAAATCCAACTCGCGACAAATCATTTCAAGCATTTTCATCAGACTTTGGTTCACATCATCAAAAAAGTAGTTATGATTCACTTCAAATAATACTTGGAACTGATATAGCTGTAGCCTCAGTAAAACATCTCAAATACAAAATGGGAGGTGATTTCTTGATCTGCAGCGATGTGCCACCTGGTTCTGGTCTTGGTGCATCAAGTACACTTGGAGTTAACTGCATTAAAACAATCTCTACACTAAAAAAACAGAAATTGTCAAAAGAAAGAATTGCAGAGACTGCGTTTTACATTGAACGACATGTGCTAAAACACCCAATAGGCAAACAGGACGACTATATTGCATCATTTGGAGGTTTTAATTATATCAAGTTTTCAAAAGACAAAGTCAAAGTTATTCCAATCAAAATTGGTAAATCTACAATGCGAGAACTTGAACAAAATTTACTACTATTCTTCATGGGTGTGACAAGAGACAGCTCTATAATCCTTACAAAACAACTAGAAAACATAAAGAAAAACAAAGAAGATACAATCAAATCTTTGCACTATGTAAGAGAACTTGTTGAAGAATTGTATTCATCAATAAAACAATCTGATATCCGAAACATTGCAGAGGTATTGGATAAAGGATGGCAAGCAAAGAAAAAATTCACAAAGGAAGTTAGCAATAAACACATAGACAACGTATATCAATCTGCTCTTAAGGCAGGAGCTGTTGGAGGCAAATTGACTGGAGCAGGAGGTGGAGGACATATGCTGTTATATTGTGAGAAGTCAAAAAGAAAAAATGTAATAGAAAAGATGAGTAAAATAGGTTTGAGTCACATACCATTTAACTTCCATTCGACTGGACCAAAAGTTCTAAACTTATATGACTATAACAAATAGCTGTCTCAAATTGAAGGAATATAACCTAACCTCATTTTTATCTCAACAAGAAGATTGCATTAAAAAAATCCAAAACGATACAAACTCAATTGAAAAAATTATTCAGATTCTATTAAATGGCAGAAACAAAGGAAAAAAGATTCTTACCATGGGGAATGGAGGGTCGGGTTCTACTGCTTCACATTTTGTATCTGATCTTCTTAAAACAGCAATTACCAAAGGTGACAAGAGATTTTCTGCAATATCTCTTGTGGATAATATCCCCGTGTTACTTGCATGGTCAAATGATACCTCCTATGAAGAAATCTTTGTCGAACAACTGAAGAACCATCTCTCTAAAGGTGATATTCTGATAGGATTTAGTGGTAGTGGTAATTCAAAGAATGTAGTAAAGGCACTAAAATACGGCAAAAAAAATGGTGCAATCTGTATTGGTATTACAGGAATGGGTGGTGGCAATTTTCCAAAGATCTGTGATGTCTGTTATGTGGTACCAAGCGATAATATGCTAACCATAGAATCAATGCATCTATTGATATGCCATTGTGTTGTGGAAACCATCAGAAAATTAGGCAAACCAATGTTTTCTTATGACTAACTTACACAAAGCCGTATTTTTTGATCGTGATGGAGTGATAAATAAAGAAAGAAAGGATTACGTAAAGACCCCATCAGAACTAAAAATATTTCCAAGAATTGTAGAACCAATCAAAAAACTAAGGGAGGCGGGTTTTGTTGTAGTGGTAATTACAAATCAATCTGCAATTAATAGAGGGTTAACTACACACCAAAACATCTCTGAGATACATTCTACAATTCAAAAGTTTCTAAAGAAAAATGGAACTCAAATTGACCGCTTTTATTATTGTCCCCATAAACCAGATGAACACTGTCCGTGTAGAAAACCAAAACCTGGACTGTTTTTGAAAGCGGCAGACGATCTGCAACTAAACTTACAGTTGAGTTGGATGATAGGGGATAATGATACTGACATTCAAGCTGCAAATGCCGCTGGTTGCAAATCTTTTAAGATTAGTTCAAATCATGAATTACAAAATTCAGTTCAAGAAATATTGGATTCAAAGTATTAAATTGAGAATAAAAATGAAGCAAAAATTACTGATTATAGGTGGTAGTGG
>Ga0208879_1002964_pt1 | contig 14382 bp, 10 predicted proteins | sample Knorr_S15_td_Bot_FD_185605 | JGI IMG/M metagenome (GOLD analysis project Ga0208879, IMG submission 185605) | Marine microbial communities from Southern Atlantic Ocean transect - Knorr_S15_td_Bottom_ad_5009_LV_A (SPAdes) (version 2) | ecosystem: Environmental > Aquatic > Marine > Oceanic | place...
TTTCAACCCGCCCACGGCAGCGCACCAGACATCATGGGGCGAGATGCCGCAAACCCTTTGGCCTGCATTCTCAGCGGTTCACTGTTGCTGGGATACCTGGCCGAGAAATCGGGACAAGATCAACTAAATTGCGCAGCCGAGATGATTGAAACTGCTGTTTACACAGGCTTCTCATCCGGTCGTCTGCGTCCACTAGAATTCGGTGGCAATCAGGGCACCCGCGCTGTGGCCCGGGAAGTGATCAATATCCTCCCGGCAGTCGACTGAAGCGCATTGTGGAGAACAAATAGATCGCCACAGCCAAACGACAGCAGTGCCTTGATCACACAGCCGGAAGGGCTACTTAACTTCAATCAGTTCTATTTCGAAGACCAGGGTCTGATTTGCGCCGATCAGGCCACTGGCACCGACGTTGCCGTAGCCCAGTTCCGGCGGAATCACAACCTCCCATTTCGCCCCTTCTGGCATTAACTGAAGTACCTCTTTCCATCCTGCTATGATGCCGCCTAGACTGAAGGTCGCCGGCTGGCCGCGCTTGTAGGAACTATCAAATTCCTGACCATCCGGTAGGGTGCCCCTATAGTGCACAACCACGGTGTCATCTGGACCAGGTTTTGCGCCAGAACCGGCTGTCAGAACCCGGTATAAAATACCGCTGTCGGTGCGCAAGACAGCCGCCTGTTTGCCGTATTCTGCTCGAAATGCCTCACCGCTTGATTTGTTCGAGTCCCCAACTTCTTTCATCTTTTGCGCCTCCAGCTGCCCTTTGGTTTCGATCGCAAGCATGATCTCTTCTTGACTGAGCGCAAGTGCTCGTCCCGAGAGCACGTCCGCAATTCCACGGGCAAAGGCATCAGCATCCAGTTTAACGCCCTCTGAATCCAGTTGCCTTTGTATTTGAGAGCCGATCTGATAGCCCAGCGCATAACTGTATTTCTGCTCATCAGAGTCGAGCATAGCCTGCGCAACTATCGACGATGTCGGAATCATCAGCCCGACAGCTATTACACAACCTGTAACCAATTTATTCATACCAGCATCCGTAAACGTTTCATCATTTTTCAAGCGTGTCTACACCACCACGGTATTGCCCATCTGACTCGTCCACTGGGTGGTTTGCAACAATACCTTCAACTTCAATCGTAACATGCGATACACGGGGCATCGTTCACGCAGACGCAATTCTAGCTCGTCTATGATTTGTTCGGTACGTTCAAGTGTGGCCTGAACCAGCACTCGGTCAGACAGAAACTCTACCCGCCCAGGCTCACCATTGTCCAGATCGGTTACCCCAACGCTACTGTCAGCACGATGCTGTGTCATCCTCTCCCGCAGAGTAGATACGATACTCTCCTCTTTCAGTTCAATTTCGGCCACGAGAACTGTATTGCGGTCATCAATGACAATACTGCGCAGGTCATGATAACGCTCAATATCTTTGTGGGCGTCGGCAATCAACCTAAAGGTTTCCTCGGCTTCCTGATCCCGAACATCGGTAAGAAACCGCATATTGATCATGCCTAGAAATGCTGCAGTGATACCCAGCATCACCGCAATCACCACCGAGAACCCGATATCCCAGAGCGCAATACCGGTTGCGTGCGTTAGCGCAATGCCAATTGCAGCAAGTAATACACCAATGACCGCAACCGCATCCTCAAGCAGAACGGCGACCAATGTTGGATCATCTGATTGGCTGAGGTAGGACAGCGCATTCTGATGACCGTTCATCCGAGCGCGCTGCGCGAATTCACGCCAGGCCACACGTAATACCCAGGACTCAACCAAGAGCGCAATCAGCAAGACACTCATCGCCAATGCCAGAGGATCGATCGATCCGAATAGAGTCGGTTCAACAGCAACCTGTTCGGCGATGTTATGGCTCTCCTGCCAGGCATGCCAGGCATGTGAAAGCCCCAGCCCACAGCCGATTGAGAAAAGACCAATCGCGCTCCACAAGTTCCACAGATATTTCTTCTGGCCATGACCGAAAGCGTACCGACGGTCGGCCGGCCTGCTACCGCTTTTCAGTCCCATCAGCAGAAATAACTGGTTAAGCGTGTCCATCAGACTATGGATCGCCTCATTCATCATCGCTGCCGAATGCGTCGGAACGGCGACCGTGAACTTCAGGATAGTCAGCACTGCATTACCACAGATCGCGATCAGCACTACATTCTTGGAATTTGTACTCATAGAGCACCACCTACCGAGTAGTGTTCACCAACATTTGCCGTGCCTAGAGATGCGCTTACACAGGTGCAACAGTATACTCAGAGAACTCTGCGTACCTGTCACAATCGAAACGACCAACATTACCATCCATGCCGATCGATCCCAAACTTCTGGAGATTCTGTGCTGCCCGGTCAGTAAACAACCGGTGTTCCCGCTCAGTGAGGAGAAACTCGCTGCGGTCAATGCTGCAATTGCCGCGGGACACGTCACGCAGGCCAACGACACCGTTGTTGAAACACCCCTCAGTGAGGGCCTGATCACCAAAAACAAACTACGGATCTACCGAATTGATGACGGAATTCCAGTGATGCTTGAAGAGGAGAGTATTGCGGTTGACCAGATCGAGGGGCTTTAACAGTTTCCCATTAGCGCTAGAAACCTGAATCGATCCGTTTAACGGCCTGCCTGCTGTTCCTGGTAGTGCTGCATCAGAATCTGGGCGACTTCAGGCCGGGCAAATTCGGGTGGCAGTGCTTCACCTGCCGACAGCATTTCTCGAACCCGGGTCCCGGACAGCAGCACGAAATCTTCCGGCTCATGATCAGGTACGTCTCGCATCATGACCACCCGGTCGAGCTTCCTCGAATACGCGGTATGGTCCGCCTCGAATATCTGAATGTCCAGGGCGCCGTCAGGAACCTGATCGTGGAAAATTGTCTGCGCATCGAACGCGCCATAGTAATCAGCAACACCCGCGTGATCACGACCGACTATGAGATGTGTACATCCTGTATTTTGGCGAAAAACAGCGTGTAGTACCGCTTCCCGCGGCCCTGCATACAGCATGTCAAACCCATAGCCAGCGACTATCACGCTGTTGGTTGGGAAATACAGTTCAACCATCGTCCGGATTGCGGCGTCCCGCACATCTGCCGGTATGTCGCCAGGCTTGAGTTGCCCCAGGAGCATGTGAATCAGAATTCCATCGGCACCGATCGCGGCCTGCGCCATCTTGCATAACTCCTCGTGGGCGCGGTGCATCGGGTTACGAGTCTGGAACGCGACCACCTGACTCCATCCGCGGTCACTGATATCGGCCCGGATCTGCTCTGCAGTACGAAAAGTCGCTGGATAGACCTGAGCAAAATAACTGTAATTCAGGACGGTGATCGGTCCAGAGACCAGCACCCTGCCCTGGGTGGAAAACACATTCACGCCAGGATGATTCCTGTCGAGAGTGCCATAGATTGATTGAATGGCCGACTCAAGATCTTTGTCTGAAAGTTCCTCAACAGAAGCGACGTCCTGCACAGCCAGAACCGGATTGCCCTCAATGTTAGGATCCCTCAATGCGATGCGGTCGCCGGTCCGATAGCTGCACTGCTGAACCAAGTTGACTACTGGGACGGGCCAGAATAGCCCATCAGCCGTGTGCATCGTCGCAGCGACACTGGCCATATCGCGCTGGTCCATAAATCCAGACAGAGGCGTGAAATATCCTGCACCCAGCATGACAGCATTTGCTGCTGACGCCGAACTGATCTTCAGTGATGGCAGACGCTGAGCTTCACTTTCAAGTGAGCGACGCTGCTCGGCGCAGGCGACATAAAGTGGTTTGAGTTCGGTGGCACCATGGGGCTTAATCATGGCTCAATTCAACAACAGTAGCAAAAGCACAGCCGGATTTCTCAGAGTCATTCGGGTAACAGATGCGATTGGGGCCTTAAGACAAGCGTAACACCGAAAGCCCACACTAAAAGCAAAATTTACTGATCAGATCATAAAGCGGGCGGATAGTAGATTCGTGCCCACCAGTCTCACAGGTTGTGGACCAGTCAGTTGATAATCTTAGCGCGACAAACTCCGGCGAGTATCAACTGCTGCGGCCAACTGTTCAATCACCTGAACCGTATCATCCCAGCCGAGGCAGGCATCGGTAATGCTTTGGCCATACACGAGATTACCACCCGTCACAACATCTTGCCGGCCCTCGACGATATGACTTTCGATCATAACACCGACTACCCTATTTTCACCCCCGGCCAACTGACTCGAAACGTTAGCGCCAACAGCAATCTGTCCACGATGCTGTTTTCCGCTGTTCGCATGACTGAAATCAACCATCAATATTGGCGAACGACCGGCCGATTCCAGCATTTGAGCAGCCGCGTTGATGCTCTCGCTATCGTAGTTCGGTGATTGACCACCCCGGAGAATCACATGGCCATCCTCATTACCACTGGTCTCAAAGATTCCCAAATAGCCAGCCTTGGTTACGGTCAGGAAATGATGGGGGTGTGCTGCAGCGCCTACGGCATCGATTGCGATCTTGAGATTTCCATCAGTGCCGTTCTTGAATCCAACAGGACAAGACAATCCGGATGCCAGCTCCCGGTGTAGCTGACTTTCCGTCGTTCGGGCACCAATAGCACCCCAACTGATCAGATCGGCAATATATTGCGGTGTCAGCAGATCCAGGTATTCCGTTCCAGCAGGCACACCGGCCAGGTTAAGATCCAGCAACAATTTACGGGCGAGCCTCAGACCTTTATTGATATTAAATGAGCCATCGAGATCTGGATCATTAATCAACCCTTTCCAGCCGACAGTGGTCCGGGGCTTTTCAAAATAAACCCGCATAATAATCAACAGGTCATTGGAATAATTCTGCCGTAACACTTCTAGGCGGGCCCCGTAGTCCAGTGCCGCAACAGGATCATGAATCGAGCAGGGTCCGACAATTACGACCACACGGTCGTCCTGGCCATGGAGAATCGCGTGAACCTCAGCACGCGTGCGCGTTACGAGTTGCGCAACTGAAGGGGGTACTGGATGCTCTTCAATGACAGTTTTCGGATCGGCTACATCCTGTATACCGGAGATCCGTAGATTGTCTGTAACACCGAGATCATCACTGATGGACGGTTTGTATTGTTCTGTTTGCGTCATGACATCAGTAGAGCCATTAATCATGGATGGCGATTTCTGGCATTTTGGCGCGCGCAAGTATAGCACTGCCCCGAGAACATCGGCGGTTGCCTCTGACGAGTCAGTCTGGGACTGTATATTGCTTTAACTACCAGCCCAGCAACTTATTCAGATTGAACATCCTGCCGGGCTGTTACCCGGTCAATCCTCTTCCGGGTGCTCGAAGGCTCCTGAGAGCTTTTTCTGTACATCTCCTGGTGCGGGGTCATAGGCCGAAAACTCCATTGTGTAGCTGCCCTCACCGCCGGTCATTGATTTAAGCCTCGACTGGTAGTGATCCATCTCTGCAAGCGGCACTCGACCGATGATGTTGATCATGCCGCCAGGCATCGAATCTGTACTGCTGACCCGGCCTCGTCTCGAAGACAGATCACCCGTGATATCTCCCATATTATCAGCAGGCACCGTAACCTCCAGATCCACGATCGGTTCAAGAACAACCGGACCGGCCTTCGACACCGCTTCGAGAAATGCTTTACGCCCGGCAGCCACAAACGCCACCTCTTTCGAATCCACCGCGTGATGCTTGCCGTCGTAAACTGACACCCGGATATCCTGCATCGGAAAACCGGCTACAGCACCCCCCTGCAGGACACTCTGCACACCTTTCTCGATCGCTGGAATGAACTGGGCGGGGATAACACCGCCGACGATTTTATTCACAAAGTCAAAACCCTCACCACGCGCCAGAGGTTCGATCCGAAGATAAACCTCCCCGAACTGACCGGCACCGCCGGTCTGCTTTTTGTGCCGAGAGTGTCCTTCAGCAGACTTACCGATAGTCTCCCGGTAAGGAATTGTAGGCACCCCGGTTACAACCTCTACGGCATATTGGTCGCTCATTCGTTCCACTGCCATCCGCAGGTGCAGGTCTCCCATACCACGGAGCACGGTCTCGTTCGCAGCAGGATCACGTTCGACCCGAAAACAAGGGTCTGATTCGGTAAGCTTTGTCAGTACTTCAGCAATTTTCTGTTCGTCGCCGCGGCTCTTGGGCGCAATCGAAATACCCACCATAGGCGTTGGCAATGCGGCAGCCTCTAACTGGATGTGCTCGTCATCATGAGCATCTCGCATCACAGCATCGTAAGCAAACCCTTCGGCTTTTGAAATCAGCATGATGTCGCCCGGTATCGCTGCAGCGGAGTCGGAAAGTTTCTTGCCCAGACAGCTGGACAGGTTACCGATTTTCAGACCTTTTCGACTGTCCCCCAGAAACACCTGCGCATCTTTTTTTATTGTGCCTTGATAGAGACGGAATACCGCTTGTCGTCCTACAAACGGGTCGAAGGAAATCTTGAAGACATGGCCGAGCACCGGTTTCGAACCATCTGGCACCACGTCACAAGTCTCTCTTTCATCTCCGTTACCCTTCACGAATCGTGGTACATTGCCTTCCAAGGGGTTTGGCAGCATTTTGCAGATAAACTCGTTGAGCGCCCGGACCCCGGCGCCTGTTCTGCTGGAAACAAAACAGACCGGCACCACATGCCGTTCGCGCATGGCCTGTTCAAACGGATCATGCAACTGCTCCGGGGCAACTTCTCCCTGGTCGAGGTACGCTGTCATCAAATCATCATCCAACTCTACGGTCTGATCTACGATTGCAGTATGTGCATCTTCGACCGAGAACATGTCTGACTCCCCCTCAGTCCCAAAATAACAATCGACCACATCACTACCGTTCGAAGTCGGTAAATTAACCGCCAGACATTCACTGCCGAACGACTCCTGGATCTGGGCATAAACCGCTTCCAGATCGATGTCTTCGGCGTCAATTCTATTCACAACAATCATCGCGCATAAGTTGCGTTGCTTGACTGCCTCCATCATGCGTCGCGTTGAACTCTCCACACCGTTCTGGGCATTCACAACTATCGCAATGGTCTCCACGGCACCAAGAACACTTAGTGTTGGCCCGATAAAATCCGGGTATCCGGGTGTGTCGATCAGGTTAATATGCGTGCCGTCATGATCATAGGATGCCACTGCAGCTGTCAGCGAGTGGTGGTGTTTTTGTTCAAGTTCATCGAAGTCAGTTACCGTCGAACCTTTTTCAACCACACCGGCTTCATTGATGACGCCAGCATCTAGGAGCAGACTTTCTGCTAATGTAGTTTTCCCACTCCCGGCGTGACCGACGAGCGCAAGGTTCCGGATGCCTTCTGTTGTGTAGGCCATTTAACGTTCTCCTTCCTGCCTCTTTTGGTTTCTTGTTGCACTGGCAAAAGCCCGTTCCGACGACCCATTTGGCCGGTTCCAGCCCGGCCATGCGATGGCTTTTCCAGTACCTGGGAACATTCAGTAGCACGAAATACGAGATGAATCAACAGCACTTTGTATTTTACGGTCCGCCAGCGGAGACCTTTGCCCAGCTACTTGATCCGGCTTGGGCTGGAATTCGGGGCTGCCAACCTGCGACGCCCCGTCGACGGTAGATCACAAGTAGTCCGCTATGACGAGTAAAATATTGTGCTCACGGGATAGGCAGCGGCCACACATCGCTGAATTGATCGAAACAAATCAACATGAACGATACTTCTAAACCGGTAACGCCAACCAATTTCATCCGCCAGATCATTGAGTCAGATATTACCGACGGGCATCATACAGACGGGATCGTCACCCGGTTCCCACCTGAACCCAATGGTTATCTGCACATCGGCCATGCAAAGTCCATGTGTCTCAATTTCGGTCTGGCCGAAGACTTTGCGGGTCGCTGCTTTTTGCGTTTTGACGATACCAACCCCGATAAGGAAAGCCCGGAGTATGTCGAATCGATCAAAACTGATGTGCGCTGGTTAGGATTCAACTGGGAAGATCGTCTGACCCATGCGTCGGATTACTTCCCACAACTCTATGACTGGGCAGTCGAACTCACTGAGAATGGCAAAGCCTTCATCTGTAGTCTGAGCGCAGAAGAGATCCGCACATCCCGGGGCACTCTGACTGAGCCAGGATCAGACAGCCCTTATCGTAACCGGTCCGTGGCTGAGAACCTGGAACTTTTCGAAAGAATGCGCGCAGGTGATTTCCCGGACGGCTCGCATGTTCTCCGAGCAAAAATCGATATGGCTGCGCCCAACATCCATATGCGAGATCCTACGATATACCGTATCCGGCACAGCGCCCACCACAATACGGGAGACCGCTGGTGTATCTATCCGATGTATGGCTTCACTCACCCGCTTTCAGATACGATCGAAGGCGTTACCCACTCATTGTGTACTCTTGAATTCGAAGATCAGAGGCCGTTTTATGACTGGGTGCTCGATAACGTAACGATTTCTAAACGACCTCGTCAGATCGAGTTCTCCAGGATGTCGCTGGACTACACGATTATGAGCAAGCGCCTGCTGACGATACTGGTCGATGAGAATCGCGTCAGCGGCTGGGACGACCCGAGAATGCCCACTCTTTCAGGCCTGCGGCGTCGGGGCTATACACCCCGCGCTATTCGAAACTTCTGTACCCGCATCGGTGTGACCAAAAACGAACAGCAAATCGAAGCCAGCGTTCTGGAAAATTGCGTCCGCGAAGACCTTGACAAAAATGCGCCGCGTGTCTTCGCTGTTATGGACCCGCTCAAAATAGTGATCGAAAACTATCCGCAAGGCCAAGTCGAGCAGTTCGAAGCTCAAAATCACCCAAATAATCCAGATATGGGCAGTCGACAGATCCCTTTCAGCCGCGAACTCTACATTGATCGACAGGACTTCATGGAAGAGGCGCCGAAAAAATTCTTTCGTCTCGCACCGGGCAGAGAAGTACGCCTGCGTTACGCCTACTTCATAACCTGTACGGCGGTGATACATAACTCAGAGGGTCAAATCTCAGAACTGCGCTGTAGTTACGACCCCGAAAGCCGAGGTGGTCGCGCTCCCGATGGCAGAAAGGTCAAGGGCACGCTGCACTGGGTATCGGCCCAACATGCTTTAGAGGCCGAAGTGCGCCAGTATGATCGACTTTTCCAGGATGCTAATCCGCTGGCGGATCACAGCAAAGACTTTCTCAAACTACTCAACCCAGACTCAAAGGCAGTGATCAGCAACAGCAAAGTCGAGCCCGGGCTCATTGACGCCACAGCTGGACAGTCATTCCAGTTCGAAAGGGTCGGATACTTTTGCGTAGATTCAGATTCAACACCCTCTCATCTAGTGTTCAACCGCACCGTCGAACTCCGAGATTCCTGGGGCAAAACTATCGTCAATGAAAAAACGTAAGGGGGAACCTTGGCTGGCGGCAGATGTGTATGGTCAGTCACTACAAGGACTGACCATCAATCTGATTTCAGCAAACCTCGAACGCGCCCTGATTTTTCAGCACGACGTTCTGGGTGCAGACATCGTCTATCACGATACTGATTTCGCAGTCGTACGTGGATATGGTGCCGAGTGGATGATCCATGCAGATCATACCTACGACAGCCACCCGTTGAATGCCACACTTGCGAAGCTGGCTCACCGGGGGGGGGCTGTTGAATTGAGGCTACATGGTTGTGACCCCGATAAGGCTCAGGCCCATGCGATTGCCCAAGATTTTACCGTGCTGCAAAGCGCCTCCGACAAACCGCATGGTTTGAGGGAAGCCTACCTGCTGGATTCCGATGGATACCTGTGGGTTCCGGATGTGCCGGTTAAGCTCCAGACTTAATCTAACCCTGTGGAAAACGACACCTGACAACTAGGCAGTGACGGTTTTATCCGCGCCAAGACGGCTCCGATGCTGACGCCACTTGTGAATATTCGCTTTAAGCATCAGAGCACATGGGGTCACAATGAGAGTAAGAACAGTCGCAAAACCCAGGCCAAACACAATTGAGGTGGAAAGCTGTCGCCACCACTGAGTCGATGGTGCACCGTAGGTCACTTCCCGTGCAAGAAAATCTATATTGATGCCCAACACCATGGGCAAAAGTCCGAGTATCGTCGTGACACTGGTCAATAGAACCGGGCGGAGTCGCTGTACCCCAGTACGCATAACTGCTTCAAAGGGGTCGGCAATAATGGCCTTTAATCTGTCATAAGTATCGATCAGAACGATATTGTTGTTCACGACTATGCCCGCGAGAGCGATCACACCAATTCCATTCATAACAATTCCAAAGGGTGACCCGGTGATCAGTAATCCTAAAAATACACCTATGGTTGACATAGCGACCGCAAAAAGAATCAGAAAAGCACTGTAGAAACTGTTGAACTGTGTAATCAGAATGGCCGCCATCACAAACAATGCAACCACAAAGGCTTTCCCCAGGAACGATCGCGCTTTGGCCTGTTCTTCATCTTCACCTTTGAAGGCGACGTCTATACGTTGATCAAAGTCTGCCGCCTTAAGCCACTCTTCGAGTTCACGCAGCTTGTCATCAACCAAAACACCATCGTCGACATCGGCCTGGACCGTAATTACGCGCTGTCCGTCGACCCGTTTTATGGTGCCGATTTTCTCTCTCGCTTGTCGAACTACAAAGTTGGATATGGGCACAGCACCCATTGGTGTATTCAGTCGTACATGATTGAGTTCTTTGATCGTCCTGTGCGCCTGGGGAAAACGGGTCCGAATATCGATCTCATCATTGCTGTCGTCCGGCCGATAAGTACCGATTTTGTAACCAACCGTCGTCATCTGAATCATATTGCCCACGGAACCAACGTCTGCTCCGTATTTCGCTGCTTGTGCCCGATCGACCACGATCTCCCAATCGATACCAGGCAATGGTCGTGAATCTTCTATACTGTTGAGTCCTATCATGCTGTTTAATTTGTTGCGAACGCGCGCGGCCGCAGGTATCAACAGTTCGGGGTTACGCGAGGCGAGCTGAATCTGGATAGGCTTGCCAACCGGAGGGCCACCTTCTTCTTTTCTAAGGTCAATCACAATACCGGCGAGATCGTCTACTTGATTTCGGATCTTGTCGAAGATCTGAGCGACTTTCTCCCGGGTTCTCCAGTCGGCAAACTCCATCGATATGCTGCCGATTATGTCCTCAGCTTGTTCAGAGTCGGCGTCACGACCAACGCGTGTATAAAACGTTTTTACGCCGCCGATGTCAAAGACCCGCGCCTCAACTTCGCGCATAAGCTCATTTTGTTCAATCAGTGAGAGATTGCCCCGGGCCCGGACCTGAATCTTGGCATTATCCGGCTCGACGTCCGGAAAAAACTCGACACCAGAACCGAAGGTTGCGTAACCCAGTTGTGCGCAAATCAACACAACGATCGATCCGACCAGCACCTTGGTTGGGTGGGATAATGCGCTTCGAAGCACCCGAGCGTAAACACCCGTAAATCCAGGTATGGTCTGCAGGTCACCGCGCTCACCAGCCTGCACAATGCGCTGACTGGTAATACTGGTATTTCCGGCCCGACCAAAAAGACTACCCAAAGTAGGCACAAACACCAGCGCCATCAGCAACGATGCCGACAGCGTAATCAGCACGGTCATTGGCAGGTATTTCATAAATTCACCCACCACACCCGGCCAGAAGGTTAAGGGCAAGAATGCTGCCAGTGTCGTTGCCGTCGACGCAATGATCGGCCAGGCCATTCTCTTAGAGGCAGCGGTGTAGGCCACCCTGGGCGTTGCACCGTCAATCATCTGTCGGTCTGCATACTCGGTTACAACAATAGCACCATCAACCAGCATACCCACCGCAAGGATCAGGCTGAACAACACCACCATGTTCAAGGAAATGCCCAGGATAAACAAAATCAGCAAAGCAGTGAGGAATGAGCCGGGTATGGCAATCCCCACCAATCCCGCTGTACGAATACCCAGCGCAGCTATCACCACAACCATCACCAGAATGACCGCACTGACAATACTATTCTGCAGGTCATTCAGCAATGTGCGTATATGATCGGACCGATCCTGTGAGTAGGTCACATGCACTGCTGTGCGGAGACCCTGTGGCCAGCGTGCCCGCTCCGCCTCAACCACTTCGCGTATCCGTTCGATGGTGTCAATAACATTTTCGCCAGAGCGTTTAGACACTTCGAGAGCTACTGATGGGCGGCCGTTTACCCGTGCATAACTCACTGGATCTTTGAAAGTTCGTCGAACCTCTGCAATATTGCCGACTCGAACGACCGAATCACCATCAACCTTTACCGGCAGTTCGATGATGTCTTTAACGCTCTCAAATAAGCCAGGCACTTTGATCGAAAAACGACCCTGCCCCGTGTCCTGAAGACCTGCTGCCACCAGCAGGTTTGAACCACGGACGGTGTTGGCGGCTGTTGCTGGATCCAGTCCGTAACTTTCCAGCGCAACTGGGTCGATAAGCACCTCGACCATCTCCTTTCTTTCGCCCGCAATTTTTGCCTCCAGAACTGCAGAGAGGCCCTCCAGATCATCCTTTAGTTTGCGTACCAGGCGATAAAGTGTCCGATCTGGTACGTCTCCCGACAGTATGACAACAAGGACTGGGAACAAGCTGAAATTAACCTCGTGGACCTCAGGATCTTCGGACGCAGCTGGAAGACTGCTCTTGGCAACGTCAACCTTTTCGCGCACATCCTGCAGAGCAGTATCGGCTTCAAATCCTGCTTCAAATTCAAGTAAAACGTTAGCACCGCCTTCATAACCGGTCGAGCGCATCTCCTTAATACCTTCTATTCCGCGCAACTCCTGTTCAAGTGGGCGGATAATGAGGCGTTCAGCATCTTCTGGGGAAATGCCATCGTGGCTGACAGTCACATAAATTATGGGTATGCTGATATCAGGCTGAGACTCTTTAGGAATATCGCGGTAGGCGAACGATCCCGCAATCAGGATAAAGACCAAAGTCGCCAGCACTGTACGGGAACGACCAACAGCATGATCAATCAAGGCAGTCATCTATTCAGTCTTGCGCCTTCTGCTCGGGAACAGCAATGACCTTCTGGCCCTTTTTTACGAACTCATGCCCAACGCTGATCAGTTCTAGCTTTTTTGGCAGACCGCCAAGCCAGGTGCCCTCGGGCGTATCAGCAACCAGAGTCACGGGAAGAAACTCGACGACATTGTCCGCGTTAACCACCTTGATCCCCATCACACCCTCGTCACTCAGCGTCAGCACGGCAAGAGATAGCCGGTGCGCGACAGTCTCACCGACCAGCAGCGTGATCTTTGCAGTAATACCTTCAGCCACGCTGTAGTCAGGATTAGGCACCTCCAGTTCCACTCGGAATGTCCGGGTAGATGCATTGCTGGAGCGCGCGACATAGGTGATCTTTCCATCAAGTTCGCGCTTATCCACAAGCACCGCATGTCCTGAAAGACCCGGTTTAATCTTCGACACATTGTGCTCAGAAACATCTCCGGCGACGACTATGGTTGAAAGATCGAGGATCGTCGCAACAGGCTCTCCCACTTTCATGTAGTCACCGAGTTCAACAAACCTTTGATCGACGACACCATCAAACGGTGCCCGGATCCGGGTTCTATCGATATCCACTTTAATTCCTTCTAGACTGGCCATGGCGGCGGTCAACAATGCCCTGGCCTCAGACAACGCGATCTGTGATCGAAGGTTTTTCTTTGACAATGAAGCGGCGGCGTCGAACTCGGTCTGACGCAGTTCCAACAGAGCCTTTGCCTGACGTAACCGTGCCAGCCGGTCGTCCGCTGCCAATTTTATGAGCACATCTCCCTGGCGTACGACCTGGCCTTTGTCAGCAAGAACCTCTTTGACGACACCTGCGGTCTGTGCCCGAAGTCTGACCTTACGCTTCGCCTCAGTCGTTCCCAGCAGAATGATCTCCAGTGGTACACGTTTTGCCTCAACACTGCGCACACGTACCCGAGGTAATGCCGGTTCAGTCAGTTCTGCCGACGTAGAAACACCCGAGCCTGTACCTTGATTTACAGAATATTGATCGGAACTCCACCAAACACCGGACAGCAACCAGCCAACGACGACCACAACAATCAGCAACGCTAGAATTATTGATTTTTTCATTTCATCAACGTGCGGATTGGCGCGTACCAGTGGAACCTTAAACTGCTGTTAAGAAACTTGTTATGGCCTGTCTCACCACTGATCACGTTACCGATTACCCTTTGCCTGAGAACGCTTCAGCGAACCATCGAGAATTTCGGGTATCTGGGATGGCGCTTTAATCTGTACCCGCTTTTCACGACTTCGCACTCCGCTGCGTAAATTCACATCGCGTTGTGAACATCCGAACGAAGCGGCCAGAAACTTCAGCAGTTCAGTATTGGCTTTCCCTGCCACC
>Ga0208879_1002966_pt1 | contig 14379 bp, 14 predicted proteins | sample Knorr_S15_td_Bot_FD_185605 | JGI IMG/M metagenome (GOLD analysis project Ga0208879, IMG submission 185605) | Marine microbial communities from Southern Atlantic Ocean transect - Knorr_S15_td_Bottom_ad_5009_LV_A (SPAdes) (version 2) | ecosystem: Environmental > Aquatic > Marine > Oceanic | place...
TTTTATAATTTCTGTAATTATCATTGGATCGTTACAAACAACATATGCACAAACTGATGAAACAGATATGCTGCTTGAAGTTTCTGATGAAGAAAAGATAATACTCTTTGCTAGTTTTGCAATTGCTATCATTGCAATCTTTTTATTTTTATCAAGGGACATCATACTTAGAAAAAAGACATCATATGACAATGAGGAATTTGAATCAAAAAAAGAGAGGACATATGAAAAATATCACTCTGACTGGGGAGACGATTATGAAGAAATAGGAACGAGAAAAAATACAAAAGAGGATACAGAGTTTCGTAATGCTGCAAGAAACAACGAGCTTCGAAACTACTATGAGGATCTAGGTGTTCCAAAAGATGCAACACAAAAAGAAATCAAAAAAAAATTCAGAGTGCTTGCAAAGAAGACCCATCCAGATAAAACTAAAGAAGATTCTGAAGAAGCAATGGCAAAATTAAACAAGGCATACGAAATACTTTCTGATAAAGAACGTAGAGAAAAATATGATAGATATCTAAAAGTCAGTTAGATGGATTTTAGTTTAACTATTATCATGCTAAGCTCAATAGAATTTGGGGTCTGTATGCTATTTGTGAGATTGGTAAAAATTTCAAGATTCATCAGTTTTCCACTAGATACTATTTGAGTTGAGATTTTCAGTTCAGCAAATTCTGTGTTTGGTCCAAGCATTTTTTTTGTCAATAGTGGAACCACAGTTAAGTCGTTTATCGTTCCTTTCAGCTTGTAGGCAAATTTATCTGAAAAATATACTCCTCCTCGGGTAGTGGGTTCGTTAACAGGAGTTGGTGAATTTGTTATAGATACGCAAGTAATTGGAAAAGTGTAATCGTTTAGGTAAAGTAGATACTCGGGAGAATTTTTTTTATTAAACTTCATTAAAATTTCAAGCAAATCCAAATTCAATGACATCTAAAATTAGCCAGAGCATAATTCTATTGAGTGTTGCTTAAAAATAATTAACACTCAAGGACACTCGAGGCACAAAATGAAAAAAGAGTTTAGAATCTAAGTAAATGGGCATTTGCCCCATTTATTTTTCAAGTGTAAACGAGTTTATCAACAATCAGTAAAAATAGAAATTCGCTCTCACAAAAATAATCGATATACCATATATGATAACACCTTTAACAAATAAAATCAATTATGGATATGGTTCTAACATATCTGATTATCGGAGCAATAATATCATTAGGCACAATCTTACTTCGTTATTATCTTTCAGAACGTAAAAAACAACCAAGAAATGATAAATTCAAGTCATATGGTAGATGATTTGTTTAGAATCTAACAGCTAGTGCAGGTAGGTATGGAAAATCTTATCACAAATGTTACACATAAATTTGTAAGGGCTGATTTGAATCCATTCGATACATCTAATACATTCTTTACTTGTCATACTATCTAACCATCATAAACTAATAAAAACATACATCGGTTTCTACGAACCTTATCAAATGGTAAACAACGTAAACTAATCCAGCTCTTAATAGCCGTGTAATAGCCGTGTTAAAACATGACAAAAATGACAATTGGAGTCTATAAGTCAAACAAAAATGCAGGTTATGCAATAGTCGGTGTAAACCTATTGAATCTTTCTAAGAAATTTATAAAAAACCAAACAAAACTTCCAGGGTAAATAGGGCATATTTAAAAACAGGAATTATGATCGAGTATTATTGCAACAGTTTGTTATGCCCCATTCAATGAGAAAGGAGATTCTTAATCTAATGGTGCAAAATGGGTTAGAAGACGATTGTTATGTTGAGATGTTAGATTATACCATTGACTTGTTTGAAAGTCAGGGCCTTGGAACTAATTATTACGGATATCATAACATCAATCATGAATTAGAAGTGACATATGTTTCACTTTTAGCTATAAAACAAAACAAAGTGGAATTCACTGATGAAGATATTAAATACATATACATTGCTGCGTTGTTTCACGATTTTGATCCTAAAAAAAATGTAGATAAACCACATGAAAAAAGTGTTATAAAATTTATTTCAACTGAGAAAAAACTACGCCAATTAATTAACGCTACAAATATAGATTTAGAAATTATCAAGGTATTGATTTTAAGAACAACATATCCTTGGAGTGGAGAGATCAAAAAAAATACAGAGGAACAGATTAAACAATGTTTTCAAAATTCGGATTTGACAAGAAACAACCAACAATACCAACAACACATTATGCAAATGGGTGAATATCTTTCAGTGGTTGATAGAATCAGTGGTTATGCATTAGGGGATTTTACAAAGGCAATGGAGATGGCTAAAATGAATGCACATGCGCTTGCATGGAGGCCATCATTGATCATTAGAAGATCAGTTGCATATTTTGAAGAATTATTAAACAAAGAGTCAAAGATGGTAAAAGGAATTCTCAAGATTCTTCCAAAAGAGATGAGAAAAAACTTTTTTGACAATGTATTATCATTTATGAGAATCAGACAGCAAGAGATTACTATTCAAGCAGATTATGCTTATGAAAATCTCAAGTTAGTTCCAACAATAGAAAATATGACAACAAGAGAAGAACCAAATTTCATCAAGACGCTATTTGAGATCTTTTTGGAATTACCTGCACCGTTACAATTTAAAAAAGTTGGATTTGAGGAATCTATTAAAGATCCACAGATAATCATCAACACACTTAGACTTAATGACAAAAATGGAGAAATTGTAGGATTCGTAAAAGGAGGACCACTTGAGAAATACAAATTACGTGAAGAGATTAGAGACGAGAATTATGGCCTCGGGAACACAATATTTCTAGAACCACTAGCATTGAAGATGGGTTATTGGGGATTAAAAGGTGGAAGTGAGATGCGCCATTTATTTATCATGCAAGCTTGCTCTATGAAGTACAAATATCTAACAAGTTTTGCATTACGAGATGTTATAAAAGCAAGAATAGACAAAGAACAAGCAGAGTTTGTGACACGATTTGATCCTGAAAGATGGGACTACTATAGAATTAAAATTTAGATTCATCACATGAAAAAATTAATTCTAAAAACACTACAGTCAACAGTTCAAGGAGATGTATTTTCTCAAAAAGAATTCAGAAAATTTTATTCTGTAGATGCAAGCTCATACCAAATTATTCCAGAGTTAGTAGTAGTTCCTAAAAATGAAAAAGATGTGGTTAATGTAATAAATATTGCAAGAAAATTCAAAACATCAGTTACTGTACGTGGTGCAGGAACAGGTCTTGTTGGTAGTGCATTAAATAATGGGATCATACTTGAAATGAAGAATTTTGATTCAATTAGGCTTGCTAAAGACTATGTGACTATAGGTCCAGGCACAATTAAAGGTAAACTAGACAAGAAACTTGAAGAGTACAAAAAGTTTTTTCCACCAAACCCATCAATTGGTTCTTTTTGTTCAATTGGAGGAATGTTAGGAAGTAATTCTAGTGGAAGTAGAAGTTTAAAGTATGGAAGTGTAATTGACAACGTAATAGAGATCACATTTATCGATGGAAATGGAAATAAGATTACTCTTCCAAAAGATAAAAGAGTTGCAAAAAAGATTAGAGAATTTTCAAAAAAAATTGATAGAAACAATTTTCCAAATGTAACAAAAAACTCTTCAGGATATAGAATTGATAAAGTAAAATCAATTAATGACGCTCATAAGGTATTCATTGGTTCTGAAGGAACGCTTGGGGTTATTTTGTCAGCAAAGCTAAAAATTAAAGACATCCCAAGAAAGCGAATTCTTTTTGTAATAGAATATAAAACAATTAAAAATGCAATAAAAAACTGTATTGAAATCAATAAAACTAAACCTTCTGCAATTGAATTTGTAGATAAAACAATACTTAATCAAATAAAATTTAAGTTTGATGGGAAAACTAAGTGTTTACTCTTTATAGAATATGATGATAAAATTAATTCGAACGAAAAGAAGATTAAATTAATTATCACAGGAAAAATTATTAAAAAATTAAAAAAAGATTCAGATATTTTCAGATGGTGGAAATATAGAGACTCATCACTACATTATAGTTTAAAATCAATAAAAAAAGAAAAAATAATCCCACATGCCATTGAAGATGCTACAGTACCTTTGGAAAATCTCCAAAAATTATTTTCAGTTCTTGATGAGATTAACAAAAAGTACAGGACAAGATCAGTGGTATATGGACATGCAGGAAATGGAAATATTCATGTTCGATTGATTTCAGATAGAAAAAGAATCCCTAATATCAAAAACATCGCAATTCAATACTTTAATGAAGTAATCAAACTTGGAGGAACCATAACTGGTGAACATGGTGATGGACTAGCACGTTCAGAATTTGTCAAAAGGCAATATGGAGCTAAAAACTACCAAATATTCAAACAAATCAAGAAATTCTTTGATCCAAAAAACGTGCTCAATCCTGACAAGATAATTACGAAAAAAAGCATGATTGTAAAAAACCTAGAAAGTTTTTTAGTAGTTTAGAGTTAAAATTATAAACATCAATGCAAAAACGCTTTATTAACAAAAAATTATCTAAAATATTGTGTTAAATAAAAGTATAGTATTGTTAGTGATTTTACTAGTTATTTCTATCAGTTTTACTACAGTATTTGCGTTAACTGACTTACAAAAAACAACAATTATCGATCCATGATTAGTAAATACATTTGGCATACCTATAGGAAATAATGTAAATGTAGATCAACAATTTCAAATTTCAGCTGACATTACAAATAATCAAGAAAAATCTCAAAAAAAAAATTATCTTGTTCAAATAAAAAACAATGAAGGTTTTGTTGTTTCATTGGGATGGATTAGTGGACAGCTGACACCAGATCAAAAACTCAGCCCATCATTATCATGGACAGCAAATAAATCTGGTGAATTCACTACAGAAATTTATGTGTGGGAAGGTCTGATAAATCATAGAGCATTATCTCAATACACTACATTACAAATAAACGTCAGTTAAAATTTGACAAACCAATTAGGTCAACAAATATGTTAATATCTAAGAAATTTGAATAATTTGTTCTTTAATTGATCAAAAAAGTATCTTATACGAAAAAAAATGTCATATTACACAATAATTAATATCGTAGATTTGCTTCTTAGTGAAAAAAGTTCAACAAGTTCTCCCTAATAGAACATAAAGTCTAATGGACTTATGACAATAGGATATTGTGTAAAGTGCCGAGATAAACGTGAAATTCAAGGTCCCGGACCATACACCATGAAAAATGGTAAACCTGCAATTAAGGGCACTTGCCCAACATGCAATACAACCATTTTCAGAATTGGTAAAGGCTAAAATTCTCAGTAGAGAAGTTTAGTACTGCCATTCATCAGTAAGGCCATTCCATAGTGAACGTATTGGGGATGGATCTTTTTCTCTTTCTTGTATAATTCTATTTTTTAAAACAAAAAAGAAATTCTCTAAAGCATCAACTCCCACATCAGCATAAAGTTCATGACTAATTTCTGTGATTCTTTTATGTTTTTCGTCTACCTCTACAGCATCTGCATTTTACAGACAAAATGTCATCAAATCTATTAATTCTTCTTCTAGCATAAAACCCATGTAAAAATATAGAATTCTGTAGTTAAAAACAATTATTTTGTTAGAACATAGAATACCTAAAACTTTGTTTTCAAATTAGAAAATTATAAACCTGTTTAATTTTTTTCGATCATCTTTACAATAATTAAGAAATTCAAGAATCAAAGTTATTTTTAATATTATCTTTATAATATTGATGCAGACTAATATTTATCAAGAGATCAAAAATTTGGAAGGTGATGTTTTGCAAACAGAGAATGCTATTAAAGAATTTTTGGGAATGAATTATGATGAAGGAATTAAAAGATCACTACGCCAACTGGAATCTAATCTAAGATATCTCAGTATTCTTGCAAATGGGGCACCAATTAATAAAAATGAGGATAGGAGAATTATGGATTTCTTGAGAATTCACTATAATCATCTGCGAAAACTATCTGTTCCTTCATAGTTCTTTAAACATTTGTTTAGTTTTTTATAGTTGATCTTATCTAAAATGTATTTGTTATACAGTCTATGGATAAATCTTCTAAAGAATCAAAAGATATCTTTGGCGTATCTAAAAAAATATTGAGAGATTTTGTAATGAGGTTGAAAAATCTGCCCCCAAATATCATCAATCAGTTGCAAAACTTCAGCAAGATTACATAGATGCATGGAAAACTGTGATTAATTTAGCCATTTCTTTGGAACAAGAATATGCAATAAAGGCAGGTTACAAGACAGATGTACCGGATTCTGTTCTGAAAACTATCCGTGACATTACAGACATTTCTCTTCAAGCATATGCACATCAAAATAAAATTGCAGGAGATACATCTGAAGCAACAAAACAGGCTTTTAAAACATTTAACCAAAATACAAAATCATTTGCAACTCTAAATAAAGAGATTATGCGTTACATCATGTCTGTGTTTGAACAGAAAATAAATACCTGATTCCATTTTTTGTTTTTGACTTAATAGTAGCTATCTTTTTAATATAATATGGGAAATATGGCAGAGGGACAAGTATATACTTGCTCAGAATGTGGTCTCGAACTTAAAGTTACAAAGCCTTGTGATGAAGAAGGTTGTGACTTAATTTGTTGTTCCAAACAGATGAATCAATCATAACTAAAAGACGAATTGCATTTTTCTTTAAAAGAATTTATCCAAATCAGACATTTTATCCAGGAAGTTCTGAGAAACGATTTCCCACATAATCCCAATTGATAACATTCCACCAAGCGTCAATATAATCAGGTCTTTTGTTTTGATACTTTAGATAGTATGCATGCTCCCAAACATCCAATCCCAACAAAGGTATTTTTTGAAGAATCCAAGGACTGTCCTGATTTGGAGTTGTAATAATTTCAATTTTATTATAAGTCTTATTGAAAACTAACCAACACCAACCACTTCCTTGAATTGCAGTTGCTTTTTCTGAAAAAACTTTCTTAAAATTCTCAAAGTTATTAAAATAAACATCAATTGAATCTTCTAGTTTTCCTCCAGGTTTGCCATCACTGTTTGGAATCATCGTTTCCCAAAATAATCTATGATTCTCAAAACCTCCACCAAAAAAGTTGATTGCACTTCGTCCTGATTCAGGAATTGGTTTTAAATCAGATAGAATAGATGAGATATATTGTGGGTGTGATGCGCTACCGACTTGTTCAAGTGATTTGTTAAGCCCGTCAACGTATGCTTGATGATGTTTTTGATGATGAATCTTCATTGTTTCTGTATCAATGAATGGTTCTAATTCATCATATGCATAAGGCAATTTTGGAAGTTGATAATTGACCATAAATTAAATTATTTGTGTCCACATATATTCTTCAAGAACAAAAGTTGAATCAAGTATTTATTGAAAAAACATTTTTGATTATGATAGAAATGGTGATTAATCTTGGAGGGCATTACAAAATATGAGAAAACTAGGAACAGTTGATTTAGAAGTTTTGAACTTGGCAATTGAAAAGAATGGAATATTTAATGAAAACAATCTAGAGAATTCAGAGTTAAAGAGGTTCGGGGTTGGAAAAATTCTCGATACACTTGCATCACTAAAAGACAGAAAGATGATATCACTAAATAGTGATGGTTCTTTTTCAATTACAGATCTTGCTCGAGAGATTCTTTGGAGTAATAATGTTCCAACGTGGGCAAAAATATTGCGTCTTCTTCAGATAAAGTCTTGTACTTTAGTACAAATTGTAGACATTCTTAGAATATCGGAAGATAAACTTGTAGAAGATTTAGAGAAATTAAGGAAAAATCAATTTGTTCTAATGTCGCCACAGAGAATAGAGGACAAACTTGTAAAAGTTTACGAGATATTGCCTGAAGGAGTAAATAAGATTGATAGGACAGAGATAGACGGGTTTGACAGCATAAATTTTGATAACCCCAAACCAGTAGGGGAGATTTTAAGTTTAGTTAATGAGATTGTAAAGGAAATTCATGACTCTCAGATGGATCAATCAAAAAAAGATAGCATTTCTGAAAAATTATCTAAATTAAAAGATAAGTTAGAGATTTAGTTATTTTGAGCGAATCTTGTCTTGTATTTGAGCTAAGATTAGCTCTGCTTTGTTCTTGTTTTCGTAGTTGTCAACTGACTCATCCATTATTGCATCAATCTCAAAGCTCTTATCTACCAAGATGTCTGCAACATGATCATCTAGCGTTCCATTTCCAATCAAATAGTATGCAAAGACAGTATTTTTCTGACCGATTCTGTGGAGCCTGTCTTCTGCTTGTCTATGGATTGCAGGACTCCAATCAAGTTCTGCAAAGATAACATATTTTGCTCTAGTCAAATTGATTCCTATATTTCCTGCACGAAGACCAGCAATCATTAGTTTTGATTCTCCATTTTGGAATTTATCAATTTGACCTTGTCTAAATGAATCTGTTTGTCCACCAATTATAGCAACAGGGGAAAACTCATGAAGACTTTCATGAAGTAGTTTATGAATCACCCTGTGGTGACAAAATACTACAACACTTTCTTCAATCTCCATAATGTTTTTAACAAAATTAATTACATGTGGGAGCTTTGCAATACCTGCAATCTGTCTCTCGCTCTGAATTGCTCGTTGATATGCAGCAGACTTTGAGAATTCTGTCTCTGCATCTTTTTGCTCTTGTTCAAGCTTCTTCCAGATTTTATCAAGTTCTTCAAGATAATAATCAGTATCACATGCAATGACTTCTTTGTAGCGAACTTTATCTTTGAGTTCTTTTAGGACATCAGATTTTTTTCTTCTAAGCATTACATGTTTTTGCAATTCATGTCTAAGTGAAGCTCTCTTATTTTCTAAAACAATGGCTTTTCCCTTATCGTTGACATAACAAAAGTACTCACAAAATTCCTTAAAGTTCCCAAGTAGTCCGGGTTTAATGATATCAATTATTGGCCAGATTTCTGAACCGTGATTGTAAATTGGAGTACCAGAAAGGCCAATTCTATACAATATCGAGGGAAGTGCTGCAAGTTTTTTGACTGCCTTGTATTTCTGGGTGGTTTTAGACCTTAGGTTTTGCACCTCATCACACACTATTGTCCTTATTCCAAGTTGGGACAAATCAAAATTTCTCTTAAAAAGTAATTCATAATTAATGACATAAATGTCAGTTTTTGGAAGTTGTTTAGATTTTCCAGTTCGAATAAGTGTAACACTAGGTGATTCTGATTCTATTATTCGTCCATTTCTACTTTTTTTCTTAAGAAACTTTGCAATCTCTCGTTGCCAATTAGTCAATGTAACTAATGGTGCAATAACAAGTACAGGAAATGTTTGCTTTTCAGTAGCTACATATGATAACGTCTCCACAGTTTTTCCAAGACCCATTTCGTCAGCTAGTAACGCATTACCAGAAGATTTTAGCAAAAAGTCTAGTCCTTCTTTTTGAAAATTTAAAAGCTTTCCTCGGAATTGTTCGCCAGCTTTTGCGCGTTTTAATTTGTGTTTAATTGGAGGCAAAGTAGGTTTTGGTGCAAAAGTCTTTACAATTTTTCTTTGCCAGACATATTTTGATAAAATTTCAAGTGGGTATCTATCCATTATTAATTTGATTTGTTTGAGGTTTTCAGTGCTATCAGGAATAATTACTTCGTTTACATTTTCTCCATACCAAGATTCAGGAACTAGTCTTGAGATCATACTTACTGCACGATCACCAGAAATTTTCCAGCTCCAGATTTTAGAATATTTATCAAGAACATATTCCAATGTACCAATAGTTTCTAGGGATGTTGCCATAATTTGTCGATGTGTAATTTTTTTGCCTTATGAATCTTTCATGTCATTTTAAACCATTAAAAAATCAAATAAATCCCTCCAAGAGTTAAAATATCAATTAGCGTCTATATTATGGGAAAATTTCGGCAAAAGATGGTTAGCCTCGATAAAGCATCAATTCACGATACAAAATAACAAATAACGAGTCATTACATATGATTTTAGGCATGGCTGAGCAAGGTTTTATGTGGATTTATTTGCTATTTTTCCTAATTCCACTAGCAAGAATAATTCCTCGCTTAGTGAAAAAATGGCGAAAAGGAAACAAAACAGTTAGTGAAAACCAGTTTACTCCAAATTATTCCAGAATAGAACAAAGACAAGAACCGTTTGAAAGACAAGAATCATCTCAAAGACAAGAACCGTTTGAAAGACAAGAATCATCTCAAAGACCACAAACCAAAGAGATGCAGGTTCTAGGAGAGTTAAACAAAGGCGTTAAAGAGTTCAATAAAATTCAAAAAAAGCTAGACATAGATAATCAAAAATTAGAAAATATTTTGAAAGATTTAGAAGAGCAGGGATTGATGAAGGTAATTAAGAAAAAGGGATTTTCTGGAATTAAAATAGAGCTTTACCCAACTGATAAAGGCTTTAAAAGATATTACACATAAAAAAAATTCTTTTGTTTTTTAATCACAGTATAGGTTTAAAATTCATTACAATTCAGAAAAATTATGGAGTTTACACAAGATATTGAACCAAACGTGAAAAAACCAATTGTGATTGCAGCAATGCAAGATATGGGAAATGTTGGAAGTATTGTAGTAAATTTTATCAACGATTCTTTGAGAACAAAAATATTCAGAATTGCAAGGACGTTAGATCCAACATATGTGATTGATAGAGGCGGATACATTGATCTTCCAAATGAAAGCTGGGAGTATAAATATACAGAAGACTTGATAATATTTGGGGGAGGAAAAGGGCAACCTCAAGGTAATAGGGAGATAAATGCGTTATGTCAGGATGTAATTGATATTGTAAAAAAATATTCTGCAAAGTTTATCTACACACTAGGAGGTTTTCAGACTAACAGAGTTTTAGATAACAATCCTAAGACATACATCACAACAACATCCATGGAGCTGACAAAACAGATGAAGAGGCTTAATGTGGAAACAACCCCCCAAAAATCAATAATTACTGGATTCAATGGATTGATTCTAGGTTTTGCAAAAAAAAATGGGATTCATGGTATTGGCATGTATGGAGAACTAAATGAGCCTGATATTCCACAATACAGGGCAGCAATTAGTATTATCAAAACCCTTGAAAAATTAACCTACCGAAAGTTGGGAGATACAAGTCAGTTAGAAGCTATGGCCCAAGAGATTGAAAGAAAATTCAAGTATTAAGATCAGTGAGATTTTCCAGTTTTGTGAGGTTCAGTGTTTTCATCATGACAATCACATGTACATAGGTGGGTTTTATGATTATTCATGCAATCAACACACTCATAATGTTTTCTTGTCTCACATGCAGCACAAATCATCTTACTAATGAATAAGAATGGATGAATTTGAATTTTTTCTTATTTTAAAGGAAGAAAAAAGTAGGGGTCTGAGGGTAAGACCCCCTAGCACATCTGAATTCCTGAAATAATAGAATAAGAAGTAGAAATTATGAAACCTGTAATAATTATCACAATAGTAACAGGTATTGATTTTGCTAATTTTTAAGTCTAGAATTATTATTACTAAACAATTTTTAAGCTATTTTAGGCATTAAAAATGAATTGCAGATATATCACAAGTCAACATGTATCACGTGTAAAAAAGCAATTACAGAAATGGAGAAAATGAGCTCAGATATTGAGAAGCGTGATTTTTTCAAAGACCCATTTTCAGAGACAGAACTAAAAAAGATCATCAAAATGGCAGAGAAAAAACCATCAGAATTTCTCAGAAAAAGAGATAAAATCTACAAAGAACTCAATTTGGATAGTAACAAAAAGACGGATAAACAGCTAATCAAATTAATGGTAAAATATCCAGGATTAATCTTACGTCCCATTGTGATTATAAAAAACAAAGCATTTGTTGGAAAGATTGATGTAAAAAGTCTAAAATGAAGGAATTGAAATTATTATAACCTAATTAAATTACTTGAGATTATTGGGTCTGAAGAGATACGCTGCTACAAGAATGGTAACAATGTTTGGTGTTTTGATGATTACGTTATTGATCACAATAGCCCTTGTTGGCTCGAATATGGATACAATACTAAAACAAGGAATTGGATTTCAAGTAAGAACTGAGATAACTGAAAACCCTGCAATAGCTGAAAGTTTTTCATCAGTTAATGAGTTTGAATCATTCATTCAGAGTCAAATAGATCAGAGGATCAAAATTTTAGGACTAGACGAACCGTGGTATTCTCCTCAAAGGATTGGTCTTACAATGTACAAGATACTGCTGCTTGATTTTGGACGTGCAACATTTCTAACTAGTGATGCTGGTTCTTCAGATGTAAAAGATATCATCCTTGAGAAACTTCCGAGAACAATTCTTCTTTTTACAACAGCCACAATAATCATCTCAATTATGGGAATCTTTCTTGGAGCATTGTCTAGTAGTAAGGTTGGTTCTCTTACTGACAGAGTTACGTCAAGTTTTGCAATAATTAGTTCTAGTTTTCCTGTATGGTGGGTAGGAATGTTAATGATATTTTTGTTTGCATTTACTTGGCAGATATTTCCTGCAAGGGCAACTCCAGACATTCCATCATCTGATCCAGGTTACATTGGTGCATTGTTGTATCATATGGCATTGCCATTAATTACAATCGTAATGATTGGTTTTGGCTCATGGGCTTACTTAGTAAGAAATTTTATGGTTGGAATCATGCAAGAAGATTTCATCATGGCAAAAAAGACAATTGGGATCAAGAAAAACAAGATAATCTATACTCATGCTCTAAAAAATGCAGCCCCACCGATTGTAACAATTTTGGCACTTAGTTTATCAGGATCACTTGGCGGTGCAATTATCACGGAAGCTGTATTTGATTGGCCAGGAATGGGAAGACTATACTTTGAGGCAATTACAGTAATGGATCTGCCAGTAATTATTGGTTCCACATACATTCTAACAGTATTCTTCCTTGTTAGCATATTCATTGCAGACTTGCTTTACGGTTATTTTGATCCAAGAGTCCGTACTAACACGTAACCTTTGGTAGTTCTAATGTACGTGTTTTCACGTATACTTGGGTTTTTCAGACTTGATTTTACGACAAATTGTTAATAATTTAGGCAAAATTAGTATGTCAGTGGTTCGAATAATGTCATCATTACCAAAAATAAAATCCAAGTGTACGTGTTTTTCTGTGGTCTTTGATCCAAGGATTCGCTCTGGTACGAACTCTGGGAGCTAAATGTTATTAACATTTGAAAAACAATATTTGTCAATTTTATATTTGTTCAACTTTCTGCTAATTATATTACATTTATTCAATTTTTTTATACAAGAATTTATGTATAATTAAAGCCAATAGATGTCATGCCTGACAAGTGTAGTGATTGTGGACATGAAATAGTAAAGCACAATGTGCTAAAAGAACCATATGGACGTCTATGTATTAGCTGCGTAGATGGAGGAAATATGGATCCATGTAGACAGCATAGAACATAGTTGTCGAAATCAAAATGGGCTATTCTACAAAATTAGTCCTTTTTTATTTCTAAAAGAATGGTTATTGTAGTAAAATAAGCTCGCAAAACGCTGTATGATTTGCACATCAGAAAATGTAAAGCATATTTTGTCCTAGGTAAAAAACATGATTAGAGAAGGAAAAGAGTGTTCTTACTTCTGGTTCAAATGACACAGAAGTTCAAAGGTAAGAATTTGCATCAATTCCTTTGAATAATCCAAGTGTTTTCAAATCTCAACATAGCACTTTTTGACTAAATCAAAATAAGACTTTAATTAATTCCACAATAACCCATCCGTCTTAAATCAAAAATTGATAATCCTACCATGATAGTTCACTGTACTTTATGTAGAAAGCAAATGCCCTTTGATGAGTGTAGATTTAGATACGAATAGTGATATCATAGAAAATGTGTCTGGCATATTGCACACATTATGAATATTAAGAGATTCTTTTAGAATTAAACATCAGACATGAATTATACATCTTAAAAATTATCAAGACTGAATGGTTAATGAGGTGTATATATTTGTGAAACTACGACATCCTTTGCAAATGGTTTTACATTTTCAGTAAATTCTTTGAAAAAAATATTCGAAATCACTTCACTATGTTTCAAAAAAATAAATATTGAATGAGATTAATTTTTAAGAATATTTTTTATCCATTCTTTTAAGATAATCTGCCTCATATTCCTCAAAGGTCATTTCCTTTGATGATTTTTCTTCAGGAGCTGATTCTTCAGGAGCTGATTCTTCAGGAGCTGATTCTTCAGGAGCTGATTCTTCAGGAGCTGATTCTTCAGGAGCTGATTCTTCAGGAGCTGATTCTTCAGGAGCTGATTCTTCAGGAGCTGATTCTTC
>Ga0208879_1002968_pt1 | contig 14377 bp, 16 predicted proteins | sample Knorr_S15_td_Bot_FD_185605 | JGI IMG/M metagenome (GOLD analysis project Ga0208879, IMG submission 185605) | Marine microbial communities from Southern Atlantic Ocean transect - Knorr_S15_td_Bottom_ad_5009_LV_A (SPAdes) (version 2) | ecosystem: Environmental > Aquatic > Marine > Oceanic | place...
CGATGACGCGGGTGTGCAGGGAACTTTGGGAGGAGTTGCCGTGGACACAGACCACCTTTGGATCGGCGGCCACAGCATGGGGGCTGGCACCACCTTCTACGTGATGAGCGAGTTGCTCGGGAGAGGCATGGGCTCCGAGTCGCTGGTCGTCGACTTGGAGGCTCCTTGGATTCATGCGACTCAGCCTGAGCTGATGGGCAACATGTCGCTGCTGCCAGACCACGCTCTGATTCAAGTGGTCGAATATGAGACCGACATCGTGGTCGCTGAGTGCATCGGCCGTTGGCAGCACGCTCGTTTGTGGGCGCGTGACAGTGCGACTACGCTGCCCGCCGAACAGGTGACCTTTCTGCAAGTCCCGACCGACTACCACGGCTTCCCCAGACTCATTGCCTCGCACTACCTGCCCGCAGGGCTCATCCGCGACTCGCTCGCCGACCAATCCTACTATCCACGCATCGAGGCGCAGGCCGACTATGTCGCCTCGTCAGCGTGGAATGACGATGTATCCGCCTCCGCAGCCAAGGCGTGGTTCACTACAGAAGGCGAGATGACTGACCTTGGGGAGTGGTCAGACGGAGTTTCCGTCAAACCGATCCAAATCGTAGACTCGCCGCTTGAGTTGCCAGACGACAACTTGGCTGCCTGTCCCGCCGCATAGTCAAACGAGCGGGAGTTTGTAGTTCTGCGGCGGCGCAATCCCGAGGTCAGCAGGGAATTCCCGAGTGGCCACAGGAAGGGTGACCGGAATCATCTCCTTGCCAATCAGGGCGACCCGGCTCTCTCGCCTGTCCGACAGAACCTCTCGACCGACCAGTGCGGCGAGTTTGTGGGCGAACTCCATGATCTCAGTGTGTGCCGGCATGTCATCGATGACATGGTTGTTCTGCGAGTGGCCGACATAGACATAGCCCTTCGCCTCGATGAAGTTGGGGTCGGCGATGTTGTCCAGCCTCGCGTAGTCCTCGTGATGGCCCAGAGAGTGGTTCTTGATGAGAGTGTGGCGGCAGACCGTGCGGGTGTCAAGAGAGGGAAGGATTTCGAGCGTCTCCACGAGTTTCTCCCACGCGTTCTGGTTGAACTTCGGTTTGCAGAGTTTGTTGAAGAGTTCCTTGTTCGGAGCATCGACGCTGACATAGAGTTGGGTTGGAAGCGGGTCGAGATTCTCAATCACCTTCGGCAGGCTGCCATTGGTGACCAGGAAGGTCGAGACGCCGTGGTCGTGGCAAATTTCCAAAAATTCTCCAAGCCGCGAATAGAGGGTCGGCTCGCCGTTTAGGGAGATTGCGATGTGCTTCGGGTTCTGCGCTGCCTCCCACTTCTCGAACGGGACATCCTTGTGCCCCTTGAAGCCGGTCAACAGTCTCCGGTGACCTCGCACGCTCTCGTAGAACAGGTGCTCCGGGTCGTCGTCGATCTTGTGCAGGGTCTCCGAGTGGGGCTCTCTCCAGCAGTAGGTGCAGGCGAGGTTGCAGGTGTCGACATTGGGTGCCATCTGCATACAGCCTGAAGACTCGATTCCGTAGAATGTCCCCTTGTAGCAGTGGCGGTCGTTCTTGAGGTCCTCCTTGGTCCAGTGGCACACCTTGACGCCGCCGTGCTCTCCGACCAGTTGGTAGGACTGCTTGGCCAACTTCGCCGCTATCTTCGGCTCAATCTTGGAGATGGGGCTTCCTACTGGCGGGCTTTGCATATTCGCACCTCCGACAGCACATTCCCACAGCGGGGCAGTGTCAGATGAACTTCGCAGCGGTCACTTAGACTTCAATTCGCCGGCGCCTAAGAAGGGCAGCGGCCCCGAGCATCGAGAGTGCGGCAGCAAGGCTGAATCCGGGTAGGTCCAAGCCTCCCTCTGAGCCGTCGCCTCGATATTCATCGGGAGTGGCCGGCATTTCCTCCTCGCCATCTCCAGGCTCGTACGGCGGGTTGTCCACCGGGTCGAACTCGGGGATTCCGTCTTCCGAATCCTGACAGAGATAGACATTCTTGGTCGAATTGTAGGCTATCTGGTTTCCTTCTGTGTAGAAGGTGATGGTTTCCCGATGGTTCTGGAGTTGTACCGTAGTCGTGTTCGGCCAGAACTTTTGGCAATATTCAATCTCGCGGCCACCGTAATCATTGGGATATTCGTTACTTGGATGGCCTCCCGACACACCATCAGGGTCGGTCATCCATGTGCCGTTCTCGTTGTGCTGGTTCACCTTGCCCGGCCACATCGAAATCCTAGGGAGCCTGTCAGGGTCATCCGGGCAACCAATCAGGGTGCACACCCATATCTCATCCTCCGTGCAGACACAGGTGTTGCAGCCATCCTCTGCAGGCTGTGTGTCACCAGGGGTGCAGGGTGGCATGGGCTTGGACAACGAAATGTTGGCCCAATCTACATCGTAGATTACGCTGGAGAAGGTGCTCGTCCTGTCCGAGGTCCACGACTTCCCATCGATATCCAGACTCGATGTCGGTTTGGTGTTGGAGAACATCACGACGATTACGGGTACATTCTCATCTCCTCCCGCATCAACCATGACCCGCTTGAAGTAGGTCGATGAACCTGAAAATGAACCCAAGTGATTCCAGATGTCGGTGTTGGCCGCACTGACGAATACACCATGGCCGTAGTACGAACTGTATTCAGGTGCATCCGGATTTGAGATGAAGTACTCAAACGAGTTGTTGAAGGCGGTTGTAGTGAGCGTCCCGTCGATGTGCGCAAGGAAGCGTGCATAGTCTGCCGCTGTGGCAATCCAGCCACCGCCACCATCCTTCTCCTCAATCACGAAGTTGCCACAGTCAGGGTCCGCTGCGCTCTCAAAGATGGGCTCGCCGGTCTCGTTGTCCTCTCCGGAAGGGAAGTGGCACGGGCTGGTGTCATCCTCGTAGTCGTAGTAGGTGGATTCATTCTCAGCTCTCAGGTCGGGCATCGTCATTCCGATTGACATGCTGTCAATTCCCATCGGGGTCAGCACATTCTCGAGGATGTAGGCTTCGTATCCCATACCGGACTGTGCCTCGATGATCTGCCCGAGGAGCTGGTAGCCGATGTTGGAGTACTCGTAGTCGCTGCCCGGCTCGTAGTCGAGTGGGCGGCGCAGCCACTCGGAGAGGATTCTCTCCATCGAGACGGGAGCGAGGTTCCCGTCATCGTAGTCGGTGTTCAGCGAATCTATGTCGAGGCAGTCGTCGTTCCTGTTGTCCCAGGTGTTCCAGTGCCAGTATGTAGGATCTGAAGAGGGGTTGAATCCCGCACGGTGGTTGAGGAGATGTGACACCGTGATGTCGTCAATAGAGTAGGAAGTGGAGTGACCGGGATACTCGCATCCTTCCAAATCGCTGGGGAGCAGGTCGGGAATCAGGTCGACCATCCTGTCATCGAGCGAGATGGTCCCGTCCTGAATCAGGGTCAGAATTCCCGCTGAGGTCACCGCCTTGGAGAGGCTTGCGATTCTGAACTTCGAATCGGCCGTGATATTGGTGGCAGAGTCGCTGTCAGATACTCCGTATCCATTGTAGAAGACGAGCGTGCCGTTGAACATCACCGCAACTTGGGTTCCGGGAATGCTCCATCTCTCGGTCAGATTAGAGATGGCTAAGTCCAAATCGTCGAATGCATCTCCAACATCATCTATATCGATGTCAAGGTCTGGATTAATGTCTAGTTCCGTGGCTTGTGTGAGGGGCAAAGCAGAGGTCAGAAGGAGAAGGGCGACGAGAATCAGACAGGGGTTGTGGTGGCGTTTCATGCCACTTCCACAAAAAGTGTCGTTCTTCAACCATGCTCTCGGCCAAGTCATGCGAAATTTCCGCTTTGGTAGTCCACAAACGCTTGACGTAGTTCCTCTTCGGTGTTCATCACGAATGGGCCGTATCTCGCAATCGGCTCGTCGAGCGGCTCCCCGGCCAAGAGCAGGAGTTCCGCCCCTTCATCAGCATCTTCAGAGATTGAGAATGTGACTTCATCACCCTCTGTGAGAATCGCCATTTCGCCGTCTTCCACCAACTCCACCCCATCTTCAGCACCAACCTTGACAGCCCCACCGAAGCAGTAGACCAGCCCGTTCAACTCGTTGGAAAGTGTTTGTTTGAGAGAACCCCCGGGAAGCATGGAGATGTGGAGGTAGGTGATTGGAATGACCGTCTCGATGATTGCCGACACTCCAAGGCACTCGCCCGCGACCACTACAGCTCGCACGAGCCCGTCATCCGACTCGGCAACCGGAATCTCATCGGCGGGAACATCTTGGTATCGCGGTTCCATCATCTTCTTCTCAGCAGGAAGGTTGACCCAAATCTGGAAGCCGTGCATCACACCGCCCGATTTCAGAAACTCCGGGTGTGGCAGTTCAGAGTGAACCACCCCTCGACCAGCCGTCATCCACTGCACATCACCTGGCCCCATGACTCCCGAATTGCCTCCGGAGTCCTCGTGGCACATCCTTCCCTGCAGGACATAGGTCACAGTCTCAAACCCTCGATGTGGGTGTGCTGGAGCGCCAATCGCTCCACCCGGGGGCCAATCCACCGGCCCCATCTCGTCGAGCAGCAGGAACGGATCCGTGAGACGTCCAAGAGCAGCAGGCCTGCGAACCGGAAATCCGCCGCCCTCCAACAGGCGATGCGTCGGCACTATGCTCTCTATTCCACGTGCAGTCATTGACGAGTCGACTAAGGGAGCAGGTTTTCATGGTGCGCCCTCGTACAGCAGTCCATGTCAGATCCGGTAGCGAGCCAACAGAGTCCGTATGTCATCGAGGTCGAAGAGGGTCAAACAATCGCCTGGTGCGCCTGTGGCAGGAGTGCCAACCAACCCTACTGCGACGGTAGCCATAGCCGCGAGGAGACGGGAATCAGCCCAATCGTCTTCAAGGCAGAGAAGAGTGGAAAAATAGCCCTCTGCGGTTGTCGGAAGAGTGGTAACAAGCCGCACTGTGACGGAACTCACTCAAAGTCCGATTGAACTCAGATTGAGTCGGACAGTTCAGAGAACAGCTGGTCAGGGACCAGACGCTCCGCGTCGCTCAGCGAATGCGGTGCATTGCCGGTCCACGGTCGGACCTCTGGTGGTGTCTCTTGTGGTTGCCCTTGCGGCAATCTTCGCCGCTCTCGAGGCACTCTTCCATCTTGAGTAGGTGTGACTCAATCTTGCTGAGCGTGTTTGCATCTACATCGCATTCGTCGTTGGCCATGCAGGACTGCACCAGTTCGAGTTTATTGGCGATTCTCTCGGAGCGGAGGTCGTTCCGCTCCTCGTCGGTCATGTTGTCGTGAGTCATCCGATTGGATTTCTTTTCGCAAGAATCCCTGTTCTCTCGGCAGGCATCGAGGTTTGCCAACCTCTCGGTCAGCCTTTCCCTAATCTCAGGGAGTTCGTCGCCGTAGGCCTCGCAGTTCTCGTCCTCCATGCAGGCGTCGACCATGGTCAGTCGCAGATCCAACTTGACCTGCTTCTTCTCCAAGTGCTTGGCCTTGAAGTCGAAGCCATCCGAGTCGACCACTGTCGCCCCGCCGATTGCAGCCATCAGTAGCGAAATCACCATGAAGAACTGCGAGAATATCTCTGCCATAGTCCCCCGAGGAGGATGTAGGCTATGAAATTGCACCCTATGGGTGAATCCTCATTCTTGTTGCACGATCTTGACGCCCTTGGGCCATAGAACCAGAATCAGGGTCCGCTCACGGGTCTTCGGGTTGTGGGTGGTCTCCGGGTCCATCCAGACGATGCTGCCTGCCGGGTAGGTGCCGAATTCGTCGTACACCTCGCCAGTGAGGACAAGGTAGGCTTCGCCGCCGGGGTGCATGTGGGGCATGAAGGCCTCGACTTCGACCTCCGCATCGGCGTCGTACAGGACAAGAGAGCACTCTCCCTCCCGCTTTAGCCTCCCGAGCCGTACTCCCGTGCCAAAGTCCTTCCAACGGACGTTTTTCTCCATCCACTCCTCGTCGATGGTGAATCCGAGCCAGTCGGACAGGTCGTGGCTAAATGACATCGAACCTTTCCAATAGGCTGCACCACATGAGCCTTCGCGCGCAGACTTGATTGCAGATGGAGCCCTGTGGTAGATTATGGTAGACATCGTCTATGTGCCGACTTTTCCGCCAGCGGCTCCCTACGAGGCGTATCTCTACCTCCTCGTAATACCGCTTCTTTTGCGGTTGATTCTGGTACTTCCGCCACTCATCGACCTCCTACAGAAGTTCTCACCTGACAAGATGATTATCTGGCAGGCTGTTCGCTCGCTGAAAATAAGGGGACTTTGGGTAATCGTCGTTAACGAGGTCCTAGCAATTTTCCTGCCATTCATTCTCGCTCTCTACGCACGCACGCTGTTTCAGCCGATTGGCTGGCCTGACTGGGGGCTGGTCCCGACCAAGGGCATCTACGCGCTCGCCATCACAGCAGTTCTCTGGCTATTCGTCGATTTCCTTCGAGTTTCCCGAACTCGCAAGTTGATTCGTGCTGTGTCCGAGCAGAATCGTATCATGGTCAAGGCAGCGGCACATGGAGTCGTTCACGCCCGCGGAGCACTCGGCTTCTTTGAGAAAATCAGCGTGCTAAATCTGTTTGGGAAAAAGAACGAGGAGCAGATTGAGGAAGAGGGTGTCGAGCCACCAAAGAAGTCGTTTTTCGGCTCGTTGTTTGGCATGGGTGCGAGTGTTGGCGAAAAGGGGCTTGAGACGGCTGACGCTGCACTTGGTGTGGTTCGAGACCAGGCGTCGAAACTGTCCGGTAAGATGGAGGGTGAATTGCAGAAGGGGATCCATGAACAGTCCAAGGTCGCTCTCAAGTTGATGGTTCGGGACCTCATCATGAGCCTCGCTCCAATCGTGGTTCTTGTGGGTCTGCACAACATCTGGTGAACCCGCTAGCCAGAAACCGCAATTGCGCGGCAGGTTCAAGGGTTTGAATGCCAGCCGCACATCATGGAAGAATTCAATGTCGAACTGAGCAACGAGCCCGGCTCTCTGGCCGCACACTGTGAAGCCCTCGCCGAGGCGGGAGTGAACATTCTGGCTATCGCCGCAGTAGGAAACTCCCACGCCCGCGTTGCAATAGTGACCAATGACTCCGAAGAGACCAGAGCCGCGCTGGATGCGAATGGTGCCACCTACTCTGTGAATGAGTTGCACACGGTCAGCCTCGCCCATGAGCCGGGATCGCTTGCCGCCTTCACCCGCTCGCTCGCTGAGAATGCAGTCAATCTCCGTTCGCTCTACATTCTCTCGTACAGCGACGACTCCTGCGACATCGGTTACACCACCGCTTGAGAAGTTCCGTGCCCGCTCGAGTGAAGATCGGTGGATTGGCTTCGTTTTCGACTGCGATGCTCATTCGTCGTCGAAGACCTCGACCTCAGCCCAGCGCTTGACGAACTGGGTGAACTTGGAGGTGAAGCGGGTTGCTCGGACCGTGTGGTTGTCTACCCAGTGGTAGTTCCCACCCCTCGGTTTGTCGTACAGCACGTGGTGGTAGCGGAAGCCGTTCTTGTCCAGCCAGCGCTCGGTGACCTCAGCCAAGTCGGAGGTTCGGCTCGTGAAGAAGGTGATGACATGGCCGGCGTCGTACCAGTCGTTGATGACCTTCACAACATCCTCGAAAACCTGCGCATCCTCCATCCGCTCAGGCTGCTCGTTCGGGACATCCTCGCAGACCGTTCCATCGATGTCAATCAGGTAATTCTTACAACTTTCCGGAAGTGACGGGCTCATCGCAAGCCCCCGCTCGTCGACTTGGTCGACCATTTCCACCATGAGGCGGGCGCGCCGCGGCCCGTTCATGAACTCGCCGACGCGGCATACGCCTTCTCACCCGGTGTGACCAGCATCACCCACACCACACCGGAGATAATCTGCAGCACCGCGAAGAGTTTGACGGCATCGTAGAGGGTGACCTCTGTGTACTCCAACAACAGGCTCGCGGCCAACGTCGAGAAGCCGTTGACCAGCGTCATCAGCAGGAAGTCGGTCGAGAACATCCGGCCTCGCCACTCATCCTCACTCCGCTCCTGTAACAACACCGTTGAGAGCACCCAGTTGACTCCGCTCGCAGCGTGCGCCAGCACCACGAAAAGAACGAACCAAGCCTCCCATTGAAGGAAGCCGATGAGAGCGTAGCCAAGCCCGCAGGTGGAGACCAGCCAGCCGAGCATGAAGGGCCATTTTGAACGGTCTGTGAAGGCGTATCTCGCAAGAACGGGGCCGAGCCCGGTACCCAACCCACGCGCCGCGAAGAGGATGCCTAGACCAGTCGCGAAGTCACCCATTCCGATGTCAGCGCCGATTAGCACGAGCATGTAGACTAGCCCACCCCCAAAGAGCCCCCAGAGCGCCTTCGCGGTGATGACCCTCCGCACCCTCGGGGTCGTCCAGATGATGACCAGTCCCTCCTTCACCTGGCCAAGACTTGAGGCGATGAACGAGCCCTCCTTCCCCTTGTCCGTGGTCTGTGGAATGTCGATTGTGGCGATGACCGCCGCGGCTACGAGAAATGCGATTGCATCGACGATGAATGCCACTTCGACTCCCTTCGCAGCGACCACAAAGCCGCCGATTGCCGAGCCGATGGCAAGTGAGGCGGACCATGTCGCCGAGTTCATCGCGTTGGCGGTGAGCAACTCGTTGTCACGAGTGATGTTGGGCATCGCCGCGTTCTCTGCAGGGACATAGATGGCGTGCAGCACCATCAGCAGGGCGGCGACGCCGTAGACGAACCAGATGTGGTCGCTGTTGCCTGCGTCAACCCAGAGAAGCGAGGCTACCGCACCCGCACTGAGAACGTTAGCGAGCACCATCAGCCACTTGCGGCTGTACCGATCGGCGAGGACTCCGGTCAGCAGTTGAGGGAAGGCGAGAGCGAACATTCGCAGCATGAACAGGACACCGAGCGCCAGTTCGGAACTGCCGCTCATGGCGTCAATCAGCACGAAGAGGGCAATCGTGTTGAACCACTCACCGAGCATCGAGATTGCATTTCCAACCCAGTAACGACGAAACTTCGGATTGACTTGCAGGAGTTCAATGAATCCGACCTCTCGTTCTTCCACCGAATCCCTCCACCTCAGCGGCCCTTGAGGCCCGCCATTTGGCTCTCCGCCGAGAACTGCCTCTATCAGTCTGTGCGTCGGTTCGAAGGCCAACGCTCATGAAGGGTATGCTTCGACGGTCCACGATGGCAGAAGCCAACCTCATCTGGATCGACTGCGAGTTCACCGGGCTCGACCCGGCCACGAACCGCATCATCGAACTCGCCACGATCATCACAGACTCCGACCTGAACATCATTGCAGAAGGCCCGAGCATAGCCATCCACCAGTCTGACGAGTTGCTAGACTCGATGGATGAGTGGAACACCTCCCACCACAACGAGAGCGGCCTTGTCGCGAAAGTTCGGGCGAGTGAGGTCACCGAAGAAGAGGCGGAGCGACTTACCTTGGAGTTCGTGAGAGAGCATACCGAGTATCGCAAATCACCCCTGTGCGGCAACACCATCGGCCAAGACCGCCGATTTCTTCGAAAATACCTCCCTGAACTGCACGACCACTTCCACTACCGTAGCATCGATGTCTCGACAGTCAAGGAACTTGCAAAGCGCTGGAAACCGAAGTTATCATCGTACGCGAAATCAGGTGGCCACCGGGCACTGGATGACATCAGGGAGTCGATCGCCGAGCTCGCCTACTTCCGAGAGAATTTCTTCTCATGAGCCGTGCTGCCAACCGTACGGATAGCCCTCTTCGTCGATGAAGATGACATTGATTCCTGTCCCGGAGCGATGGAAGGAAATCAACTCGAGACCGTGAATGCGATGGCCTGTTGGAGCGATTCCCAAAACGGGCCGCTGTTTTCTCTGCCGCCAACCGCCCCATCCTCTTCGCGCACGCACCGGTGCAACCTCCTCCGGCTCAAGCCGCCGCCTCACCCCCTCAGCGTCCTCAAACCACGGGAGTGGCCCTTCTGGTGAGAATTGGATGCCAAGAATCATGTCGACGCCGAGCGTGTACTGCGCCGCATCCGCGTCCTGCTCGGAAGGGATTGCCACGGCGTTTGGATGGGTGTGTAGCCAGTGGACGAATCTCCCTCCCCTTGGCCCTCGGGTTTTGGTGAAGATTCCATCTGTCCACTCCTCGGGAACATGGTGGACCGAGAATGAATCGCCGCGGTTGACGATTGTCGCGTCCGTGAGCACGAACCCTTCGCCGGCAAACAGGTCAATCTCGTGCTCGACGCCCTGGTACATCTCGTCGACCTCCGCTATGTGTGGCCGCTTCTGGTCTGCGTCCAGTCCGACGAGAATCTCGTCGGGAAGCGACTCCAGCGACCACAGCACAATCTGCTCAAGACATTCCCCGGGCATATGGACGAGTCCGCGATATCCATCACGGTTCTCCAACGAATCGGCGTTGTACGCCGCCATCGCTTTGACTAGCCACTCGTCTACCACAGACCCCCTGCGGCGGTGAATCCTTAACAGGCTTGGCGCTCCATTGCTGCCGGAGGTAGTCGCGTGGCACGGAAGAAGAAGGGGTTCGGGAAGTTCCTAGGCAGCCTCACAGGCAGCGCCTACGACAGGACCATCCGCCAGATTGACAAGGTCGTTGAAGAGACCGAACCCGATGGCCTCGGCCGCCAACTGAACGGCCTCGTTAGGTCAGTTCGCGGTTTCTTCGACGAGGGAAACATCTCCGCCGGAGAGCATGATTTACTGCTTGAGGCGATTGAAGAGGTCCACCCTGAGGGAACCATCTTCCCGAAGTTGGAATCTGATGACGACGAGTTCTACGATGAGACGAACATGCCCGACGCGCCAGAGTTAGAACTTGGCGGCCCGGTGAATCTCGACGAATTGATGTCGAGTTCAAAAGAAGGACAGGGTTCGTGGGGCAGCGACGAATATGACGATTACAAGCGTAAGATGGCAGAAGAATTCTACCGCGACTCAGACGACGCAATCGCTTCGGGCGACCACGGCCGAATGCGTTCTCAAGACCCTGGTGGTGGCCGTGTTTTCCACGATGTTGAGGAAGAGGCTGAGTCTGTCAAGCGAGCGATTCTAGAGGAGCAGGGGGGCGAAGTTCCTGCCGAAGAGGTCGACGAAGACCACTACACCGACGACGACGGAGTCGAGTGGTGGAAGGATGACGACGGCCAGTGGTGGTATCGTCCAAAGGGCGAGCAAGATTGGTTTCCCTGGGATGAGTGAGATGATTCGCGCAAGGGCGCTGGCCACACTTCTCATTCTGCCTCTGCTGATGGTGGTTCCCTCGGGCAGCGCCCAAATCTCTCTCGATTGTCCGATTAGCACCCTTTTCGCCGACAGCACCCCCGAGCAAACTCACCTCTCAATGACTCAGAATCCGACTGAAATGCAGGTTTCGTGGGCCACTTCCGGGCAGACCGATTCGGAGGTCGAGTATGGCTTGGATGGCGAGTTGGGTGAGAGTGCGTCAGGCAGTTCGGAGTGTTACAACCACGACATGGTGTTTCACACTGCGACGATGACCGGCCTTCAGTCCGCCTCAAACTACAGCTACCGCGTCGGTGACGGAAGTGACTGGTCATCCACCTTCAGTTTCCACACCCTCTCCACTCCTGCCGCCTCTGTCAAGTTCCTCGCCTTTGGCGACCACGGGATGAGCGACGATGGGCTGCAGACCAGCCAAAATATTCTGGACAGCGATGCGGACTTCCTGATACTAGCAGGTGACATCTCATACGCCAATGGTGAGCAGTCGGTTTGGGACGACTATTTTCGAGACAACGAGCCGTCGATGTCGGGTATGCCGTGGATGATGGTGCCTGGAAATCATGAGAATGAGGCGACCTACGAGTTCGACGCCTACGAGACCAGACTGGAGTATCCCTCCGACTCGAACACCGACTTCTGGCACTCGTTCGACGTCGGGCCGGTTCACTTCGCTGGGATTTCGACGGAGCATGACTATTCGGCGGGGAGTGCCCAAAATCAGTGGTTGGCACAGGACTTGGCGCAGGCGAATGCCAACAGGGGCTCGACTCCTTGGTTGGTTGTCTATGGCCACAAGCCGATGTACACCTCGCACGGTGATGCATCTCACGACGAAGATGCTCAGTTGCGAACCGAGTTGGAGCCGCTCTTCGTCGAGCAGGGAGTTGATTTGGTCATCTGGGGCCACGACCACTACTACGAGCGGACTTGGCCGGTCATCAACTCCACCGTACAGGACCGAGGAGTGAATGGCAACGGCATCGACTTCTCAGAGCCGGGCGCGCCAATCCACATCATCGCTGGGACCGCTGGGCGAGAATCGTATGACTATGACAACGAACAGCCCGAGTGGGTCTACTATCGAGAGAAGTCGTATGGGATGCTGGTGATCACCGCCGATGCGGATGTGATGCGGGTCGAATATCAGAACCATGGTGGAGAGGTCGGAGACGCGTTCACTCTCTACCAAGTGGAACCGCCGGCGAAGGAGGAGGAGTCGGGAATCCTGCCCGGTCAGAGCCTCTTGTTGTCGCTCTGTGCATTCACTCTAGCCGCGGCCAGAGGTCGAGTGAGGCCAAGTCGAACTTGATGACAGCATGGTCTGCGCCGCTCTTTTCCATGCTCCTGTTGGCGAATGACGCAGAGCTCATTCCAACGATGGTGTCTGGCCGCTCGATGTGACCCGCCTCCACGGCCTCGTTGACCATGTTCAGCACCTCCAACCCCTTGAGAGGGGGGATGAAATGGTCGAGCAGCAGCACATCGGGCTTGAAGTCAGCGATCACTTGGAGCGCATCCTCGGTGTTCCAGCGCTGCTTGAACTGTAGTGCCTCAAAGTCGACTCCACCCGAAGTCAGCAGCGCCTCGACATCGTAGGAGTCTTCGAACGCCAGCACGCGCATCAGACGCTTCCACCAGCAGATCCCCAGTATGCGCGAATCTCGTCGGCATCGCTCAAACCACCCTTGTGAATGTCCACGATTCCTCCATCGGAGTTTACGAATACTATCGAAGGCCGAGAACTGATTTCAATCTCTTCAGCCTGTTCAATTCCCTTGGCAAAGGGAAAATCAAGGGTCTGACCCAAGTCCTCTCCATCATCGTCGTAAGCGTTGGCTCGATTATGCCAGTCTTCCAATGTGATTCCCTGTGGATTATCTGCTGGGTCAGTACTCAACACAATCATTGAAGCATCGTTCAATGTGGATTTGATTGCGTGCATAGTAGCATGACAAGGAGAATCACACCATTCCGCAGAGAACAACACGATGTATGGTTCGCCGGCATAGTTGCTGTTAGAGTAGGTCACCCCATCATCAGCAACGGTGGAGAAGTCAGGAAATTGTTCCAGTTCAACACCCCTACCGTCTGAGTCGAACAGGCCTCCGAACCAAGCTACAACTAACAGACAGAGGGCAACACCGACAGCGATAAATTCCTTCTGCACATGCGTAGGAAAGAAGCGGTCGTATTTCAATGTCGATATCAATCGTTTCTCCTTATTGATTGATAAGAAATGCCGTATTCGTATTTCCATGAGTCGAGTTGCAGTTTGGTTCTGTCTCTTACTTGCAATCATTATAATCTCATCACCGATTGCACAGGCGCAGGATGATTCCGATGGCGATGGCCACAACGATGATGATGATGCATATCCCAATAATTCCGAAGCATGGTCCGATTCTGATGGCGATGGTTTCAGCGATCAACCTGGCCTCAACATCTCCGATGATTGCCCCAACACACACGGAATGTCATATAGGCACATGAACGGGTGCTTCGACACCGATGGCGATGGGATTCCAGATACATTGGATGACGACATCGATGGCGATGGCATTACCAACGATTTGGAGTTGGCATCCTCGACCGCATTGAAGAAATACGACATTTTTAACCCCGAAGATGTCCCACCTGACTACGATTGGGACACGATTCCCGATGTCCTCGATGATGACGATGACAACGATGGGTGGTCCGATGAAATCGAATTGGAAAGGCGTAGCGACACCCTTGACGAAGATATCACTCCATTCACAATGTATGGTGGAAACACCGGGTGGTTCTATGTGTCCGGTGAAGGCTTCGTCACTGAGTACCACAGCCACGGAACTGAGATTTCGTTGTCTTGGCTTCTCTCAGCACTTACTTCTGAGTTGATCATCCCAATCGCTTTGGTCCCCATTTACGGAGTAATCTGGGTGCACAGAAGCCGAAACTTCCGTCGCCTCGACGAGGGGTTGGAGACAATTTCAACTATCGAGGAACTTCGCCTAATTGAGGACGAAGTCGAGCAATTGATGCGCCGCAGACGGCTCCACACTCACCACGGAGTTATTCTGAGGAACACCATTGAGCGCCGAGAGGACGAGTTGGACCAAGGTTGGTTCAAGAACTACGGGCGCGGTGACTCAGAAG
>Ga0208879_1002969_pt1 | contig 14369 bp, 15 predicted proteins | sample Knorr_S15_td_Bot_FD_185605 | JGI IMG/M metagenome (GOLD analysis project Ga0208879, IMG submission 185605) | Marine microbial communities from Southern Atlantic Ocean transect - Knorr_S15_td_Bottom_ad_5009_LV_A (SPAdes) (version 2) | ecosystem: Environmental > Aquatic > Marine > Oceanic | place...
TGGTTCAATAGTTTCACTTTGATTTTTATTAAAAAATAGGGAGCTAACAATTAAAATTCCCACAAAACTTGCTGCAATACCTAACCGCCAAAAGGTCTTGTTACTTTTCTTAACTTGGTTAGTTTCAAGTCTGCTTTGAAGCGTTTCCCAAGCATTTGCACTTGGTTGAAATCTGCGTTGTTCTAACTTTTCTTTTAAGTCATTTTTAAAATTAATTGGTGCCATAACTTACTTTATTTAATTCTTTTATCTTTTGTTGAAGCATTTGTCTTGCTTTAAATAGCTGCGATTTTAATGTGCCCTCAGTTATATTTAATAGTTCGGCTATTTCGTTGTGTTTATAGCCTTCAATAACATACATAACGAATACCATTCGGTAACCTTCAGGAAGATTATCTATTAAAAGTTGAATTTCTTCAACTCCCATTTCGATAGTAATATCATTTGTTTGTTCATCATAAACCTCAATCTCATCTGTATAAAAATTTAGTTGCTTTTTCTGACGTAAGAATGAAATAGATTCTCTTATCATAATACGCCTTAACCAACCTTCGAAACTTCCTTCATTTTTAAAGTCTTTTAATTTGGCAAAAACCTTGAAAAACCCATTGAACATTACATCTTCGGCATGCTGTAAATCACTAATATAATATCTACAAACACTCAACATTTTAGGTGCATGTAACTCATACAAAACACGTTGTGCCTCACGATTATTCTGCAGAGCCTTTTTTAATAGCTGTGTTTCGTTTTTGTAAAGTTGAATAACTTTCAAAAGAGGGTTCTTTTAATCTTCTATTTATAAAGACGCAAAAGTTATACTAAAGGTTGCCTGAAGTTAAAAAAAATATTAAATCGTTTATTGTTAAGGTGTTACTATTTAAACACAAATATAAAAATGATTGAGAAAGCATAAATAATAGTTTGATTATTTGACTCCTAAAACAGCCAAAACAGGAATGATATTTTATTTCTTGCGTTCAATCACATAGTTTACCATAAGTTCTAGTGAAGCTCTATATTCTGATTTTGGATACTGTTGCAACATTTGTAATGCTTCCATTTGATACGCTTTCATCTTTTTAACAGCGTATTCTAATCCGCCATTTTGCTTTACAAAGGCAATGACCTCTTTGACACGTTTTTTGTCTCTATTATGGTTTTTAATAGAATTAATCAGCCAGTTTTTTTCTTTTGTGGAACAATTATTAAGTACATGAATTAATGGTAAAGTCATTTTTTGTTCTTTGATATCGATTCCTGTTGGTTTGCCTATTTTTTCTTGTCCATAATCGAATAAATCGTCTTTAATCTGAAACGCCAACCCTATAAGTTCGCCAAATTTACGCATGGTTTCAACATCTTTAGATTCTGGTTTTACCGAAGCTGCTCCGAGGCTGCAACAAGCAGCAATAAGTGTTGCTGTTTTTTGTCGGATTATCTCGTAATAAATGTCTTCAGTAATATCTAATTTTCGTACTTTTTCAATTTGTAACAGTTCGCCTTCGCTCATTTCTCGTACTGCAATGGAAATAATCCGTAATAAATCGAAGTCACCATTATCTATTGAAAGTAATAAACCTTTTGAAAGCAAATAATCGCCAACTAAAACAGCTATTTTATTTTTCCAAAGGGCATTAATAGAGAAAAATCCCCGACGCCGATTACTATCGTCCACAACATCGTCATGCACTAATGTAGCTGTATGAATCAATTCAATAACCGAAGCCCCACGATATGTTCGGTCATTAACTTCACCATTAGCCACCATTTTAGATACTAAAAAAACGAACATTGGTCTCATTTGTTTACCCTTACGGTTTACGATATAGTGTGTAATCCTGTTTAACAAGGCCACTTTAGAAGACATCGAAACAAGAAACTTCTGTTCAAAAAGTTCCATTTCGAAGGCAATGGGTTGTTTTATTTGTTCTACTATTTTCAAAAAGTTTATTTAAGATAACAAACGTAATAAAAAAGCCTGTGAAATACTATTGTTAACAATTTACTTAAAAAATAAGTGATGATTTAGTTGAACACTACATTTACTTTGTAGTTTTATTAAAATATTAATAGCAAAAATCATGAAAAAAATTACGTTAATTCTTATAGTATGTTTCGCATTTAGTTTTAATAGTCATTCTCAATTGTTTAGCGAAGATTTTACGGGTGCGACAACAAATTGGCAATCAACTTGGATACAATATGATGAGGATAGTGATGTAGACGAGTTTAACATGCCTATGAAGTTTGCATAAAATGGCGATAGAATATCTTCATTTTCATGGCTTAATGGCTTTCAAAAAAATCCTAATAATTATGCTGTGTTACTCCAGCAATTCCTCTTAATGGAGCTACTGGCTTAAGATTAACATATAAAGTTTATGGAGGCTATCCTGGACAATCTGCCGAAGTTTATACAGTTTATGTCTCTACTGGAAATACTGTTAATGATTTCTTGGGGATGACAGGTGCAACAACTTGGAGTTTTAATGAAAATTTAGGTGATGATCCTGCTGCTGCTAATGGAGAAATAGTTAGTCGTATGCATGACTTTTCTGATTTAGATGGAGCAACTGACGTTTATATTGCATTTAGACACCACGACACACCTGATGGACAATGGTTTATAAGTTTTGACGATGTTGTTCTCGATACAACATTGGGAATAGAAGATAATTCGTTTGCAGGTTTTAAGCTATTTGTAGATACACAACATGTTTTACAACTCTCATCTACTAATAAAACTCTTGATGGTATTACTATTTATAACTTATTAGGGCAACACATTTTATCTAACAAATTGACTTCAACAAAAGCATCTATAGATTTATCTGTTTTAAATGGAAAAATTACAAATAATACACATGTTATTGAAGCAAATACTTTAGCAAATGGTATTTATATAATTGAGTTAAAGGACAACACATCTAATGCTGTTATTAGAAAGAAAATAGTGCTGTAAAACTAGGATTTATTTGCCAGCTGCCCACAAGCTGCATCAATATCTTTTCCTCTGCTTCGTCGAAGGTTAACTATAATTCTATTTTTTTCTAAATGATAAATATAATTATTTATGGCTTCACTATTAGCTTGTTGAAAATTGCAGTCGTCGATTGGATTATATTCTATAATATTGACTTTACAAGGTATAGCCTTACAAAATTTTACCAATGCATCAATATCTTTTTGGGTATCGTTAATTCCTTGCCAAACAATGTATTCGTAGGTGATTTTACGTTTGGTTTTGCTGTACCAATATTCTAAAGATTCTTTTAAATCGGTTAAAGGAAAGGTCTTATTAAAAGGCATAATGGAAGTTCGTACCTCATCGATAGCTGAATGCAAGGAAACTGCAAGGTTAAATTTCACGGCATCGTCTGCCAGTTTTTTAATCATTTTTGGTACTCCAGACGTAGATAGTGTAATACGTTTTGGAGACATTCCTAATCCTTCGGGAGAAGTGATTTTATCTATGGCTTTAATCACATTATTATAGTTCATGAGTGGTTCTCCCATTCCCATAAACACAATATTGCTTAATGGTCGGTTGTAATACAATCGGCTTTCTTTATCTATTGCTACTATCTGGTCAAAAATCTCATCCGGATTTAGGTTTCGCATTCGTTTTAAGCGTGCTGTTGCACAAAACGTACAATCGAGACTACAACCAACTTGAGATGATACACATGCTGTTGTACGTGTTTTTGTTGGAATTAAAACCGATTCTACAATTAAACCATCATATAATCGTACCGCATTTTTTACTGTACCGTCAGTACTGCGTTGTATAGTATCGACTTCTATATGATTGATTACAAAATTATCTTCAAGCATTTGCCTTGTTGCTTTCGAAATGTTAGTCATTGCCTCAAAACTGTGCGCAGATTTACGCCATAACCATTCGTAAACCTGATTACCTCGAAAAGGTTTATCATTCTGGCTTACAAAAAAATCTCGTAATTGATCTTTAGTTAGTGCGCGTATGTCTTTCTTTTTTACCGTCATAAGTTGTACAAAAATATAAAAAGGATTGTCGATTTACGATTTTTTAAATAAATAGTCTTACCAATATTAACGATTGAAGTATTTAATACGTCGGATTGCTGCTTTGCTGAATTAAATTCAGCATAAATCTCGAAAGAAAGAAAAAAAATGAAAGCCTCGATTATCGATGCTGTATTTTAGATTTAAATTATTAACATGGCATCACCATAACTATAAAATTTATAGTCTTCACTAATAGCTTCTTTATATGCTTTTTTAACAAAGTCATGACCAGCAAATGCTGAAGCCATCATTAAAAGTGTGGATTTTGGAGTGTGAAAATTAGTAATCATACAATTAGCAATACTAAACTTGTAAGGCGGAAAAATAAATTTATTGGTCCAACCTGTATAATCGTTAAGTGTTGCATTTGATGACACCGAGCTTTCTACTGCCCTCATAGCAGTTGTTCCTACTGCACAAATTCTTTTCTTATTTTTTAAAGCAGTATTAATAATTTGGGTTGCAATAGTATCTACTACTATTTCTTCGCTATCCATTTTATGTTTTGATAAGTCTTCTACCTCAACTGGGTTGAAAGTTCCCAAGCCTACATGCAAGGTGATTTCTGCAAAATTTATACCCTTTATTTCAAGGCGTTTTAATAAATGTTTTGAGAAATGCAATCCTGCAGTTGGAGCTGCCACAGCACCTTCATTTTTTGCAAAAATAGTTTGATAACGTTCTTCATCTTCAGGTTCTACATCGCGCTTAATATATTTTGGTAATGGTGTTTTACCAAGCTCACTTAATTTAGCTCTAAAAGCGTTATACGAACCATCATAGAAAAAACGTAATGTTCTACCTCTTGATGTTGTGTTATCTATTACTTCGGCTACTAAAGTATTGTCATCCCCAAAATAAAGCTTATTACCAATTCTAATTTTTCTGGCAGGATCTACCAATACATCCCAAAGCCGTTGGTCTGCATTAAGTTCTCTCAACAAAAACACTTCAATCCTTGCTCCAGTTTTTTCTTTATTACCAAATAATCTGGCAGGAAACACTTTGGTATTATTAAGAATCAGGACATCATCTTCATCAAAATAATCTATAATGTCTTTAAATTGCTTGTGCTTTATGGTTTCATCTTTACGATTTAGTACCATTAATCTGGCTTCGTCTCTATGTTCGGATGGATATTCTGCTAATAATTCTTCGGGAAGGTTAAAGTGAAAGTGTGATAATTTCATGTGTTTATATTTATTGTTTTTTAATGGTCACATGTTGTTCGCTATTAGTGACTCCTTTGAGCGATAAACATTTTAGCATGCTCGTTTCATTTAGTTTGTGTTTATTTTTTGAAAGCTGCAAATATACAATCTGGAGATATGCTTTGTCAAGTATTTAAGTGTTTATATTTATGGAATTCCAAAAAGACATATAGTTTACGCCTAACAAATCAACTCTATTGGTACAATTTAAAATTGATATAAGACCGCTTCGCTGAAAGAGAAAAGATATAAGACTTTTTTTTAGATGATTGATAATCTGTTTAATATTAACCATAAAACATAAAAATTAAAAGATCCCTGCTTTACTGAAACAAGTTCTGCATAAGTAGCGGGAAAGACAATAAGGAAAAATAAGTTCTCTAAATACTTTTAACTTTAGGTGCTGAATAGTTGTAAATTGTTTTACAAATCCTTTTGGGATATTTTAAAGTTCAACTTTTTTAAGTCGCTCCAAAAATCTGGGTATGACTTTGAAACTACTGATGCCTCTTCAATAACTATTGAAACTTTTAATGCTAAAGGTGCAAATGCCATAGCCATTCTATGATCTTTATAAGTTGAAATAGTACAGTTTTCTTTTATAGTTTTAGAGGCTAATAAGTGTAGTGTATCTTCAGTGACTATTACTTGTCCTCCAAGTTTTTCGATTTCAGTTTTTAAAGCTAAAAGCCTATCTGTTTCTTTTATTTTGAGAGTATGAAGCCCTGACAAGTAACATTCAATCCCTAAAGCAAAGCACGTTACTGCTATGGTTTGTGCTATGTCTGGGGAATTTGATAAATCCAATTCGATTGACGATTGACGCTTTTCGATTGACGCTTTTTTAAGCGTTATATACTTATCTTTAAATCTAGTTTCCACTCCAAATTCTTTATAAATTTCGGTAACAACTGAATCGCCTTGAAGGCTATTTTTTTTATAAGAAGACAATGTTATTTCTGTGCCAACTTTACTCAATGCAACAATACTATAATAATATGATGCTGATGACCAATCGGATTCAACGATAAGGGTTTGAGGGTTGAGGTATGAGGGTTGAGGTTTTACTATAATAATATTATTACTAAAAGATGTTGCAACACCAATATCGTTTAACAAACACAAAGTCATCTTAATATACGGAACAGAAGTGATTTGTCCTTTAAGTGTAAGTTCTAATCCGTTTTTAAGTTTTGGTGCGATAAGCAGTAAAGCAGAAATATATTGACTGCTAACATTAGCATCAAGTGTAACTTTGTTTTTTGTAAGTGTTTTTCCTTTTATTTTTAAAGGTGGAAAACCTTGTTTATTTACATAGCTAATATCTGTTCCTAATTGTTGTAATGCTTTAACCAATATTTGAATTGGTCGTTCTTGCATACGTTCAGAACCTGTTAATACAATTTCTCTTTGGTCTTGAATTGCAAAGAATGCAGTAAGAAAACGCATTGCTGTCCCAGCGTGATGAATATCTATTCTGCTTTTGGAGGACTGTAATGCTTTTTGCATAAGTTGAGAATCATCAGAATTGGATATATTCTCAATATTTATTTCAGGATATAATGCCTGTAAAAGTAATAGACGATTAGATTCACTTTTGGAACCTGTTATCGTGATTTCAGATTTGTGATTTGCGATTTTAGATTTGTGAAGTGTAATATTCATACCTCTCCTAAACCCTCTCCAGAGGAAAGGACTAAATTATTTTAGCTTTTGATTGTTATGATGCCTGTCGTGGTCTCGTTTGGCTTTAAGGTCAAGTTTTTTATTAAATGCTTCTTCAAGATTAATTCCGGTTTGGTTTGCCAAACACAGTACAACAAACATAACGTCTGCTAATTCTTCACCAAGGTCTTTATCTTTATCGCTTTCTTTTTCACTTTGCTCGCCATATCGCCTTGCAATAATACGAGCCACTTCACCTACTTCTTCGGTAAGCTGTGCCATATTAGTTAGTTCGTTAAAATAGCGGACGCCATTTGTTTTAATCCAATCGTCAACGGCTTGTTGTGCGTTTTTTATGTTCATTATTCTCTATTTTTTGTGTCAATTATAATAGTTACAGGACCATCATTTAGCAACTCTACTTTCATATCGGCACCAAATTGTCCCGTTTGTACTTTTTTATTTAAATCTGTTTCTAATTGCTTTACAAAAGTCTCATAAAGAGGAATAGCTATATCTGGCTTGGCGGCTTTTATATAACTTGGTCTGTTTCCTCTTTTAGTGTTTGCGTGGAGTGTAAACTGACTGACTACAATAGCCTCACCACCAACATCAATAAGTGAAGTATTCATAACACCTTTATCATCTTCAAAAATACGAAGATTGACTATCTTCTTTGTAAGCCAATTAATGTCGTCTTGAGTATCTTCATTTATAATGCCTAACAGAATTAAAAAACCTTTATTAATAACTGCAACTATTTTGCCTTCAATGATAACACTTGCTTTACTAACTCTTTGTATTACGACTTTCATACCTCTCCCAAACCCTCTCCAAAGGAAAGGGAATATTAATTACACATTTATTTAAATTAAACTGCATACTGAAATTGAAAACTGTTTACTCATTATCCCAGATATCAGTTCTATAATGTTCCTCTTCGCCTTCCAAAATCTGCAAATAGCTCTTATATCTCGAATATGCGACCTCATCTTTTTCTAACGCTTTTTTTACTGCACATTTAGGTTCTTGGACGTGCAGACAGTTGTTAAATTTACAATCCTGCTTTAATTTAAATAATTCCGGGAAATAATCGCCAATTTCCTCTTTATCCATATCTACAACACCAAATCCTTTTATTCCAGGCGTATCAATAATTTTAGCATCAAAACTCAATTCGAACATTTCGGCAAACGTTGTGGTATGTTTTCCTTGCAAATGTTGCGATGATATTTCTTTAGTTTTTAAATCTAAACCAGGCTCTATTGCATTTATTAAAGTGGATTTGCCAACACCTGAATTTCCTGCAAACATACTAACAGTATTATTCATTAATTTTCTTACAGTATCTATATTAGCTCCTGTTTTAGCAGAAATAACAATACTTTGATACCCTATTTTTTTATATAAGGCAACTAACTGTTTTACTTCTAATAAAGTCTCTTTATCATAAGTGTCCTGTTTATTAAAAAGAAGTATCGTTTTTATCGAATATGCTTCAGCTGTTACTAAAAACCGGTCTATAAAACTGGTGTATGTTGTTGGGTTATTAATAGTAATTAAAAGGAATACCTGATCAATATTAGCTGCAATAATATGTATTTGTTTAGAAAGATTTACAGATTTTCTCACAATATAATTTTTACGCTCTCTTATATTATTAATAACTCCTGTAGCCGTATTGTTCTTTGTTTCTAATTCAAATTCTACATAATCTCCAACTGCAATAGGATTGGTACTTTTAATACCTTTTATTCTGAATTTTCCTTTTATTCGGCATTGGTAAACCTTACCATTAAGTGTTTTAACAGTGTACCAACTTCCTGTAGATTTAAAAACTAATCCTGTCATTAAATTTGAACCTATAAACAAAATAACAATTTTTAAACTGAAGAAATATGTATACTAGCCACTTAATTTTAAAAAACTCAACAACATGAAAAATTTATTATTAGTTATTGCTTTAATAATTGTTTCTTATAACGATGTTATTGCGCAAGTAGAATACAAAGTCATTACAAGTATAGAATCTATTGTACCTAATGGTCTTGGAAGATCGAGAATTGTTTCTACTTCTGAAGATAAAAATTATAAAGATTATACTTCTGTAAGAACAGATGATAAAAAAGAAGATAAAAGAAATAAATCTAAAAGAAGCGACATACGTATTAAGAATTTTGAAGAAACCAAACTTTTAAATTTTTACAATATAGCTGGAATTCGTTTCCAGAATATAGCAGCTAACGATGCGCTTATTACATCAAAAATAAACACAATGATTGAAGAAGGCTGGGAACTGGCTTTTGTAACCAGTGCTGTAGAAAGTGATAGTGGAAAAGGTGATGAAAAAGGAATTTTTATAACACGATATATTTTTAAAAGAAACAATTAACTGATGCTTTTGAAAAACTAAAAAGTCTCGCCATTGGTGAGACTTTTTTTATTGTCTAAATATTTTTTCCTGATGATTAATAGATTCCTGATGAATAGCCTTAAACATTCGAAGTATAAACTCTTCACTCAAGTTATTTTGCTCTCCTTCTAAAATCATTTTACCCAGTATTTCATTCCACCGTTTAGATTGAAGTACAGCAATATTATTTGCTTTTTTAAGTGTTCCTATTCCGTCTGAAACCTTCATTCGCTTACCCAAAACTTCAATAAGCTGATGATCTATAACATCAATTTGTGTACGTAAGGTATTTATTAGGTTATTGTATTCTGCTTCTTTAGAGGTTTCTTTTCTAATCTTTAAATCTTTCATAAACTGGATTAATGTCGCTGGTGTAATTTGTTGTTCAGCATCACTCCAGGCATTATCTGGGTCGTGGTGTGTTTCTACCATAAAACCATCGTAATTTAAATCGAGAGCTGTTTGACATAAATCGAAAATAATATCACGTCGTCCGGCAATATGTGAAGGATCTAAAATTAATGGTAAATCCGGAAAACGGTTTTGTAAATCGATTGCTATTTGCCATTCTGGATTATTACGATATCTTGTTTTCTCGTAGGTTGAAAATCCGCGATGAATCACACCAAGGTTTTTTACATCAGCAGTGTAAAAACGTTCAACGGCTCCCAACCACAAAGACAAATCTGGATTTACAGGATTTTTAATTAAAACAGGTTTGTCGGTTCCTCTTAAAGCATCAGCTATTTCCTGAATAATAAAAGGACTTACTGTAGTTCGTGCACCAATCCATAAAATATCTATATCGTGTTTTAAAGCTAAATCTACATGGTTAGCATTGGCAACTTCGGTAGTAATTAACATTCCTGTTTCTTCTTTTGCTTTTTGCAACCATTTTAAACCTAAAGCACCAACGCCTTCAAAATTTCCTGGTCGTGTTCTTGGTTTCCAGATTCCTGCACGCAAAACAGTTGCATCGCTATCTTTTAATTGGTGTGCGATTTTTAATACCTGTTCTTCAGTTTCTGCACTACATGGCCCTGCTATAACTAATGGATGATTTAATCCAAAGTTATCTAACCAAGTACTTAATTCTTTCTTATTTTCCATAACTTCTAAAAATTTCAAAAACCAAATTCCCAAACTCCAAATTTGCATTTCCAATTGGAATTTGGGATTTTACTTTTTGGGATTTTAATTTAATTTATTCCTTTTAATATTTGTTTTATGTGATTGGTGTTTTTCATTTCTTTAAAAACAGCATCAAAATCATCTCGCTGTATCAACTCTTTAAATTGTGTGAGATTTTTAATATAATCTTCTAATGTTTCTATTACATTGATCTTATTTTGTTTAAAGATTGGTGTCCACATTTCGGGAGAACTCTTAGCCAATCTTACTGTAGATTCAAATCCACTGCCAGCCATATCAAAAATATCGCGCTCGTTTTTCTCTTTATCTATCACTGTTTTTCCTAACATAAACGAACTAATATGAGACAAATGCGACATATAAGCTATGTGTTTATCATGAGCTTCTGGATTCATATATCTAATACGCATACCAATGTTAACAAATAATTCGATTGCTTTTTGCTGAAGTTTGAATGCTGTTTGCTCTACTTCGCAAATAATATTTGTTTTGTTTTGAAACAACTCCAAAAACGCTGCTTTTGGTCCTGAAAATTCTGTTCCGGAAATAGGATGTGTTGCCAAAAAATTTCTGCGCTTTGGATGGTTTGCCACTACATTACAAATATCTGTTTTTGTTGATCCAACATCTATTACTAAAGCATCATCTGAAACAGTATCCAAAATATTTGGTAATTCGATTACAGAACTGTCTACAGGAATTGATAACACTATTAAATCGGCATTTACAATATCATCAATTTTTGCCTTTGCATCAATAATATTAAGAGAAAGTGCCTCTTCTAAATGTTCAGCGTTATTATCGATTCCATAAATAACCGCATTGGGATTCAGTTTTTTTATATTTAAAGCCAAACTTCCTCCAATTAATCCAATTCCTATGATGTAAATATTTTTCATGCTCAACTGTCTTTTTGAGACATCTCTCCCAAAAGGAGAGAAATTTTAATTCTTACTATTTAATATTTATTTTTCTGTTGACTGCAAACTAATCCCAATAGCTATCGGGACGAGACAGCCAACTTATTTTACTCTAGCTATTGCTTCTTCAATATCTTTAACTGATTCACATAAGGAAAGCCGTATATAACCTTCGCCATTACTCCCAAAAATTGTTCCAGGTGCTATAAATAAATGATGCTTTTTAAGTACAATATCTACAAACTCTTCAGCCTTAACCAAAGTAGGTAATTTTGCCCAAACAAAGAGCCCAGAAGCATTTTTATCGAACGTACAATTCAATACTTTAGCTAACTTCCAGATTAACTCTCGTCGTTGTCCATAAACACTATTTAAACTTATATACCACATTTCAGAACATTTTAACGCTTCGATAGCTCCTTTTTGAATGCCATAAAACATTCCTGAATCCATATTGCTTTTAACCTTTAAAATATTATCAATATATTTTTGGTCGCCTAACACCATACCTACTCTCCAGCCAGCCATATTAAAAGTTTTGCTTAATGAGTTTAACTCTAAACAAACTTCTTTTGCACCTTGAACAGCCAGAATACTTTTTGGCGCGTCGTTTAAAATAAAACTATATGGGTTATCATTAACTATTAAAATATTATTTCGTCTGGCAAAAGAAACCAACTCTTCATATAGCTTATAAGTTGCTTTGGCTCCTGTTGGCATGTGTGGATAATTTATCCACATTAATTTTACTTTACTTAAATCTGACTTTTCCAAAGCTAAAATATCTGGAAACCAGTTATTCTCTTGTGTTAAATCGTAAAACACAGGTTTTGCACTCAATAATTTTGTAACCGACTCGTATGTTGGATACCCTGGATTCGGAATAAGCACTTCGTCGCCTTCATTTAAATATGCCATAGAAATATGCATAATCCCTTCCTTACTTCCCATTAATGGTAATATTTCGGTTTTAGGACTCAAAGCCACATTATACTGCTCCCGATAAAACGAAGCCATTGCTTCACGAAGCTCAGGTAAACCTTGATAGCTTTGGTATTTATGTGCGTCTGGATTGGTTAAACTGTTGGTTAATGCAGTAATAACCTTTTGCGGTGGATGTAAATCTGGGCTTCCAATTCCTAAATTAATAATAGGCAAACCACTTGCCTTAAGCAAATTGACTTCCCGTAACTTTTTTGAAAAGTAGTATTCTTCAACCGATTGTAATCTGTTAGCTGGTTCAATCATAATTTTGCATTTTTATATTCACCCAACACTTTAAAATCTTGAGCCATAATTTCTATAATTGACTTTGCTTTTTTAAAATCATCATATTTTTCAAAAGTAACATCTACAAAAAACGCATAAAACCAAGGTGTGTCAATTTTTGGTAAAGACTGAATTTTTGTGAGGTTCAATTTACAATCGCTCATCACATTAAGTATTGTAGCCAAGCTTCCTCGTTTTGACGACAATTCAAATTTCAAAGATGCTTTATTAATTTCATTTTCTGGAATTTCTTTATTCTCGCGTTTTACAATAACAAATCGTGTTTCATTGTGTTTTATGGTTTGAATACTTTCTGATAGAATATCGAGTTGAAAAATTTCGGCAGCCAAACTACTTGCTATTGCGGCAATGCTTTTAAGCTGATGCTCTTGAATTCGTTGAGCAACTTCGGCGGTGTCTTTATCTTCAATTAATTTAATATGAGGATGATTTTTGAAAAATTCTTTACACTGTAGCAATGCCATTGGATGCGAATAGACTTCTTTAACATCGGTAATACTTTGATTTGGCAACGCCATTAAATGATGTTGAATATCTAAATAATGCTCTCCAATAATGTGTAAATTATGAGTATCTATTAATGCGTAATTTGAAATAATAGAGCCTACTATAGAATTCTCAATTGCCATAATTACAGCATCACTTTCTTTATTTAAAAGACTATCTATAGCATTATCGAACGATAAACATTCTTTTAGTATAATTCCGTTGTCAAAATATTGTTGCGACACGATATGATGGAACGAACCTTTTACTCCTTGTATTGCTACTGATTTTATCATATAAAAAAAGTCCCGATTTAATATCGAGACTTATATTTTAATTTATATTTTATAAATTACACCTATAACATCTCGTTTCTTTTGCTAAAAAAGAAATAAAAAAAGTTATAATATGTAAAAGTTGTTGTTGTCATTGATTATGTGGCTAAAGTAAATAATATTTTTACAAATCAAAATGTTAGCACAAAATATTTCATAATCACTAGTAAAGAAAATTTATTGGGCTTATTTTAATCAAAAATAAGTTGTCCAGTATAAAATTGTTCTACCTCAACAATTGAGGGGCTGGTTAACTGAAATTAAATCGCCTGTACTACGAAGTTCGCCTGTTAAGGATTGTTGCGGATTTACTATCATATCGTTACTTCCTCGATGAAACACATCAACGTGTTGAGCAATTAAATCTCTGCCTTCAAAACGTCCTACTCCAGCAAAAAAACCAATTCTTAGAATTTCGGTTTGTCCAGTAATATAAAAAGACGAAATGTTATTGGTAGTAATTCTTAATGTTGTAATATTTACTTCTAAACTAAAATCGCCTACGGTAAAACTATCTGGAGCATTAAAATCTTCGGAGATAAGATGCAAACTATTGTAGTTTAGAATACCATCCGAAGATAAATCGTATTGTGTATAGCTTCTTATTTCTGTAATATTTGGTGCTGTAACATATATTTTAGTAATGCCAAAATCGCGAACATAATTGCAAGTATTATTATCGGTTAATTGTAACACGTCACCAACAACTAAAACCCCGACATCATTTAGCAAATTTTCCCCGGTTTCGATAATAACCTCAAATTCTAGACCATCAGTGAGGATGAGTTCAACATCCCGATTTACCAGAATTTTTGAAAACGCATTAACTGTAATTTCTTGTTGAATA
>Ga0208879_1002970_pt1 | contig 14367 bp, 18 predicted proteins | sample Knorr_S15_td_Bot_FD_185605 | JGI IMG/M metagenome (GOLD analysis project Ga0208879, IMG submission 185605) | Marine microbial communities from Southern Atlantic Ocean transect - Knorr_S15_td_Bottom_ad_5009_LV_A (SPAdes) (version 2) | ecosystem: Environmental > Aquatic > Marine > Oceanic | place...
AGATGTATTACAGATATTGAAAGAGGCCCAGATGGATTCCTTTACCTTGTATCTCATGGAGAGAGAGTAATTTACAGAATTTTACCAATAGAGGCAGTTAATGAAAATTCTTTAGACATGAATGTTACTACAACAGAATCTGAATCTACAAAAATAGAATTAGAAAGTACTACACCTGAACAACAGGGGGGAGGTGGTTGTCTAATCGCTACAGCCACATATGGTAGTGAAATGGCTGCAGAAGTTCAACAATTACGAGAACTAAGAGATAATACATTACTACAAACAGAATCAGGAACTGCCTTCATGACTGGATTTAATCAAATCTACTATTCATTTAGTCCAATTATAGCTGATTTAGAGCGTGAAAATCCAGTATTCAAAGAAATGGTAAAGATTGCAATTACTCCAATGATTTCCAGTTTATCAATTTTGAACTATGTTGATATGGATTCAGAAGCTGAGGTTTTGGGATATGGAATTAGTTTGATTCTACTTAATGTTGGAATGTATCTTGGTGTTCCAGCTGTTGTGATTGTTGGAATTAGAAAGAGATTCTAAAAAAAAGACACTCCGTAAAGATTTAGAACGTCAATAAAATTCAGAATATTATTGAACGATATACCACCAAGAAACAAGATATCCATAGGCATTATGGTTCAGATAGTTCAGAAACAAGATCAACGTACGGGAAAATTAACTGAAGGTAAAGTAAAGAGAATCCTTACTTCAAGTCAAGTTCACCCTCATGGAATCAAAGTTGAATTGGATAATGGAAAAATTGGTAGAGTTCAACAATTGTCATGAAGAAAGAACATTACTAAAAAACTCAATCTTCTCTATATTCAGTAATGGAATGATTGTTTGTTTTTTTAAATAGAATCACATCTATTCCATTCTTTTTGCATTTTATTTGGTACATGAATTACTCATAGGATCTGTCCTTAATGATCTTCGGGTTATTGTGATCTCATGAAGACCATGCCTACCAACTAGTACCAACATAACAGATATCCTACTCTTGAAATCTAAGAAACATAAGATCTAGTCAACTTTGAATGTGCGAATCTTAAAATTTCGTGCTTGATTTTTAAAATTATGGAAAAAATGCGTGCAATGGTACTTTCTGAATGTGCTGCGATTGAGACAAACCCATTGAAACTTACTGAGATAGATAGGCATGAAATTCAAAGGCCAAATGAGATTTTACTAAAAATTGAAGCATGTGGAGTTTGTCATTCACAGCTTCACGGGATTGAAGGAGATTGGAAAGACATAGGAATTCCACCAACTCTTCCAACGGTTCCAGGTCACGAAATAGTTGGAAAAGTAGTTCAGATTGGAGAAAGTGTTACTAAATTCAAAGTTGGAGATAGAGCAGGGATTACTCCACTTCTTGAGACATGCAAAGACTGTCAATATTGTAAAGTAGGAAAAGAGAACCTTTGCGAATCATCAACAATAACAGGAGAATCTTTCAAGGGAGGATATACAGAATACATTACAGTGATAGAAGATTTTGCAACCAAAGTCCCAGAAAGTATGAAACCAGAATATGCTGCACCATTATTTTGTGCCGGAATCACAGCATACAAAGCAGTTAAAGCTGCAGAACCAGAACTACATAAAAAAATTGGAATTTTTGGAATTGGTGGAGTTGGCCACATGGCAGTTCAATTTGCCAAAGTAGAAAATTGTGATGTGATTGCATTTTCTAGAACTCAAAATCATCTAGATGTTGCAAAAAGATTAGGTGCGATGGATGCAATGACTTTTTCTGAAAATCAAGAAGAGTTCCTAGATAAATTAAAAGAAAAACATGGAATGTTAGATGCTGCTATAGTTTTTGCACCAGCAGATATTGTTACGGATACTGCGATAAAATCAGTAAAGAAGGGAGGATTGATTGTAATTGCAACAGTTGGGGAAAACCCAGCATTTATGGCATTTGAAGAAAAGACAATCAGGGGAACTCTAATAGGTACAACAAAAGACATGGAGCAAGTCATAAAGATATGTGATGAAAAAAACATCGAAGTGATTTCTCAAACATTTCCATTAGAAAGTGCAAATGAGGTACTCAAAAAATTAAAAGATTCAGAAATTGAGGCAAGAGCAGTTTTAATTCCTTGACTTTGGGCTTAAATATTGGAGAAATTGATTTTTTGATATGAATTGTAAGAGATGTCATCATACAGACGAAGTACATATCCCAAGTGAAGACAGTAGTTCAATGATCAAGGCAGGTAAATGTCTAATCCCAACCTGTACATGTCAACAATTCTTGGATCCAATCGAAAAGATTGATGAAGATCTGTTGTAACGATTCATATATCAAAATCTTTTCAGATAAATTATGGACAAACACAAACCATCAGATGAAATGATTCAAGACCTGGACAACATATTATCAAAACTTAATGCTATGGAAATTGTTGCATCAGATGATTATCAAAAAAATTCAATTAAAATCATGAGAGCTTTGATAGAAGGCCAAATGCATTCAATTAATGAATTTCAGCATTTGAAAAAGGCGATAGACTTGTTAATGTTGCAATTGTTTGATGTGCAAAATAAAGTTAAGAGTTAAGCTTTGTATCGCTTATTCCACAACCAGTACAACGATAGAGAGTAGATTTTTCAAGAATTTTTTCAGGTTTCATTTCAGAGCCACAACAAGGACAAGAAAATTTTTTTGGCTCTAAACTTGGTTCTTCTGTTTTTCGAACAACATAATCAGGTTTTACTTCAGGAATGTCAGCAGAATTACAAGGTGGTTTGTAGTGAGTTATTATCTTATTGATTAAATTTTGTCTGTAATTACTATTTGATTCAAACAAAGGCAATATTGCAAGATACAAAGATTTTTCAGACTTTGACTGTTGGACCCAACATTCGAAATGTGAATTTTGAACAAAAAAAGACTTGTCATCAGTCTTTTCACAGTCACCAACATAAACGATATTGAAATTGTCCTTGTCTCTGGAAAAGATCAAGTATACCAGTTTTTCCATTGGAGGTCCCCATTCATCAAGAGGTACAGGTCCAAGAAATTCATACTGGAGAATTTGAATGCTCAATGAATGTATTTTCTACTGCTTTCTTTTCTTTTTTTCCCAAAAAACTATACTAGTACCCTAATTTGATCGCAAAATCCAAACTTGAAAAGATTAAATTCAAGAGTTATGGATTTTTTGTAAATGACAAAGTATGGCAATAACGCACAAGCAGGATTTGCGATGATTGTGGTTGCCGCAAGTCTTGCAGCAGTTGGTCTTTTAGCATTAGCAATTGGTGAAGATGTACTCTTTTCAGATAACATGCAAAGAGACAATACAGCTCATTTCAATGAATGTAAGGAAAATGATTTTAAAGCTGATGGTTGTGAAAAATATTGGGATAGAATTAACAACGAAATCTCAGGAATTTTTGTAGATTTGGATGAGTAAAATCAGTATCCTTTACTAAAGTCTTCTAGCATATTTTTATTTTTTGTTAATCTATTCATTGCATAAAATGCACCACCAACAATTCCTGCTTGATAAAATGTATACAAGAAAACACCCGATGATGTTGGATCAGATTTTGTAAAACTTAGAACAAGCATCGTAAAGAATACAAATGTTCCAACAAATGTTACCATTCTATTTAAAAATCCAAAGTCCATTCCAACAATTCTTTTGGAAGCTGCTGTCATCAATGCAATGCTAGTAATTATTAGGAAAGTTGCACCACCATTTACTGTGACAAATGCATTTAACCAAACTAAAAGCCCATCGTTTAAAATTGTAACATCAGGCATTACACTACCTCCATTTATTGCAAAGTTTACAGAGCTAAACATGCCACCAATTACAAAAAAGAACAAGAGAAGTTTTATGCTTGATCTTTTAAATGCACTACGGATTTTTGAAGGATTAACTGCTCGTTCTGTAATTCTAACCCCATAAAGAAATCCTACTGCCATAGCAGGAATGAACATAATATTGATCAAAATAGGAGATTCTTTGTTAATGGACTCAATTTGAGGATGAAAAATTAGGAATAAAATAACTGCAAGAAAGGCAGCAGTGACAAATAATATCAAACCTAGATGTTTGTGACCATGTGACTCAGAGATACTATTCCAGTTGTACATCTTACCGATTGTTAAGAAAATCATTAAAGGCCAAATCGAAAAATCATTTGGTCAAATTATCAATTCTGTTTACCCTTTTTAGCAGAAGCCAAGTAGATTCTTCATGAAGAGATTAACCCCATTAGTCATACTAGGCATCACTATCTTGATTTTTGGATTAATATTCCATCTTCAAGGACAATCAGTGATAGGACCAGAATCCTCGTTTATGTATTCTAATCCAGATTGGATTACTTATGGCATTCAAATTGCAATATTAGGAATAATCATAGCTGCTGTGGGAATTGGAATTAGTATAATCAAAAGAAATTAGTTTATCACACGAAGGGTAATGGTACTTTTAATATTTTGGAGTTTTCTAATTTTAGATATAATTATTTCGTTCATTTGTGAAGGAGTGTCAGTGACAAATTTAGCAACAACATCATAATTGCCATAAGTTATCATACAATCTTTGACTTCGGGAATATTTTTTAGTTGCAAACAAAGTGATTGTTCCTCTCCAATTTCACAACTAATTAACATGTAGGCTTTGTCCATCTCAACTATATTTTCTTAAAAATACACTAACTTAAAGACATCTAAAGAATTATCTCAGTAAATAGATCTCAAAAACCTGCAATTATTGGATCTTTTGGTTTCATTATTTCTCTTAATAGGATTGTTGCAAAAGAACCTCTAGATAATGAAAACTCTACCGTAGTATCATATGATGAATTGTCAGAACAATGGATTGCAGCTTGTCTAAAACCTCCCTCACTACTTACTTCCTGCATCTCTTTTATGAAAAAGTCTTTTGGGGTAATTTCTTCCTGTTCAAGTATTTTGGAGATTTGATAATCAAATCTTGTTTTTTTGTAATATGAGTATCCAATAAATGGCAATGCTAGTCGTTGATCTAATCCTTTCACATATTTTCCAATTATGCCATGAAAATCAAAACAAACATCACCGGGTTGTGCTTCAAACAGATTTTCACCATCAGAAAAGGCTGAACTTAGAGATTGATTAAAGAGAAAAGACTGATAGGCCTGAATGTAAAATCTTCGCAATGATATCTGAATAGAGCGAATTGCGCGAAGTGCATCACCATGTTCAATCATTTCTTTTAGAACAATTCTTTCAATATCCATTTGATATGGAACCTGGTCAAAATATTTTTCATAGTTTTCCTTATCAGAAAGTTTTTCACGAATCTCAGTATTTTCTTTTGAATCATAAGGAGATGTAAAAGATAAAACCAATCCAACAGCTTTTTTGAAATCTCTCTGCAAAATTGCCTTTCCAATCAGATGAGTTACAGGTCTTTTTGAACCAAATCGCTGATAGCCATAAAAATTCAGAATTTTGTTATATTGAGTAAAAGAAGACAAATCATTAGAACAATCAGAGATTTTAATTTTGAAATGATTTGATACCATATCCTTTTTTGACAATGGTTTTTTTACAAAGCCAATTTTTTCAAGAGAGTACTTGTCAGTTGAAAAATTTTCAATTATTTTTCCTTTATTTCCAGAGCAAACAAATTGTTCTGTTATAGCAGATGCATCTTTTAGTCCTAGAGCCTTTAAGCGAATTCCTTTTTTTCTAAAAACATCAGATAAAGCATGGTTAGTGTCAATCTTTTTCTTTTTTAGTTTGTATACGGCATAACCTTCTTGATCATTAATGGAGTTTTGTGCTCTTTGAGAAATTAATTCAGTTACTTGAAAATCTTCAGGTTCAACTCTAATTTTCCCTCCAATTCCGTTAAAGTCTGTACTGTAAACAGTAATACCTATTTCAGAATCTAAATTTGGTATCACTCTATTGTCACTGTAACAAATTTGCTAATTGCTATATCAGGAGATTGTGCTCCAAGTAGAACTTTGTATGTTCCAGGTGTAGCATCTTCTGATGCTGTAATGGTTGCAAGTATTGGTTGAGGAGCATCAAAATCTAATTGAAATGTTCCAGGAATATCATTAACAAGGTCGATTTTCAAAAACTCATGAGTTGTAGATAGAATTAATGAAACATTCAACATGTCTTTTTGTGATTTAGGAGATACGACAAAGTTGAGAGATTGTGAATCTCCTGGTGCAAGTGTTAAGGAATCAGATTCTAGTTGAATTTCAATGGGTAATGGCACAGAGGTATCAACGACCCCAATGTTATTTTCTACCCATTCAGTAAACCAAATTTTTTCACCATAAATTGTAAAGTCGAAGATTTGAGCTACACCACAATTATCTAACATAACACCAGTTCCAGGATCACAATCAGCCCAGTAAGGGTTCTTGGAAGGAATATGATATTCTACAAGAGACTGGGATTTTGGATCCATTACAGAAATGTTGTTTGCAGTTTGTTCATTAAAAACAAGGCGTCCTTGTAGATCAGCTTCAATCCAATAGGGTCTAGAGATTGGGTAGTTGACTACACCTGTTTGATTCCCATAGGTACTAAGTTGGGGGTCAGCTGTAACATACTGAGTAAATTGTTCAGTGAAAGGATCAAAACTAAAGAAGAAGGATGATGTAGTGTCTGCTAACCAAATAGTTCCATCATCAGTTACCACAGCGCCGTTTGGAGTAAGTAGTTCTGGTGGTAATTGATAGACTTGTACAAAATCAAGTAAAGGAAGAAATTGTTCACCAGAATTTGCAGCTAAGTCAAGATACCCATTTTGATTAAATTTTACTAAAACCCCACCTTGCTGGAATAACCAATTTGTAAACCAGATATTGTCATTTGCATCTACTGCAAAATCTGCGGTTACAGAATTATCAACAGGTGATGGAATGCTAAGATAATTTATTTCGCCACTAGAGGGATTGGCATCTAATAATGTTAGTTTATTTCCAGTAAAATCATTGATAATAATTTGAGAGCCAACAATTTGGAGTTTTTGTGGTAAAGAGTTTCCTTCAGAAGGGTATGCTATTCGCTCATATTTCTCATCAATAGTTGAAAATTTCCATATTGAATCAAATCTTTCATCAGTGAACCACACAGAGCTATCTGGTGCATAATCAATTCCCCACATCATAGAACGTTCACCCGATGGCCACAAAGGATTGTCATACTCAGTAAATTTTTCAGTGACAGGATCAAATTTTGCTAGTTTGCCAGTATTCGTTTGAGTAAACCAAACATTTCCATCATAATCTGTTACAACTGCCAATGGATTTGTACAGGGCGTTGGAATTGAAAATTCCTGAACATAATCAGTAGACTTTGCATCACCAGAACCACAAAACTGAGCACGTTGGTCATCAGGAAAATTATCAGCTGGAGTTCCAGTAATTGTGAATCCTGGATTATCTTCAGGAGGAGGCTGCATCATGCTTTGTAGTCCAAAACCTGAAGTTACCATTATTCCACCAAAAAAGAAAACCACTAGTAGTCCTTTCTTCTTCATATCTCAAAAAATATCTAGCCGTGTTATATCTTATTCCCAACAAGTGTGTAAGTTAGAGTAATTTTAGATCACCAGTTATTTTGTCAATCAGATTTTCAGGAGCTGGACCAATTGAGATACATGTTGTTGTCCCAGGAGCTATCTGTGTATGTCCAGCATCTGTGACTTCAGACCATGGGAGATTCAAATCAATTGCATGTCTTTTTATTTCTTGTAAATCTTTAATGCCAGAAACTTTGAGAACAACCTTCTCTTGTCCATCCAACCATTCATCATACCATTCAGGATGAGATTTTCTTACATGTTCTGAACCAAGAACACAAGCATGTCCTACTTGTGCTGCTATTTTCCCTTTTCCCATTTCAAGATCAGTCCTAACAACAATTACTTGTTTGATATCTCCCATACAGTAGTCAAATACAGGCTTTATGAAAAACTTTTGAGTTAAATAATTGACAAAGAAACAAAATCTATGAACTTTGATGTTGTAGTTGCTGGAGGAAGTGTTGCAGGGTTATTATGTGCAAGAGAAATTGCTTCAAAGAGATTTTCAGTACTTGTGATTGAAGAAGATTATGAGATAGGGACTCCTGAACATTGTGGCGGATTAGTTAGTATGGCAGGATTAGAAGAACTAGGAGTAATCCCATTTAGAAAAACTTTTGATCATATGATAGAATCTGCTGAAATCACAGCACCTAATGGGAATAGTTTTACAATTAATTCAGAAAAACAAAAAGTAGTTGAAATTAGTCGAAGAGAGTTAGATAAGCAAATAGCTTTTCAAGCTCAGAAAAATGGGGCAGTAATTAAAGTCAGAACAAGTTTTCAGGAGATTACAGACACAGGGATTAGAACAAATGAAGAGATAATTGATTGTAAGATTTTTGTTGATGCAAGAGGAGTTTCGTCACTTGTACACAAAGACAGAACTGGAATTTTATTATCAGCGCAATATGAAATTTACGCGGATTGGATTAAGAAAGGAAAAGTAGAAGTAATGTTTGATCAAGAAAAATATACAGGATTCTTTGCATGGGTCATTCCATCTGATGAAGGTAAAGGCAAAGTGGGAGTTGCAGGAAGAGGAATCAACATATCTGAAACATTAGATAAGATTCTTGAAGAAAAAGGAAATTATTCAACAATTAGAAAAATTTTTGCCCCAATCTGGGTAAAAGGGCCTATTGCAAAGTTTGTAGAAGGAAAAACAGTAACGGTTGGAGATGCTGCAGGACAAGCTAAACCAACAACTGCAGGTGGAATTTTTACTAGTGGAATGGGAGGGGTTTATGCAGGACAAGCGATATCAAAGTTTTTGAAAACAAATAACAGAATAGATCTTGAACAATATCAAAAAAAATGGACAAAAAGATTTGGTAAAGAATTTGCAAAACAGATATTTGCAAGAAAAATTTTGGAGAGAGTAGACAATAAAACAATCAATAAACTATTTGAGTCAATTACACCAGAGATCGTAAAAGAAATTTCAGAGAAAGATGATTTTGATTTTCATACTAGCTCCATTATAAAATTACTAGGAATGAAAGGTTCGATTAAAACTGCACAAACTCTAATTGGTGGAGAGTTGAAAAAATTACTGAGCTAAAATGTGCTCAAATTCTAAGCAAGGTATAAATGATGTTGGCAGAAAATCGGGGTATGTCATCTACGATTTCGTTACCAACATGTAGTTGTTGTCACAGACATATTATGCCTAATGATAAATGTGTAAAATTCAATTGTCCTAATTGTGGTGTTGATTTAATTTGGAGATGTCAAAGTTGCAGAGAAGCAGCAAGAAACTATACTTGTTCTTCATGTAATTTTCAGGGACCTTAAGAAAATGGCTCAATTACTATTAATCGCAAAAATTCTTCCTAAAGATATTGAAGTAGACTTGGACAAACTAGCAGAATCTATCAAGTCATCACTAAAAGAAGGAATTGTAATGAAAAGACATGTCAAAGAACCATTGGCTTTTGGATTAGAGTTTCTAAAAGCAGAATTCGTCTTAGAGGATAAGGAAGGACAAATGGATTCATTAGAAAATACTGTTAAATCAACTGAGGGCGTCAGTGAATTAGAAGTTCTCAATATGAGTAGAATGTCAGTTGACATGAAATAGGTGATTTTTTGGTACGCAAAGAAGAGCCTTTGCAAATGCGGATTGGAGAAGCAAAGCAAAGAGATGTTGGTAAAAAACGGGCTAGAATTGGACCTGAAGCCATGGATTTTCTCAAAGTCACTCCTGGTGACGTTATTGAAGTGATGGGTTCAAGATCTAGTTGTGTAGTTGTTTGGCCAGTTGACGAAGATGAAAAATTTCCAGACATTATACGAGTTGATGGACAAACAAGAAAAAATGTTGGAGCATCACTAAATGATATTGTAAAAATTAGAAAAGTGGCATCAAAGATTGCAAAAATAATTTCCCTAACTCCTGTAAATGATTCTGTTACAGTAGACAAAGAATTTACAGATTTTGTTAAAAATAGATTGAAAGGATTGCCAATTACTCATGGTGATGAAATTTCTGTAATGATATTAGGAAATTCTATGGACTTTAAAATTACAAAGACCACTCCAAAAGGAGTAGTTAAGATAGATCGAACTACAATTCTTAAAATTTCAGCAGAAACTGCAGTCGATAGAAAAGTTCGAGTGACATATGAAGAAGTTGGAGGACTTAGGGAACAAGTTAAAGCAATGAGAGAGATTGTAGAGCTTCCATTAAGACATCCTGAGTTGTTTACAAGATTAGGAGTTGAACCACATAGTGGAATTTTACTTTACGGACCTCCAGGATGTGGAAAGACATTACTTGCAAAAGTTCTTGCCAGTGAATCAGAAGCTAACATGTTTTTGATTAATGGTCCAGAGATTATGAACAAGTATTATGGTGAAACAGAAGCAAAAATTAGGGAAATTTTCAAAGAAGCTAAAGACAACTCCCCAAGTATAATCTTCATTGATGAGATTGATGCAATTGCACCAAAAAGGGAAGAAGTTTACGGTGATGTTGAAAAAAGAGTTGTTGCTCAATTGTTGGCATTAATGGATGGTCTTACTGACCGAGGAAATGTAATTGTACTTGGTGCTACAAACAGACCAGAAGGTGTTGATCCAGCACTTAGAAGACCGGGTAGATTTGATAGAGAATTTGAGATATCAGTACCTAACGAAGATGGACGACTAGAGATTCTTTTTATTCACACTAGAGGAATGCCGGTAAGTGATGATGTAGATCTAAAAGATTTGGCATCAGAACTACATGGATACACAGGTGCAGACATCAAATCACTTTGCAGAGAAGCAGCAATGAAGTCAATCAGGAGATATCTACCAGAAATAGATCTTGAAACAGAAAAAATTTCTTCAGAAGTATTACAATCAATGCAGATCAAGTTAATCGACTTTTACGATGCAATGCATGAGGTAGTTCCTACAGCGATGAGGGAATTTTATGTTGAAAGACCAAAAGTCTGGTGGAAAGATGTTGGAGGATTAGATAAGATCAAAAAAGCATTAACAGACAATCTCATTGTAGCAATGAAAGAACCAAGCAAGTTTACAAAGATGGGAGTAAAACCACCAAGAGGAGCTTTGATTTATGGGCCTCCAGGATGTGGAAAGACACTACTTGGACGAGCGGTTGCTACTGAAACTGGTGCAAACATGATTTTAGTTAGAGGTCCTGAGATCCTTTCAAAATGGATTGGGGAATCTGAGAAAGCTGTTAGAGAAATATTCAGAAAAGCAAAAGCAGCGGCACCATGTGTAGTAATTTTTGATGAACTTGATTCACTAGCACGTTATAAATCAGGAGAAGGAGGAGCAAGTGAAAATGTTCTGAGTCAATTGCTAACAGAAATAGAAGAAGGTATTTCTTCACGAGTTGTAGTAATTGGAATTACAAACAGACCAGATATTTTGGATAACTCATTGTTAAGAACAGGAAGACTAGACTTGGTTCTATATGTAGAGCCTCCAGATGAAAAAGGACGATTAGAGATAATCAAGATTTTAACAAAAAAGATGCCATTAGTAAATGATGTAAAATTACAAGAGATTGCGGTAGCCACACAAAACTATACTGGTGCAGATTTAGCAGCACTTTGTAGAGAAGCAGCAGTTCAGGCAATGAGAAACAATTCGTCAAAAATTTCAAGCCAAGATTTTGCAAATGGTTTGAAACAAATTAAACCATCTATTACTAAAGAAGTTGATCAATGGTACAATACTATAAGAGAAAGTATATCTAATGCTGTACCTAAGACAGGAGATAAATCATTCTACGGATAAAAATGGCAATTCCAATACGAAATATAGTATATGACAAGATTAACGAGGTAAATTCCTTAACAGATGTTAAGCTTTTTAAAATCTTAATAAAAGAAGGATATGTACTTCCTGAAGACAAATTCAACAAAATACTTTTAGATTTAGAAATTCTTGGTCTTATCACAGTAGTATGGATTACAAAAGAGGAGCGCAGGATAGAGATTGTTGTTGTTGAAAAAGAGATAGACAAAATTGAAGAACAGAATAAAGAAACGATTGAAAAAGATTATGAAGCAAGTTTCCCAGGTTTTGAAAAATAACTACTTAGAATAAAGGGAAATGAAATGCAGCATCCAATGCAACTGCTACAAAAATTATTGTGAGATATGGAGCGGTGACTTTGTATGCTTTCCAAGCAAATTCAGATGTAGGATTTTTTGTTAGATTATAGTGATATGCAAGCATCAATCCACCAGAGACTAGTGCAATTACGGTATAAACAATTCCCAGCCCATTCGGAATAAATGAAAGTATTAAAGAATAAGGAATTAAAATTATTGTGTTTCCTAAAATGAACTTTGATGTTTTTTGCATACCAATTACAACAGGTAACATTGGAATTTCAGCTTGTGCATACTCATCTTTAATCTTCATTGCAAGACACCAAAAGTGAGAAGGAGTCCAAACAAATACCAAGAATCCAACTAAGAATCCTAACAAATCCATACTACCAGTAGCTGCAGACCATCCGGCCCAAGCTGCTGCACTACCAGCAATTCCACCAATTACGATGTTTGAGGAGTTTCGACGTTTTAGCCAAACTGTGTAGATAATCACATAAGAGAAGATACCAACAGCAATAAAGAAAGCAGATACTGGATTTAGAGCAAAGTAGCCATAGATTACAGAGACACAGCTTACAACTAATCCATAAATGAAAACATGTGATGCTGCCATTCGTCCAGAGGGGATAGGTCTTGTACTGGTTCGGGGCATTTTAGGATCAATGTCTTTATCATAATAATGATTTAGAGCACTGGATCCTGCAGATGCTAATGTTCCTGCAATAATTATGTGCAAGTATGACCAATAATCAAGTTCAGCGGTACCGTCAACTAATTTACTTGCTGCATACATCGAAGTAACTGCAGTAATAACTAGAAGGACAACTATCCGTGGTTTGGATATTTCTATTATTTCTTTAAATCCCAATCTCATTCTATCCTATTCCAAAGCCATTTAATTTCTTCGTCTTATGTGATCCATAATGTTTCAAAAGGAATAAGTATCTCAGTCCTACCAGCTATCTTGAATGAGTAATTGGGACCTCATGATGCCAGGAATGGGACTAACAGCTGTAGGCTTGGCTGGCGTTTTTTTATCGTATGCCGGAATTGCACATACGTTCATTGACGGTTTACATGCCTTGAGTGGACTTGTCATGTTTATAGGACTAATTTTCTTAGCAGTCGGCATCTTAGATGGAGGTATTTCAACTAGTAACAAAGCCAAAGCGACAACTTTGGTAGTTTTAGGAATTTCATTGTCATTTGGATTGTATGCTTTAGCAACCATGAATACATCAGCCTTTACAGTTACATTAGCAGGAATTTTAATGGCAATTGGATTCCCAGCAATCATCATAGCATATCTAGCAATGAAACATCCAACAATAGTAAAACCAGTTGGTTCCATTGTTGGAATTGCAGCTGCAACAGGAATTATCATGTGGCTTGCATTTGGATTCGTGAGTCCTGATACATACATGATTACTCAACAAGTCGGAGTTGAAGAACCAACCCAAGAAGTTATGTCAACAGGACCGATCTTTGCAATTCAAATTCTAGAAGGATCATCTGAAGAAGGAAATCCAGATTATGAACCGGATGTCGCAGTTGTTACACAAGGATATACAATTGAATGGACAAATGTAGATTCACTTCCACATACAGTTACTAGTGCAGTGGACTACGGAGACACATTTGATTCTAGTATAATGAATGCAGGAGATGTCTTTACGTTAGATACAACTAATTTAGAAATAGGCGAATATGGATATTTGTGTATCATACACCCTTGGATGGTTTCAACATTAGTTATTGAAGAACCAAAAGAATCAGTCAAAGTCGCAATTCCAGAAGGAGCTGGAATTCCAGAAGATGGACAAATATTTTATGATCCTCAAGTAATCGATGTGACAATTGGTACTACAGTAATTTGGGAAAATCTAGACAACACAGTACATACAGTAACTTCGGGTAAACCACCTGTAGATGTAGATGGAGTGTTTGACTCAGAAATGATGGTAGCAGGAGATGTTTTTGAATTTACATTTGCTACTGCAGGAAGTCAGGATTATTATTGCATATTTCATCCATGGATGGTTGGAACTGTTAACGTAGAATAGATTTGCAAAAAATCACTTTATCGCAATCAGATAAAAAAATTCTAACTGAGCATGCAGAAAATGAAAAACCTAATGAATCATGTGCCATATTGTTTGGAAAAGACAGTCTTGTCTCAGAAGTCTTTTTAACAAAAA
>Ga0208879_1002971_pt1 | contig 14364 bp, 8 predicted proteins | sample Knorr_S15_td_Bot_FD_185605 | JGI IMG/M metagenome (GOLD analysis project Ga0208879, IMG submission 185605) | Marine microbial communities from Southern Atlantic Ocean transect - Knorr_S15_td_Bottom_ad_5009_LV_A (SPAdes) (version 2) | ecosystem: Environmental > Aquatic > Marine > Oceanic | place...
ATCAGTAAATGTCAGTGGCTCATTTATGGGGTATCTCCAGGTCCGGAATTCTTTTCCCCATGGCTCTGAATCTCCGAAAACGGTCAAACGAAAATATTTTCCTTGATCATTATATTCGCCACGTTCGATCAATTGTCCATTTTCATTATATTTGAGTAATTCCCGTTTTTCAATGTTGCCTTTTGCCGTAATTCGTTCGATCTTAATAGGAAGATCCTTTTCATTATAACTCACGGCAAGATGAGCCACCCCACGCCGACTCGTGGACATCATAGAGAGATTGGAAAGAAAATTATGGTCGTCTTGAAAATATCGCACATAGGCTACATCCAGCTGGGCGACAGCAATCTGCATTGTTAGCAGTAGCACACCATAGCGAAATAAATTTATCATGGCTTAAATCTCCAAACCACTGGACGATGGTCTGAAATTAATTCATCGTAGTTAGAAATATAATCTCCAAGTCGCATTGTTTGCACATCTCCGCTGCCAGCCTCATCAAAAAGGTCGCTGGATATTAAGATATGATCTATAAAGCTGGGATATCCTGGATATGAATCGAAAACATCGGATTCTGCATTTGCCAGGTCCCAGGTCATAAAACTGAAATTTAATGTGTCGTTTAGAAAGATAGTGAAAGAATTTACACTTGGGTTATCCGATATATCATCATTCCAATCTCCCACAACAATCTGGTTCACAACACCTGCCGCTGAAGATTCCAACAGGTAGCTATAGAGCAACTCTGCAGACGCTACACGACGGTTGAAACCATTGTTACAACATTTTAAGTGAAGGTTAATGAGTGTAAAATCGATTGATTTATCCCCTAAAAATGTCATCTCTGTTCGTAATGGCGGGCGAGATGCAAATTCATAAGAATAATCAGAGAAAAGGTTGGTTTGATTTCGAAGGGTAATTGATCCTGATCTGTAAAGAATGGCTAAATTCAAATATTCAGTAACAGTTGAGTATACGATATTATAACCGTCTAATCTTTCTGCTAATTGCATGAATTCAGACTCACTACTAATTTCCTGAAGACAGTAAATATCAGCATTCAAGGTTTTCAATATAATAGCAACCGAGTCAATTGTTTGCTGACCCGCTTTGGGAAAATTCTCTATGTTCCAAGTGACAATTTCAATACCATCCTCCCAATTTAGATCAGGTAGAGAACTGTTGATTGCTGAATAATTAGTCTCATCCTCCGTAGGTACTGCGCATGAAATGAAAACTCCCGTTATAAGAACTGGGAAAAGACTCCTTATCATAGATCTAATCTAGGGGCAATGAGAGCAGAATCGGTCGATGGTCTGAAATCGAATTTTCATATACATCCCAACTACCCATCCATTCATCAATATTGACGGAACGAACGGTGCCGTTTGAATCAAATAACTCAAAAAATCCTTTACCAATCAAAATATGATCTAAAAAACTAGGCCAAGTCGGATAGGATTGTTGGCTAGGATCATCTGCGATCAGCTCTGTCACAAACAAAAAATGTTCTCTATCATCCATAAAAGGGCTAAAAGATTGATAAATCCCCTCATCCTGGATCTGGTCATTCCAATCGCCAACCACAATGATTTTATCCATACCGAGATCCATCCTGTCTCGGAGGAATGAATGGAGCTGTTTCATAGATTGCTGCCGACGATACAATCCATCTCCACAGCATTTTAAGTGCATATTGACAAACGTTATTTCAATATCCGTCTGGCCGCAGCGCCAGAGAAAATCCACCAATAACGGTGGCCGGCCCGCAAAAAAATAATCATCAAATGCAAAAGGTTCCTGCTGTCCTAAAAGAGTTAAAATTTCTTTTCGATAAATGATGGCCTGTTCTAAAAATGATGATTGTTGACTTAATACAAAATCATACTCTGGAAGCCAGGACATCATTTCGGCAAACTTTCCGATTTTAATTACCTCCTGGACACCAATAATATCCACATTAAGATCGCGAATAATTTCTGCAACAGCTTTCATTGTTTTTTCACCGTCTATTGGAAAGCGTTCTATGTTCCATGTCATAATATCCAAATCATTTACCTGACCTACCATTGGAATATTGTATTCATCATATGCAGGTGGTTGTTGGTCAGGACAATCCTGTGCAGGAAGAGAACGGATCGTGGAAATAAGTTCGGAATGATTCGATTCGGAAGTGTTTGATATTGCATCTACCCAGGATTTGATTGAGTCAGCCATTTCAAAATCCGGCCAAATATCATCCTGGAACAGGGTGATCATCATTCCACGATCGGTGGGGAATGTATAACCGGTTATCACTTTCGCACTTAAATCCACATCTAACTTCAAATGTCCAATCCCGGTAAGATTGCCATAGTTTTGGAGCACCAGCGTATGAGTCAGCGGATCTTCCCAAGGCGTATCGTATCCTTTGCTGATCCCGCCGGTAATAATCACATCCACATCCTGTGCAAAATGAGCCAATTCCAGCGCGTTTGTAATGCGGATCTTTGCACCGGTACTAACCCGCTCAACCATTTTTTTATATTCGATTTCACGATCATATGGTAAACCCATGTGCGCTAAAACAAAAACAAGATCGGCACCTTTAGAACGGACTTCAGGAATAATACGATTTAATACATCAAGCGGCGGCTCCACGGACACACCTTCCATATTCTTAGGTAAAGATCCATCTTTCAAATCAGGTGTTATTAAACCAATGAGACCTACATTGAATCCGTCGAATGCCTTAATCGTGTAAGGAAGAACTCCTTCCACACCCTTTAGATTCGCTGCCAAAAATGGAAAAGATGCTTCCTCTTTCAAACGGATAAGATTCTTTTTCCCTTGGTCAAAATCCTTTACCCCTGGAACGAATGCATCGTATTCCATCCAATTCATCCACTGAATCATTTTTGAACCGCCATCTTGAGTTCCTAACGGTGTTCCCTGGAAAAGATTTCCTCCATCTGTCAACAGAACAGATTCATTTCTCTGTTCGGCCTTGGAGCGAACAGATTTAACATAATTGTACGCCCCAGCACCGCCGGTCAAGTCGGGTGCAAATTCTGGATTAATGAATCGGGCAGGAACTTTATGAAGGGCGCCATGTATATCATTGGTAAAAACAAGATGGAGACATGTTGTCTCCGCACGTAAACCCAAAGTAAAAAGTAGGGGCAACATAAAATAATGAAACTGTTTCACCCTTTTCAAAACCATTCCTGTTTCAAAATGAATACATTATACTGGCTTTTACTATCAGGGTTGACTCCTTGACCATTTCCAGATCAGTTGCATCTTGACCTTCTGGGACAAATAAATCGAAATACTGATAATCCAAACCATCAACAGCAGCAGCAATATCCAAGGTCACCCCATGATATGTCCATCCCGTGCCAAAGGTGATAATCGTTCGTTCAAACTCATTCCCTAACGGAGACCCAAGGTACATAAATCCAAACCGGAAAGGAGTTTTGTTTAATATCCATTGCTCCAGACCGATATGGGCAAACCAAGCAGGCTCGTATTGAAAATTAACTGTATCAATTGAACTGGCATTTACAATAACCTGGTCAACCTGAGACCAATCGGAGTAAATAAAATGACCATTTACCTGTGTTTTTATCTTATTTCGCAACCGGGCACTAAAACCAAAACCAATTTCACTGGGCAGCACAATGGAATAATTTGAAACAGTATCTGCCAGTACAAATCCCGGCAGCTGTGTCCGTTCGTGTAAAATGGGTACATATCCATCTGTTGTAAAAGAAACATCAACTTCAGATTTCATTGAAACACCCAAGGTTAAAGATTTTAACGGACTAAAAAGTATTCCATACGAAAAGCGAGATGACTGCCCCACAGAAAAATCATATTGCGTGATGGTGGTAGAATCCGCTGCCAGGGCATCATCTGCCTGCAAGACATGAACGCCTATCTCTTGGGAAAGATCACTCCCAGATAGCGTTTCTACATTTAATCCCAAATGAACTTTTGCAAGCGGTCGTAAAGCAATATTGAAGCTGGTGGATTGGATAAATCCCTTCATACGAAAAATATGATATCCGGCAACTGGGTCACGATTGTAGACACCGGATCCTAAACTGGCGCGAACCTCTTCCTGGTAATCATAACGGAAGTCCCAGGTAGGAGACTGTGAAACGGATAGGGATACGGGCAATTTCAGCCATTTTGTAATATCAGTACCAATACTCCAGGGGACAGAATAAAAAACCGGTCTATTAACTACATATGCGTTTTGTGTTACTACATCATCGAACATATCAATTACAGGAAAGGATCGGGTTTCTCTCGTAGCTCTCGCTTCCAAATCTAAAGAAATACGAAATAAATGACCGAAATCTCCAAAGGCTGGTTGTAATCGGGTATTATTTATCCCTGTACCACCCATAGCCAAAGAACGTGCATCTACAGGTAGGGAGCCAACTGGCAAAACAGGTGAAAAATAATGTTGAGCGTAAATTGCTGATAAAAACAGGAAAATGGCTGGAAAAAATTTCAAGAATCTTGATTTGTATCGATCTTTAAAATGCATAATCCACCTGTAAACGAATGTCCATCGTATTTCTCTGCCCTGTGATTGTTTTCCAGTTTAAACGCTGATCAGGATACGCGTTTATGGGGTCACTGGGTTCGAAAGCATAATTGGTAATAGGATTTGCTGTATCCATTGTCCATTTTAGCCGGACTGCCCAGTGTTCATCCAACCTGGAAAAAACGGAGATCCAATATCGCAATGCATCCGACGGACTATCAAAAACCCGAAAATCCGTATCCTCAAAATTCCAGATGAATCCATTGTAAAGGAGAGTTTGGCCCATTATTCTAAATCGCTCATTAAAATTGTGTGTTACCTTAAAACCTATACCCTCGCTTCCTGTTCCGGCACTGCCAACCATGGATGGACTTTCACCACCGGTTTCCAAATCAAGAGTCAAGCGACGACGGCTGGTAAAATCCACCCAGGATCGAATCCAGATCAATTCGAGTTGGTCATATCTTGACAAGCGAATCTGGGATCGCAGAATTGTTTCCTGCGAAAAAAACGCGGAGGGATCCAATGCGTTCATTCCACCCCGTTTTTGCCACTTATGTCGCAGGTGAAACCGTACGTTGAATACTGGACGGTACTGGGCACGAACAACCGTCCGGTAATAACGAGCTTGATCTGCAACCCGAGTCCATGTATCAAAATCGGCTGTTAATACCAAAGCTCGATGCGCCTGATATCGGCTGAATACATAAAATCCCCGTTCGGATTGGGGTTGCGCCTGTCCGGAATAAAGGAAACCGTAAATTGGATCTTCCAAGTAGAACGTGTCTTCAAAAATACTGCCTTTGTATCTTTGGTAATTAGAAAAAGACCGCTGGTACGGATTATCAAATTCAAGGTCATAATCGCGATAAACCATTAACAAATTTAAACTGTTGAATTGTACATATGCACTCATGACCCACGCTCGCGGATCGGTGACATCAACCGACAGATCACCATTCTTATCCAGGACACCATATTCACCCTGTAAGGCAATGTTGCGGATCACGGTAGAAAATTCAAGACCAGCAACTCGACGAAAAGACCTAGCTTTATCCCAGAAAGAGGATTCACCGGAAGATGAATACATGGCAGCAATTTCCGTATCTGCCGTATTCCCTATGGATGTAAGAAACTTCCCTTCATTGGCATCAGCGATAACAGTTGTGGCAATATCCGGCCTTAAAGGCCGGTCATATAAACTTTCATAGGTTGACAGACCAATGAAAGTTCCAGGTTTTAAAATAAACCGGGCATTGCCACCATACGTCATTTCCTCTACCGTATTCAGCATGGGCATTGCCAAGAGACCATTAAACCCCTGATCAGTTCGCGGATACAATGCGATCAATGTCGCCATAGAACTGTCAGCAACATTTAAAATGGCATCTCGATTATGACGAGAAATAAAGCCCATGAACTGTATAGATTTTGTCCCGGTTTGAAATGCTAAGCCACGCAACGCAAATTCTCTCGTTTGAGAAATATCCGGGAATACACCATGGACACGTCGACTCCAGCTATAGCCTGAGCGTCGAGGAGAGAAAAAATCTGTGTTTTCAAACACCACACCTTGCCCAATGGTAGCAGAAAAATTGCCAAGAATGATGCGTTCAAAATTCAAACCTGCAAACTTAAGATTTCGGTAAGTGACAGACCATTTCCCATCCATATTTTCTTCCCCAAGTTGGCGATGGGCTGCCAGGGATATTTTCCAATGTGGTCCAAAACTGGTTACCAGTTTATAGTGCCGGGCTCCAGGATGATTGCTTAAAGGTGTTGTGGTACCTACCTCTTCATCAAATGACGTAGTGGAAGGCAGTGTTTTATAGGTCAAGTTATACCAAATATGAGTTCGATCTTTCTTTTTACCATCTTCATAGGTAAAAAAGTCCACCATATTTTTGTAGCCCCAGTAACTTAAGCCGATCGCTCCACGAAGCGCCTTGGGATAGGTTATGGCTCCTTCCTGGATCCGCTGCAGCACCGCTACGGCGTCCACCGGACTTACGTTCTGTAAAACCATCAAATCATTCCAAGTAGCAGAATTAATATTCTTCGGTTCCGCCAAACGATCCAGCCATAACTCCACCAAACCTTCATTCGCACCTTCTTCCGAAGTCCAGTCCTCAACTTTCCGATAACGGTCATCAAGACGAGATACAGTTTCTTCTTGTCGAGGTTTTACCAGGGATACAAGGGGACGAAGCTCTTTTAGGGTTTCAGCGGAAAAACCAGGAATGTCCATCAGATCATAAAAACTGTATACAGGACCTTGGAAAAAAACAAATTCATAAAGTGCGCTGACCTGGCTATCTGTTAGAGGAAGTGTCCTCAAGTCATCAAGAGATGCTGTATTGACGGGTACTTTTTGTGCTAAAGCAATTGAAAATACCAGAACCGATATTCGTATTACAGCCACTGAATCTCCAAGGATAGCTGTTGAGTTAAGGGGAGAATAGGATGAGTTAAAAAGCCGTAATCGATATGTAATATTTCCCATTTTAGGCTGAAGCCTGCGCCAAACCGGTTGGGATTGCTTTGTACACCGGCTCGCAAATGCAAGCTTGGTAATATTTCATAATCCATGCCTGCGTGAATCTGTGTAGGATATTCCATAGATCGGGATAGTGCAGCAGTTGTCCATACCAGGTCGTAGGGTGAATATGCCATACCAATTTGTATTCGTCTGGGCAGATCCACTGCAGCATTTGCTTCCCCCAATTGCGGGTGGTTAATATTTGTTACTTTTGCGCCAAAGCGAATTCGCTCCCGCAATGATGCCAAAAGGCCTGCATCCAAACCCACTGCCTGATGAGATCCCAAGTCTCGTCCATCGGAGCCATCCCCTGATGGGCCTGCTGATTGACCATAATCCACCATCTGCAGTCGAATGCCATATCCAAAAAACAGGGTGCTGTTGCGGTCAGCCTGCAAGGTGATGCCTTGATAAAATCCTGTAGCAGTTTCATGCGCTAAAGATCGACTTTTATAATCCGTTGAAAAATCTTCAACAGAAATACCAATTGTTCCCACAAATGGTAAACCGATTTGAAAGCCGGCAAGTGTATGTTTGAAATAGGATAATCCATATAAGGATTCACTTCCTAATACGACTGAATTTCTTTCCTGACCGGCCAAACCCGCCGGGTTATTGAATATGGCCCACGCACCGCCCTGACAGGCCACATCGCTTCCGGCCATTCCCAAAGATGATGCACCATAGTACAAATGCTCTGATGTCACCTGAGCAAAACTAACGGATAGCACCAATATTAATAAAATGACTTTGGCTCTAATCATATAGTCAATCCCTATAAACACCAATCACCACGGGAGCCATATCCTGGTAATGTTTGCCGGTAATCGCATCCGTAACATCCAGATGTATCAGATATGTTCCGGGAGCAACAAGACGATACAGATTGTCGCGACCATCCCAGGTGTCTTCCTTATAAAACGAAATACCTCGGTATTCATCATAAAGTGTGGATGTTAATCTTCCTGCCATATCAAACACTCTCAATTTTATCCGGGCATTAGCCGGGAAACTGTAAGAATATGCAATCACTTCCCCCAATTGCGGCACGAATGGGAATGGCGCCACGGTTAATTCCGCAGAGAAGTCACCGGTTTGCCCTTCTAGTTTTTCCTGAATATCATCAGGATAGGCTGGCTGAATCTGACCTACACCACTGTATTCTCCGGCTATGCCGGCGACCTGAATCAATTCCCCAACCTGCAGGAGAGAATCCAATTCGAGATTAATAAGTTCAAAGTTGTCATTGTATAAAATATTGGTGGAGTTCCAGATGCGAACCGTGGTGACATCGCCCGACGCATCCTGCAAGCTAAGATTCGCTCCTGCGTTTGTTCCTGATGGATCTGATCTGGCAATGATTTTTCCCCAGAGTTTCACGAACGTATACATATAAGCTAATGAATTGAATTCACTGATAGAAAGATCAACTACAGGAATGTGAGCATTCTCTTTTAAAACGGTGATGCTGCTGTAAATCAATTCCGGTTTCCCATCAAATTCATCTACCTCTGCCACAACCAAGACTGAATCACCGCGGTGAAAAGACGTATCGAGTGCAGAATTGTAAAGAATAATTCCTCTTTCAGATTCATCTTGTAAAAAGGCTTCTGTAAAAGTAGTGCGGAGTTTGCCTGCGGACACAGTTACAACGCCATCTATCTCGATTTGCTCACCCACATAATCACTTAAATTGTTCAGTAAATCTGCAATAGAAAGATCTTCAGGTGGTAAATTAATTGACACGACAAATAAGTTGCTTGATTCTGATAATCCTGTAATATCAACTGCAGTAACAGAATAAACTAATGATCCTGTCAGGCCAAAAGGGCCTACATTAACACTAAATTGATCACTGGCCCCCTGCACCATGGTATGGGTTGTTGTATCACTTTGAAAAATTGTAATTAATTGAACGGATGTTAGACCTTCGTCATCAGTAACGGTTGCAGTGAAAGTAAGTATATCTTCCGTTGTGGGAGATTCGGGAGAAACAGTCACAGCGGAAATTTCCGGTTTTGAGGAAACAAGCGCATAAACACCCCAAGTTTCATTAAAAGGTTCACTGGTTTCATCATGACCCGTAATTCCGTTACCTCCACTTTGGATCTCATTGCCTTCTTCACTTATTCTGACCAGTTTTTCATCCGTATTATGAATTGGAAGAAAGGCCTGACTGGCTGCAGGCGTGTCTGATTGGTAGCCATCAATACCTGTTTTATCAATAGCATAAGAATTATCACCCCAGAGCAAATAATCTACATCCTTTACAGTTGTTGAACTCCCATCCCAATAAAAAATAATCAAGGTTTCATTCGCATTACCCAGTTTTGGCGCAGCACTGCTCCCCTTTGTATTTTCACCATCGACAGCATCAAGCATATCATCATTCAGGGTAAGGTCCGCATTTTCACCAAATTCGCTTGCGTATTTAGAGCTATCACGTAGCGAAACAATGATGAATGACCCTGCCGATATGGTATATCCAGATGGAAACCGGCAAATAAAATCTGAACTGGAACCGCTCCAATAATCCGTTCCGGAAGGCAATTGGTAATAGAACTCTCCATTACCGATATCAGTTCCATCGGTCAAATAATAATTGGATAGGTCTATATCACTATCGGTTGGGTTTGTTATTTTAACATATTCTGCGTTACTAGGCGTGATGGCAAGCTCAGAAAACACCAGATGATCAAGTTCAGCAATGAGAACCAATGGGCTTAGCCATAGGAGCCTTTTAAAAAAATTCATCGGGTTCCCTTACTCTGTAATCTCACTTAAAGCGATGCTTACTTGAGCAACATTACTTTTTGAACTGCCTGGTTTTGGCCATCTTGCAGCCGAATAAAATAAAGTCCCGATGGCAGGGAAGATGCATTCCATACCATCCTGTGGTTACCAGCTGATAAATTGGCATTTTTCAATTCGTCCACAACTTTACCATTGATGTCATAAACATCGAGATGAATTTCCCCATCAAACTGCAATGAAAAGTTTATCGTAGCCCTTGGGTTAAAAGGATTTGGATAAATAGGGAACAATGAAAATTCATTTGGAATTGCAACTGGCCCAGAAATTCCAAGTGTTGCGATATCTTCTTCATAGCCAACCAGTAATTGATATTCTGTGCTGTACTGACTCCCGACACCTGTAAAACTCCATTCTGTACCAACCTGGTACTGAGCAGTTGAAATCCCTGTGGTATTCCAGATCTGCACATAAGTTACATTGTCAATAGTCAATTTCGTAGCAGCTCCATTTGAAACTGATTCGTTCGCTGTGACTTCCCCTTCAAACATAGTAAGTGTTCCTTCAAATTCTGAAGAATTAGCGCCTGCCGGTGTAGTAACAATGGCAGCAGGCAAACTATTTCCTGTGGAAAGTGTCTCAAAATCAAAATTGGTAACTTCCACTGTTGTAAAATATTGATCCACATAGCCAACAAGGTGCAACTCATCTCCCCTGGTGATTCCTTCAATTAAATCATAATCAAACAGATTTAGTCCACGGCCGGATTCATCCTGGATATATGCGCGTGTATTATCATCATCTAAAACACCAGAACCAATTGTAACTATACCCTGAATGGTGACAATCTCTCCCACAACAACATTCGCATGAATTTCCTGGATCTCAGTTGGTGTTGAGCTGGCTACAAGTTGGTCATGGACAGGGGATTCGCCTTCATTCCCAGAACTATCCACAGCAACAACTTTAAATTGCAGTAATGTATTTCCAGGTTGTGGATCAATAATTCCCATCCAACTATTTCCAGAATCAAACCACATTTCAGCCTGGTTTAAAAGTGATCCGTCTGTTCCATAATAAATATTTGCATTCGCAATACCTACAGAAACAGGAATTAACTCTGACATGATCTCGATTTCTGTATTGTCAGCAATAAAACCCGGGCTGACATTGGTAATTACAACTGATGGAGCGTCTGCATTTGTATTATGCTCTCCCAAGCCGTTCACATTATCAGTAGATAATTCAGTCCATTCACTCCAAGTAAATGTCGGATTCCCCTGGGTAATATTGGCATTTCGTGTCAGGGTCATATTTTTTATATGATCGTTGGAATTACCCAATTCACCAACGATATCTACCACAACACCATTTTTCAACAAGGCAACGGCATCATTGCCATTGAAATGAAGTGGTGAGGGATATTCCAACACGCTATCAGGGCTGGAGTAAATTTCGTGACCATCGGCAGCTAAAACAATAACTGCACCGGTGGCCAAATTATTCAAACTACCCCAATCGCTCAGAGCGCTATAGGTAAAATCCATGTTCCCATTATTATCTCGAGCCAAAGTATAGCCTTCTGTCTCCAGATCAACCGCAGTGATGTCACCATTATATATTTCAAGATATTTATTATTGCCTGATCCTTCCACATATTGACTGATGAAAACGGTGCTAACACCCACTTCCACAACGGAAATATTAACCGTATCCCGACCAGTTTCGCCGCCGTCATCGGTGACCAGAAGTTCAAAGCTCATATCACCTTCGGTAGCTGGAGCCGTGAATGATGACGATACTTGATCTGCGCCGGTGAGAATAACGGAGATACCGGTCAACTGGGTCCAGGCATAGGCGCTGATGTTGCCGTCTGGGTCGCTACTTCCACTGCCATCCAGAGTCACGGTGGCACCTAGAGAAACATTCTGGTCAGCACCAGCATTTGCAGTTGGTAAGAAATTAGCATCAGGGTCAAAAACTTGGTTTTGGTTTACTGTCCCGGGAGAATTAGTCATTACACTCCAAGGTGAGCCATCAATGCCTAATCTCCCAATTGATAACCCTTCTCCACCTTCCCAGTATTCATCATCAGAATCATTTGGAGTAGCTTCCTCCATAATATTCCCTTGAGAATCATCCATTGAACCTGCGTACGAAACTGCATCAACTATTTGTCCATTCACCCAAAGTTCAATACCATCTGGGTTACCATTTTGTATTGCATTAGTTGATGGAAAACCAGAGGTATAATCAACATTTGGTATTGATGAACCACCAATTACATAAAATCCATACCCCTGAGCTTCATCAGTCAACGTGACATTACCTAGTTCAAATGTATTATACTCTGTGTTACCATTCCCGTTCATAAGTATGACGATAACATTTGAATAAGAACCAGCAGGCCCAGAAATTTCAATAAATTCATCTGCATCAGTCCCTGGTTGATCATAGTCAATTTCATTTACAAATAACTGCGCATTCAAAGGTGTCTCCAACGCACCTTCATCTATCCATTGGGCAATGAGGTCAATTTGAACCTGGCTTAAATCGGGATTGTTACCGGGAGGCATGGAACCATCATCAACCCGCTCCCACAGATAGCTGCCGGAGTGGTTGTAGGGCTCAATAACACCACCGCTGTTCCCACCATTCATGACACCAGTGTAGGATGTTAAGACTAATCCTGAATTGTGTCCATACACATGACAACCGGTACAGCTGCTGTTAAATATCGTTTGTATTTCACTATTGTAGTCGACTTGAGCGAATAAAATAGAGATTAGGAAGGGAAAAATTGAAATTAGTCTCATAATAATTAATTCCTTTGCTATAGACATTCTTTGAAATTTAATTTCTAGTAAGTAAACCATGTAAATTTACTTTTTTATTTTAGTAAAACCGCTTTTTTAATTTGGGATTGTTGTCCCACTGTCAGATTAAAATAATAAACTCCGCTGGCATGGTTTTTTGCATTCCATTGGAATTGATGAATTCCAGGATTTATCCGTCCATCGTAAATAATTTCAACTAAACGACCCTTAATATCAATAATCTTTATAGACGCTGGATGTGAGGTCTCTGCTTGGATAGTTATGGTCGTGGATGGGTTAAATGGATTCGGGTAAGGTGGAAATAATCTGAATTGATTGGGAATGGATACATCATTATCATCGCCGAGTGTACCGTCATAGTTTGTTCCGGGTGTCCCCAGATCCCCATCGCCGTAGGACAGAGTAGCTTGGTGCCAATTTTCACCCATATTATTATCCTCGCTAAAATCATGAATTTCCATGGATGCCCCATTGCCAAAATCCCAGGAATTGGTATAATGAACCTCATCCACAATGGCGCCGGTACCATCCAATAGAATAATTTCGTCTTCGTTGTTTGAAAGCAAAAACCCGCTGTACTCATAATCAGCCATTAAACCACCATTTAATGTAGAATCAGCATTCCGGCCGAAAACAAAATAATCACCGGGCATTACTGGAACTGACATGGCAACACTCGTAATGGTGTGATTATCGCTCTCGGCATCTTTAATTGACCACCCATCGATATCAATAGTGGAATCTGTGGTGTTATAGATCTCAAACCATTCGCCATAGGTGTCTGACACGGTTGCCGGATTTGGCATGATCTCTATAATAACAATACCCGATGGACCTGCAGGTGTATAGAACCAGATCCTTCTTGCAAGTGTTGAGTCTACGACAAAGGGATTTGGCATGTCTTCCTGATACTCTGCAATGGCCCAGGTCCTTTCATACTCCCAATCATCAACCGGATCATATTGATGCCATTGGTATAATATTTCTTTTTGAATATTCCAGAAATCAACATCCACTGCATCTTGGTACATTGCAAAAAAATAGAACATTGCTCTAGCAGCATCGCCCTTATGATCATCCCGAGGTTCAAATCGTTCCTCAGTTGGATTAGGCGGGTTATATTTTTCGGCATATTCATCAATAAATTCTTCTGGAATAGACCCCTGTGAATAATCATTCCGATACCAGATATCCGTATCTTCATCTGGTATATCTGCATATGGGTCATTCCCTCTTGAAGAATTCACATTGGATTTGCAGGGGAAAAGATGATGTATATCACTTTTTTGCGGTTCTTCATCAGCGCCCATACTTTGCGGCCAGGTATGCTCACAGTTAATGCCTTGTTCCCATGCATTTGTACTTGGATCTTGGGATGTATCAAGTGTGATTGTATAGCCAGAATAAACACAGGAAATTTGGTCGCTTTCATTTAAATCAATCGTACCAAACATGACATCTCTTGCAGTGTTATAACCTAAAGTTGTAAATGTCTTATAATTACTAATAACATATCCCAATAAATCTTGTCCCGTAAGGCCCTGGCCAATGACTTGATTTGGTTGAGAAAAAATTACTTGAAAAAAAATAATGAAATAAAAAATAAGTCTCATCTAGGTTTCTACAATGGCCTCGATCCGGCCGATTTTCAGTTGGTTATAGTTTTTTAAAATCTTCGTCCTGAATTTATATAATTT
>Ga0208879_1002973_pt1 | contig 14361 bp, 7 predicted proteins | sample Knorr_S15_td_Bot_FD_185605 | JGI IMG/M metagenome (GOLD analysis project Ga0208879, IMG submission 185605) | Marine microbial communities from Southern Atlantic Ocean transect - Knorr_S15_td_Bottom_ad_5009_LV_A (SPAdes) (version 2) | ecosystem: Environmental > Aquatic > Marine > Oceanic | place...
ATCAGGAAAACCTTTAAACGAAAATGTTGTTAAGGGAAATGCCGATCAATTACTAAAAAATAAAGACAGTGTATTGTCTTGGGCGTTCGATCCTTTATATGGACAATCTTGGCTTCAGGACTATGCCCAGGGAAACCCTAACGCAGACTTAGATGTATTCATGCCAGAAAGTCCTAAGTTTGATATTGACTACCTAACAGATGAATTACATGGATGGTTAGCATCGAAACTAACAGAATCTTATAATCAAAATGTACCTCAACAACCAAAACAAAAAGGTGATGCAGCTCAAGGTATAATGACGGAAACATTAGCTGGGGTTGAAGAAGAAAAGAAAAACAAAGAAGGTGTGTATGCTGAGGGTGGAGAACAACCACAACAACAACCACAAGAAGAGGCAGTAGCACAAGGACCACCACAAGGAAGTCCAATGGGGTATAAAGGTAAAATGTCTAAAAAAGCACAACAAATATTAAGAAAATATAATAGAATATAATATGAGTAAATTAAATCCTTTTTTACAAGAAGTTGAAACTAACGAAGATTTAGAGACTGGTACTCAAGAGTCGTTGGGAACTATTGAAGCGCCAAAGGTAGAAATAGACAAAACTTGTCCAGAGGGTTCTATTTGGGATGACGATCAAGGTATGTGTGTGTTAGAAGAAGAGATTGTTTTAGATGAAGAAATTGAAACGAAAGTTGAAGAAGAAATTGTAGCACCCGTAGAAGAAGAAGATTTGGATGTTGAAATCCTTACACTACAACAATTAACTAAACAAGTTCTATCCAATAGTTTTAGTGGTGAGTTTCCAGAGTTTAACGAAGAATCATATTTTCATGAAAAGTTACCCGAGATACAAAGGGAATTTAAGAAAAAATATCCAAGAGCAGAGTTAAGCGAAGTTGACATACAAATGTATTTCACAATGCACAACTCGGTGTTAGAAAAAACTTGGGATACTAAGAATGAGAAAAATAAAATAGCTGAATCGTACTTCAGCAACATAACAGACATTATTTCCTCAGAAGAATACAATAATAATAACATGAAAGCGGGTCAAGGTGATTTTGACTTTAACGAATGGATGAGGTATGGTGGATGTGAGTTTGATTCTAGAAAACAGTGTAGCGTAAAGTATGGTAAATATATAAAGTGGAAAAAAGATGGTACTTTTGACGTGAGCAATGTATCAGAAGAACTTATAAACCAAGTAAAACTAGAGTATTTTGATAGCGAAAAACAAGAGGTGTTTGAACAAGCAACAGACTCACAAAAGTATTTATTTCAACTTCTTGGTGGAGAACAACTTAGCGAGGTAACTATCGTCGATGAACGTTCACAACCAATATACGACAAAAAAAGAAAAATCTTAGAAGAAAGAGGATATCTAAACGTGGCTAGGGTTATGACTTTGGGACAGCATACATTGGGTATTAGGACATCGAAGGTGGTAGGTATGATTAAGGCAATGAATCCGCTTATAAGTTTTAGTGGGGACTTTCAAATACACAAGCTCACTAGTAAACTTGGAGATAAGGCATTTAAAATATTACGCGGAAAAGATGGCCAAATATTAATACAAACAGGTGAGGATGAAGGTGGTGTTAGAAAACAACTAACGCTGTATCTAGACGATATAGGAGTAGATGATAAGTTTACTGGTGAATCGAAAACACAGGAAAACTGGGATAAATTAGTAAGTGAACTATTATTATTCTTTTCCTATGATTATGATACTATAGAAGATAACATAGAGTATATTGGGGGCACATACAACGGCGAGAGCATGAAAAGCGCTAAAAAAAGGATTGAGAAAGAAACAGAAATTAGAAATATTGCTTTGTTGTCAAATATCCCAACTACAATTGATATAGTTAAAGATTCGTTAGGTGGGAAGCAATATACCTACGAAAGAGGAACAACTTCATACTCTGATTATTTTGGAGTTGCTCAATTTGATGCTGAGGTTTACTATAGAGTAGATGCTGCTGGTAATAAAACAGTCATAGAAGACAAGGAACTATTAACGGATTTATATATTAAACATTATAACCAAAAGTATAAAGACCTTAAGCTTACTACCACTAGATTTGATCCTTTATACTCGCCGCTTGAATTAGATACAAGCACAAAAAGCTATAGTGAGAGTAACAGTATTTTTACATACGGAGTAAATAGTAGTGGTGAGCTTGATTCTAAATCCTCGAAAAGTGTGGCCTTTGCCTTAAATAATCTTTACAAAGATTGGAACATTGTAGCGGGTGGTGCTGGAGAGATTATTGTTAAGTCCCACAACCCTAATTCCCCAAAGAAGATTGAACTTAATTATTTGGGTAAATCTAGTGGAGGTGCAACTATTATGACTGTACAGGGTATTGAGCAATTTAAACTTGATTTAATAGGTTTTATAAACTCAAACTCAACAAAAGGAGATATACCTGAGTATGAACTACAAGCAGAAAAAAGACAAGAAATTTACAACAAGTTTTTTGGGGACAATGGTATAGCTATCACTTACAACGAAGAACAGCTAGAAGAGCTTAAGAAGTTAGAGTTATCATTAGTTGGTGGTAAATCAGGTGCGGAAAATGATTTTAAGTATGTTACTGGTGTAGTGTGGTCTAGTATTCAACGTCAAGAAAAAGAAGGCTTAACAGAAGAGCATCTTTATGCAGAAACAGGTGATCCTTATGCTGACGATATAAATCAAGCTATAAGCATTTTGAATAGTAATAAAATGCCAGTTACGCATTCGGCTATAGAAGCATTGGTTATAGAGATGGTGGTTTCAAGGAAGGAAAATGATTTTGTAGAAGAAAATATAGAAAGATTTTGGGACGACATGCCAGACAAGGAGATGATGGAGATTTTTGGCATAAACAACAAAAACCAAATAAAAAAGATTGTAGAGTTACGAAGTTATGAAGTCAAGAATGCCGCAAAGAAAAACATGGAAGCGTCCGCAACAAAGTTAGCCCTTATAGAAACCGCGTTTCAAAGCGGGGAAGATGCTATAGCATTTAATAGCTTTATGGATATTTTATCTAGCGAAGAAACTAATTTTATTGATGATGAAGATGTAACACAGGAAGCTTTAAAAAATGGAGATATTTTTGAAGTTAGAACACCAGATGGAAGAACAAAATATGTTCCTAAAGATACATATATGGCATTTTCTAATGCCAGTTTAGTTCTACAAATGCAACTAAACTATATGCACAGTATAAGAGAGGATATGGCTAAACAATTTGAGAAAATTCAAGACATAGACTTGTACCACCATTTAGTTGGCAAATCATACGAGTGGAGTGAATATTTAGGAACCAATCTTATTGGTGGAATTGTTGGGGGTTATGTTAAGGTTCAAGCAGCAATATCGAGTGATGCGGCTAGTAAAATGTGGTTAGACGTATATTCTGATATTAAAAGAAGAAAAGGTAGGGTTTCTGACAAAGCGGCCGCTTTTGGAACAGAGCAATTAGGATGGGGTGTTGTAAACCCTATGAACTGGCCGGGCTTTTTTATAGAGTTTGGAGCTGAGCAAGCTGAAAGTTTTTCTCAGTTTGGTTTTGGTATGATGTTGGGTACTGCTATGGGTAGTCCTCATGCTGGACTGCTTATTGGAGCTGGTTTCACCGGTATGAGTACTTATAGTGGTAATTACATGGATGAAAAATTTTCTTACTTTGCTAAACATGGTAATTTAGATAACTTTGACCAAGACAATAAAATTTTATATGAGTCGTTAGCTATTGGTGGTGTGAACTTTGTATCAGCTTATGTTAGTGGTAAGTTTTTATCACAAACATATAATTTTCTTAAAAGTGTTATGCCATCTGGTGCCCAAAAGATTGTGTTTTACGAAACATTACAAAATTATATAAATCTTCAAGTAAAATATGGTTCTATGGATTCTGGAGTTGAGGCGTTAACAGAGATATCTGAAAACATTATTAAAGGCGAACCAATTAACTGGGATTTAGCGGGTGATGTTTTTATTGACACAGGTTTATTTAACCTATTACTACCTACGATAGGTGTTGGAATGTCTGGAGTGTTGCAATTTACATGTGATTTTGATGCAAACTCACCTATGAATAAAAACATGAAAAAAATAGTTGAACTACAACATAAAATGCAAAAGTTGCTTTTAAATAAAAATGTAAAGGTAGCAACAATTGAAAATGTACAAAAAGAGATTGATGAAGTTTTTGAAGAAAATAAAGTTATAGTTAGAGATGCATTTGATAAAATGGGTGAGATGTCTAAGGCTGCTTGGGAAGCTTTGGCAAAAATTGAACAGCAACAAAAACAAATCCAAAACAAGATCGTTGATATAAAGAAAGATAATACGCTTTCTTGGAAAGAAAAACAAGAGCAAATAAGTCAATTAGAAGATCAATATAAACAAAACAAGGGGTTTGTTACAAACTTCATGAAGTCGGATAATATCAAGAATAACTGGTCGGTTTTAGATAAAAGTGAAAAAAAGGTAGACGTTACATTAAAAGATGATATATTAGAAAAAGCAAAGAAAAAACTAGAGGAGGACGGTAATGCTGATCCTACTGAGCTAGAGTTAAGCGACGCAGCTGGTGTTATTTATAATGGTATTTTAATTACAGAAAACTTTAACAAAGCACCTAAAAGAACGGCTTTATCTAAACGCTCAAAACTTGCTCAAACAAAAGATGATGCTTATGAGTTGATTAATGATTTTTATGATACCGAGATAAATAGACTAAAGCAGCTTGATCAAGATGCAACTATTCCTGGTCAAAAAATGACTGTATCCGAGTATATTCAAGATGTAAAAAAAGAGCAGAAAAAAGCAATAAATGGTATAAAAAACGGTAACCACGGTATTAGCATTAGTAGTGGTGGTGGTGGTAGATTAAATATAACAGTAGTTGAAAATGCTGCCAAAGATGGTAAAACCGAAAACAAAACACATGAGGTTGGTCATGATGTATGGATTGAGCTGTTAGGTGGTAAAGTTGAAACCTACCAACCTATAGCCGATATTGTTGAGTCATACTTGCAAAAGAGTCACCCTGAGTTATATGCGATGGCTAAAGCAACTGTTGAGCCGGATGCAAATGGAAATATGGTTGCTGATGAACTTATTATGTATTTTTTAGAACTTGCCGCTGATCCTAATATAAAAATGTTTGAAGGAAAAACCGGTGGTGTATTTGCTTCGTTATTTACATATTTTTCGGCTGAAGCAGTGGAGGCACAAACTGGAGTACAGTTTAATTTTGATATAAAAGGACCTAAAGGGGCTATACATTTCCTAAAAACTCTTGCAGAGAAGTTAAAGAATAACGATATCACCAAGCAAGATATAGTTAACATAAAAGAATCCGCCTTAATACAAGACATTGTAGGAGGAATAGAAAAATCGGTTACAGATATTGACTTCTCACAAAAAATGAGTCAAGCTAAAGCTGGTTTGGTTAATGAATTGTATGAAGGTACTTTTCCTGAAATTTATGGTCCTAAAATTACAGTTGATGGAAAAACCACGAGAGAAATAATAAACACACCACCAGCGTGGGTATATAATATAATAGAGGAATACGGTGGTATGATTAGAATAGCTGCTGACAAATACGCTAGAATACCGGGAATTGATTATAATGTGCTAGATGGTTTTAAAATGGACATAATGTATACTCATCCTAGAGGGCTCATGGGTTTAATAAACGAGTACAATCCAGAAAGTGCTGATTATACATTTGTTGATAAAAACGGAAATGAACAAACTATTTCTATAACATACAACAAGGATGGTGAAGTTAAAATTGAAGGAGAAAAAGCTCCTGATTTAAGTAATTATACTAGAGAGCAAATGATGGATTATGTGACTAGAAATTATGGTAACGTTATTGATAGAAATCAAGTTCCATTATCTGGTTATATAAATAAGTATATAGGCGTTAGAGTTATAGATGTAGCAAAAGACGACGTGTCGATTAGTGATGCTATTGCTGGTATAACTGTCCAACAAGGTGATACTGACGTGATGGGTGAAATTCCCGATGATAGTAATGGCGCTGATGATTTGTTTGATCAAAACAACGAAAATATAGAAGAAAAAACCGGAGAGGTTAGAAAGATACTTAATGTCGAAAAAGATGGGATACTATATAACAAAGTTATAGATCTTGTTAAGGCAACTCTTCCAGATATAACTACAAATGAAGCTTTGTCTGATCCTAAGAATCAAAAGAAATATAGACAAGAATTACAAAAAATATTTACGCTTGAGTTAAAAGGTGATTTAAAAGAAATATTTGATAGTAAGGAAAAGTTTGTAAAATTCTTAACAGACCATCAAGATGCTATAACTAGACTTATTGCTATTAAATATAAAAATAAATTTAAAGAGCTAACTTTTGACGCGGGTAGAATGGATACCGAGACGATGCAGGAACAGCAAGTTGAGGGAACTGTTAGCGGTGATACTGGCGCTGGTAATACAATATGGGAAATAATAGACCTGTCTCCAAAAGACTTTGTAAAAGTATTTACAGAGGATAGAAAAGGTAATACTAGAAAAAATAGTTTATTGGACTCTTTAGCTGCTGAATTAGGTTTAGATGCTGTATTTACAGCTTTACCGCCTAGCTTAGAGTCTAAGACCGGAAAGTTATCAGAGGCTCTTAAAAGAGATCCAAACACTAAATTTAGTGTTGCGGGTAATGATTATGATTTTAAAAACTTTGAAATAAAAAACTCAAAAGGTTTTGGTACGGGTGAAATTGATGTAAAAAAATTAGGAAAAGATATTAGAGAATTAGCTAAATTATTCAGAACGCAAGGTGATTTCTTTAAGTATCTTGATTTAGAAACAATGACAATTGTTGGTCACCCAGAGTTTGATCCATCTGTCGTAGCTTTCGTATTTTATAAAGCACATAATCCAGAACTAGACGCCTCAACTCAATACTACAAAAAAGACTTAGTAGGAAAAGACCCTATTTTGAGCGAGTTAAAAGTGGTGCAAGATTGGCTTGCCACAAAAGCTTTTGACAACAACGCAGACGCACAAAAAATACACATTGTAGAGGTAGTTGAAGTTGCCACTAACTTTGTAAATGGTGGGATCTGGTTGGCACTAAAAGGAAGGGGATTTGGTTTGATGAAAAAGGGACTAAACGCTTCAAGAACTATTCAAAACAAAGGCGGGCCAAGAAATGATGAGAGAACCATGACTGGTAACGATTCTCATAGAGGAAAAATACCAATCTTAGTTAAAGGTTGGAAGTTTGATTATAAAGCCACAATCACAATTGGTGATATAACCTATACCGGCGCTTTTGTTGGGACGGTTGATGGTAAAAAAGTTACAAGTTTAGATCCAGTTGGAGATCCTAACATAAAAGCAAAAGTAATATCAGCCCCACATTATAATTCTAAACTAAAGATCCAAAATAATCTAAACATGGATTACAATGGATACACTGACAAAAACGGTGTTTTCCATGCTAATATTCCGATGAACCTGGATGATATCGCAATAATGAATAAAGATGTAGTTGGAGGTATTTTTGATAGGTTAGAGAAATTAATGTATGGGAGCGTAGAAGAGTACGGTGAGTATGGATCGGATGAAAGAAAAGCAAAACAAAATGCAGCTCTAGAGCTAATGATGCCTGAGATTAACCGAGCAAACACAGCTAATACAGCTGCTCATGCAAATATTAATTTGGGTTGGTTTGACGCCATGCTGGATGGTAAAGCTACATTAACCGGTTTGTTACAATTTTTACAACTGCAAACTAACGATACCATGGGACCAAGAGGCTTATCAACAGTAATTAGCGTATCATTCCCATTAGAACCAAAGACAAATAAAATACAAGGCGAACATTTGGTTGTCACCGCTGAAACAAGCGGTAAAGTTGCTAAGCTAGCGGGTCAAGCTTTTATGATTGATGAGGTTGGCAGAGTTATTGGTTGGAAAGAAGGATGGAATAGAGAGAGAATTAAAGCGGAATTATTAAAAATAGCAAGGGACAATGCTCAGATAGTAATTCCACACGCTTATAGTGTTACTATGGATGCTGGTCCTGGTAAAAATACTAGTTCCGCAGGTTTGAATAGAAACAACTTCTTAACAGAGGAACAGCAGTCAACATTGGTTTCTACAACAAAACCAAACCAATCTCTTACGGAATCAAAAATTGATATTGCTATAGAAGAAGAACTACAAGTTGAAAGTGAAGTTATTGAGAGTGAAAATGTTGAAGAGCGAAGAGTTACTACTAACGTGGCTGACATATATACTAAAAATTCTAAGAGTGAGGTTTCAAAAACTATGATTGCTGATTTTGACGAAACAATGTGGACAGGTGGAGATAACGTTATTATTGCTACTAATCCTAAAACGGGAGAAACAGTACCGATAGCATCTGAAGATTTTCATAAAGTGGTAAGACAATACGAGAAAGATGGTTGGACATTTAACTTTGATGACTTTGTAAATGTTGTTGGCGGTGAAAGAGGTCCTTATTGGGATCGAGCTGTTCGATTTATAAAAGAAGAAGGTTTGAATAATTTTAGTATTTTAACAGCTAGACAACCAGAAGCCGCTATTGCTATAGCTCACACATTGCAAGCTGAGTTAATAGAAGATGGAGTTATTAACCTAGATACTAAAGCCTCATATACGGTTGAAGAAATACTTGAACAAATTACAGGATTAGGGGTTGGTGGCATTACTGTTACTGGGAAAATGAAGGCTGATTGGATATTTGAAAATATAGTTTCCAATGGCCACACTAAAGTTGAGTTTGCTGACGATGGTTTGGGGAACGTTGAAGAGGTTAAAATAATGTTTGCTGATCTACCGATTGGGACTGTTGAGGGAACTTCGTTATTAGTCACGGAAGAGTTTAAAGATAATCACGCTAAGTTTAGCAAAAAAACAAATTCTGAAACATTTAATATTTTTGTTGAAGAAACTTCTGGCGTACCTAAAGATCATATTTATAGTAGAATAAGAGCTGAGCAACAAGGTAAAAAGACCGGTAGAATAAACAACTTAGTACCATATTCAGCTGAGGATTTTAAAGGTTTGTTGTATCAGTTTTTAGGAAAAGGAAAGATGGGAGAATATCAATTAGCTTGGTTTACTGAAAAACTTATTAAACCATATTCTAGAGGAGAATCTAATGTAACAAAGCAAGCAGTAAAAATTGGTGGTCAGCTTGAAAGCTTGATGAAATCTATGCCTGAAGCTGGGAAAAAACTTAAAGATAAAATTCAAAGACCAAATGGTACAGACACTTACTTTACCAAAGACATGGCTGTTCGAGTTTACTTATGGACGGAGGTTATGGGTATTAAAAACAAGAGTTTTGGTTTGTCTGATAGAGACACAAAGCTATTAGTTGACACGGTTAAAGCGGATAACGATTTAATTAAACTTGCAGGGCGATTAAGTATTATTTCAAATACGGATAGTGGTTATGTTAATCCTAGTAAAAATTGGGTGGTCGGTAATATCTTAGATGATATACAACGTGTAAGAGTAACGGAAGCTAGAGAAACTCATATGCTTGAATTCCAAAAAAATGCAGATGAAATATTTTCAGAAGAAAACTTAAATAAAATAGAAGCGATACACGGAACAAAGTATAGACAAGCTTTGGAGAACATGCTTGCTCGTATGAAAACAGGTAGATCTGATGCTGGATTTGATAAAAATAAAGATCCAGTTGTTCAGCGTTGGGACGAGTGGATTAATAACTCTGTTGGAGCTATTATGTTCTTAAATGGAAGATCTGCAGTTCTACAAACTTTGTCAACATTTAATTATGTTAAAATGACTGGGCCAAATAATATGATTAATGCCGCTAAGGCTTTTTCGAATCAACCTCAATTCTGGGCAGATTTTCTAGAACTATGGAACGGAGAATATCTTTTGTCAAGAAGAGATGGTGAAAAACGTGGTGTTAACGAAAACGAACTTGCTAAAGCGGTTAAACAAGGTGGCGCTAGAGGTGCTATCGCTTACTTACTTAAATTAGGTTTTACACCAACAAAACTTGCGGATAGTTTTGCAATTGCTAGTGGTGGTGCTACTTATGTTAGAAACTATACAAATGCCATAGAAGGTATGTTACTAGATTTTCAAGCTAGCGATGTTGATATTGAAACGTTATTTGAATCTCAAGATATTTTTGATAAAAATGAACTAAACGTTTATTTAAACGGTAGAGATATAAGTAGTTTAACAGAGGCAGAGATACAAGATGTTGCAAAAAAAATAGCACTTGAAAAGTGGGAGTTAGAAACAGAATCAGGACAACAATCATCTAGACAAGATATGCTGTCTCAAGAACAAACTGGTGGTTTAGGTAGGTTAATACTAGCATTTAAAAACACACCAATGCAGTATACTAGAAAAATAACTAGAGCACTACAGGATCTTAAAAACAACAGAGGTAATCCAGCGGAGCATCTTGCTAATATCGCTTACTACGGTGGGCTTCAATCTTTAATGTTTAATGGTCTTCAGCAGGCTTTGTTCGCTAGACTTGATGATGATGAAGAAGATTGGGACGAGGCTACTGATAAGGTAGTGCAAGGTATGGTTGATAGTTATATACAAGGAATGGGTTTAACCGGAGCGGTTATTGTTACGGTTAAAAATGGAGTGTTGGAGTTTGTAGCACAAGATAAAAAAGGTTGGAATGCTGATCATACATATACTATTTTAGAATTTGCTAATATATCACCAACAATAGGTTCTAAGCTTAGAAAATTATACGGATCTATTAAAGGCAAACAATTGAATGAAGATGTTATTGGGGAGATGGATTTGTGGGATCCTCAAAATCCAGCTTGGATGGCTGTGGCAAATATAATCGAAGCGTTTACAAATATTCCTTCAAATAGAATCGTAAATAAAATGAATAACCTATTGTCTATATCTGCTAATGAAAATGAGTGGTGGCAGAACCTGTCTTTATTATTAGGTTGGAATACTTGGGATGTCGATGTAGAAACTAAATCTAAGAAACTTAAGAAGGTTATTAAAGAAGAAAAGATAATAGAGAAAAAGAAAGAAAAAATCGAAGAAGCACAGGAAGTGGTTGACATAGCTGTAGAAGAAGAGAAAAAAGAAAACAAAGACGTTAATCAATGTGGTGCGCCGAAGTCTGATGGTAGTAGGTGTAGTAAGCCGGTAGACAAACCTGGGCAAAAGTGTGATTCCCATGCTTCGAAAGAAGAGTTAAAAGGCCGGCCAAAATGTGAATTTATAAAACCAAACAAGATGCAGTGTAAATTATATGCTGTTACAGGTACTGAAGAAGGGGGAAAACCAAGGTGTAATACTAAACAACATCAACCCGGTTATAAAAAGAATTAAACAATTAAAAAAACAAGTGATTATAAACTAATATGGCAACAACTGCACAAGAAATAGCACTAATGAAAAAAGACATAGAAACCTTGAGTGAAGATGTAAAGGAATTGAATGGGAAAATAGATAATTTAATGATCAAACTATTGGATCCAGATGAGGGTTTAGTAGTTAGGGTCAATAGAAATACCGAAACCCTACGTCGTCGTGATGAAAGCATGAAAGGGTGGATGAAGGATTTAGAATCATTTCATCATATGAAAAAATGGAAACATGGTGTTAATAAAGCTTTATGGTTTATATATGCAACCATTATAGGTCTCATTATTAAATTCTTATTTTGGGAATGATGAAGTGTGTGTTAGTAATAATAATATCTATAATTATAAGTAGAATAATTTGCTATCACATGCATCAGTATAAAAAATAGACATCGATAAGAACACAAACAAACAACTAAATAAAAACAAACAAAAATTATGGCAACATTAACACCAACATTAACATTAACAGGTTCTGCTGCGGACTTTGGGGCGGCATTATCTTTATCAGAAACAAATGCAATATCAGTAGCCTCACCGTCGGTGGGTATATCTAAAATCACCGTAACAACAACTGGTATTAATAGCATCATAGTGCCTAGTGTTGACACCGCTAAGTATGTATACATTAAGCACACTGGTTTAAACGCGGCGGGTTCATCTTCGGGTACAGATAGAGTACAAGTTGAAACAGCTGACGGTACTCAAATCGCTGAATTATCTTTTGAAGAGTTTATGTTCTTCCCTTATTATGGGGGTGGAGCTTGTAAGATACAATTACAGACTAACGCTAACACTGTTCAAGTAGAATATGCTTATTGGACTAGGTCATAACAAATGTCTTTTGCGCACTATAAAGTAACAACAGCTACCACTGTAACTGTATCTGCTGTAGACACTGCTTTTGGAGACGTATTGGGTTCTCCGAAATCTATGACTATTTGTAATCTCGATGCTAGTGGAGACGCTTGTATTATAGATTTATATGTCGCATCACAATTTGGAACTGACATTACTGATACTGGTACAAACGCAAACGAAACTGATAATTATATAACAACTAGTTCGGTTACTTTAACTGTTGATGGAACAGCTGCAACAGCAGATACTTTTGTAGACGAAAAAGTTTGGAAATCAGATGGTACTTTATTTGGCACTTGTACGGCTAGAAATAGCAATACAGAGCTCGTGTTTGGAGGAGGACTTTTACAAATATTAGAGGATAATGATAGTTTATATACTGGAACCAGACATTATATATTGCATAGCGTAACGATACCATCTGGCACAACTTTGGTACTAGAGAAACCAGAACTAGACTATGATTCAACAATTTATAGTTTAAAATTTCTACTAAATAGTGTGAGTGCAACTCAGTTAATTGATATTAAGTTGACGTACTAAAATGAAATGGATAGGACAACATATTATAGATTTTATAGCTAGATTTCGTAGTGCTGTGTATTTAGAGGGTATAGATACTGGTACTATAGCGTCGGGAGGTAATTTAGGATTAGATTCAGACAACAAGATTGTAAAAGCAACAGCGGGAACAGCTACTGTAGCAACAACGGTTACAGTTACTGATAACGAAAACACAGCGGAACACAATCTTCTAACATTTGTAGCTGACGCAGCTACAGCAACTGGTAATCATGGATTAGAAATGGATGGTAATTGCACTTATCATCCACTTACAGGAACGATAACAGCAAATATATTCGATGGGATGCTCCGTGGGGATATTAATCAAAGCACCGGGTTCACACCTACACTTTCAGTAGTAACCGATTGTGCTATTGATCCTTTAGTAGCTAATACAGAGTACGTGGTAAATGATGCTGATGGTGGGGCGATGGTACTACCCGCGGCTTATAAAGGAGCGAGAATTAAGATTCTAATAGGAACAACAATTACATCTAACACTATAACAATAACCGCACAGTCAGGAGATTTACTTAAAGGATACGCCACACACCATAGGGTATCTACTGGGCAATTCAATTATTTTGCGCCAGATGGAACTGATGATTTAATTATTACATTAAATGGTACTACGACAGGCGGAGTGATTGGAGATAAAATCGAATTAATAGGTATATCCGACACTGAATGGAGAGTTCGTATGGAATTAAGGAGTGGTTTTGCTGGGGTAACTCCATTCTCATAAACATAAATAAAATTAAATATTATGATAAGCAATCATATATCAGATAAAGAAGGAATATATAGCACAACAGCAACTCGTCTAGGAATAGATAATATTCCAAATAAAAAACAACTAGTAAATATGGAATTAGTTGCTTTAAAAATATTTGAACCAGTACGAGAGTTTTTAGGTAGACCAATACATATCAATTCTTTTTTTAGATGCCCGGAGTTAAACAAAGCAATTGGTGGATCAACCAGATCACAGCATTGTAAAGGAGAAGCAATTGATTTAGATGTTGCTTACGGAGACAATCCTAACGCTAAGATATTTAACTATATAAAAGATAACTTAGATTTTGATCAATTGATATGGGAGTTTGGAGATGACAATAATCCAAATTGGGTACATGTTAGTTATATTGGTAATATATCAAATAGGAACAGGTGCTTAAAAGCATATAGATGTTGCACGAGTGGTAAAACAAAATATAAAGTTATATAAATAATTTAGATATAAAAAAAAAGGGATAACCGTAATGGCTATCCCTTTTATTGTTTAAGGCTATTACTAAGCCGTTACAGAGTTCTTCTGTTCTTGAATCTCAATCCTAACTGTTTGAGCTAGGTTCTTAATGTTCTGCATAGCTTTCCTAACTCTCGTTCCTGCGGAGTTATTACCTTCGGTAAATTTAACAGCATCTTGTGCTGCTTCATGAAATTGCTCTTCCATATTTTCCATGATTTTAATTACTTCGTTTTCCATTTAATTTAATTTAATTGTTAATATT
>Ga0208879_1002975_pt1 | contig 14356 bp, 13 predicted proteins | sample Knorr_S15_td_Bot_FD_185605 | JGI IMG/M metagenome (GOLD analysis project Ga0208879, IMG submission 185605) | Marine microbial communities from Southern Atlantic Ocean transect - Knorr_S15_td_Bottom_ad_5009_LV_A (SPAdes) (version 2) | ecosystem: Environmental > Aquatic > Marine > Oceanic | place...
CCCCGCTTTCCCCGACGCTGCAGCTGACCTTGTCGGCCATCGACAGCGACTTCCTAACCGATTTCATCGACGCAGCCATAGTCGATGCATTAACACAGGATTCCAGATACCCGATTCAGGATGCCGCCACTTTTTCTGAACGCGCGGCGGACGCCCGCACTACGTTGTACGAAGCGGCAGCAGAACAGGCGGAAAGGCTCGAAGAGCTGCTCGAAGCACGGGAAAAAGTCGTAACGCTCCTGAGTGACCTTGGGGACGCGGGCGATGCGCGGGTGGATCTTGAAATGCAGCTGGAATTTCTATTCCGCCCCGGCTTTCTGCAAACCCGCGATGTATTCAGCCGATATCCCCGATATCTGAAAGCCATGCATATTCGCATGCAGCGTATCCGCAACAATGCCCCGTCCGACCTGCGCAAACTGGCGGAAGTGGAACCGTTCCAGAACCGCCTCAGCGACCAACTCTTGGAGTGCGACGATATTGCGTCCGCCCATGGCCTGCTGGAGTTCGCCATGTTGCTGGAAGAGTTCCGCGTCAACCGCTTCGCGCCGGAAATAAAAACGCCCGTCAAGGTATCCGCCCGGCGGCTGGAAGAGGCCTGGGAAAGATGTTTGTAGTTCCTAAAGCGCGATGATCCGGTAACCCTTCTCGATCCACTTTACGAGGCTCGGATGGCCCTCATAATCTCCCGACAGGAGCTTCTTTTGCTGTTCGGAAAGCCGTTTCTTCACATCGAATACCTCGGCGCAGTAATCGCAGATTTCCTCCATCAAGCCCAACTCCTTGAGCTTGTTGTAGTGTTCGTGGAGCGGATTTTCCGGCTTGCGCAATTCCGCGGCCCATCCCGTTCCGGCCCCGTCGAAGATCAGCACCACGTCATAGCCGTTCTCGGCCAGTTCCCGGGCATACAGCAGGGCATGAACCGCCCGCGCCATGCCTTCATTCGTTTCGGCCCCGGCTTGAAGGACGATGACATACCGGCCTTTCGGCTCCTGATCGCCAAACCCGGAAGCAACCAGCCCCAGCAACAATACCGCACTCAACACCAGACGTTTCATAAGCTCATCCTCTCTGAAAACAGGAAGATTTATACAGGATTTCCCAGACATTGGAAAGCGGACCGTGTAGCATTCGCGCCTTCAAAACCACAGGATTTCCAACATATGCAGAAGAAACTTTTCTTGATCGACGGCATGGCGATTGTCTACCGCGCCTACTTTGGCCTTATCCGCAATCCACGCATTACTTCCAAGGGCGAAAATGTCTCGGCCGTGTTTGGTTTCATCAACACGCTGCTCGATATCATGCACACCTACGAGCCCACCCATATCGCGGTGGCGTTCGACACCCGCGAGCCGACCTTTCGGCATGTGGAATATCCCGAATACAAAGCCACGCGCGACGAAACCCCCGAGGGCATCCGCACCGCCGTGCCGCACATCCGCAACCTGCTGCAGGCCTTCAGCATTCCCGTGCTCGAATATCCCGGCTTCGAGGCCGACGACGTGATCGGCACCCTGGCCCGCCAAGCCGAGCAGCAGGGCTTCGACACCTACATGGTTACGCCCGACAAAGACTTTGCCCAGCTCGTCGATCAACACACCTTCATGCTCAAACCCGGCCGCAGCGGCGGCGACGCCGAGCTGCTCGACGTGCCGAAGATTCTGGAACAATGGAACATTGAAAAGATTGAGCAGGTCATCGACATCCTCGGGCTCGCCGGCGACACCGCCGACAACATTCCCGGCATCCCCGGCATCGGCCCCAAGACCGCGCAAAAACTCATCGCCCAATTTGGAACGGTGGAAAAGCTGCTCGAAAATACCGACCAGCTCAAGGGCAAGCAAAAGGAAAAGGTCGAAGCCAACAAGCAGACCGCCCTGCTGTCCAAGCGGCTTGTCACCATCAAGTGCGATGTGCCGGTTAAGGAGCAACCCGATGAACTATTGATCGGCGAGCGCAACGACGACCAGCTCAAGATCCTCTTCACCGAACTCGAATTCAAGACGCTGATCAAACGCCTGTTTGGGGAATCCCCCACTCCGGCCTCGGTCGCAACGGCCGCCGCTTCCGCCGGCCAGGGCGACCTCTTTGATTTTGCCGCGGCCACTCAGCCGGATATGCAGGAACCCGTACCGACCTTCAAAACCATCCAGGACGTGAAGCACAAATACCACCTCGTCACCACCTCCGCCGAACGCGATGCACTCGCCGAAAAGCTGACCGGTTGCAGTGTGGTCTGCTTCGACACTGAAACCACTGGACTCGACGTCCGCACCGCCGAACTGATCGGTATTTCGTTCTGCATCGAGCCGCACGAAGCGTGGTTTGTGACCCTGCCGCCCGACCGAACAGAAACCTTGACGGCGCTCGAAAAGTTTATCCCCATTCTCGGAAATCCCGACATCCGCAAGGTCGGACAAAACCTGAAATACGATGTCAGCATCCTGAAATGGCATGGCATCGAAGTGCGCGGCGAACTGCTCGACACCATGCTCGCGCACTATCTCATCGATCCCGACCAGCGCCACAACATGGATCACATGGCCGAAACGTTGCTCGACTATTCGCCCGTCCCGATCACCGCGCTCATCGGCGAAAAGAAGAGCTCGCAAAAAACACTGCGCGAGGTCGACCTCGACGAGCTGTGCGAGTATGGCGCCGAAGACGCCGATATTACGCTCCAGCTCTGGCACAAGCTCAAACCGATGCTCAAGGAACGCGGACAGGAGCGCGTCTTCTACGAAATCGAAACCCCGCTCATGCCCGTACTCGCCCAAATGGAATACAACGGCATCAACCTCGATGTTCCCAACCTGGAAACGTATTCCGAAAAGCTCGGCGCCCAGATTCAGGAACTCGAAACAACCATCTTCACCAAGGCCGGAATGGAGTTCAACCTCAACTCGCCCAAGCAGCTGGGCGAAGTGCTGTTCGATGTACTGAAGCTCGTTGAAAAGCCCAAGAAGACCAAGACCGGCCAATACAAGACCAACGAGGAAGTCCTCGCCGAACTGGCCCCTGAGCACGAGATTGTCAAGAAGGTCCTGGACTACCGCACGCTCGCCAAGCTCAAGAGCACCTACGTCGACGCCCTGCCCAGGGAAGTATTCGAGGAAACCGGGCGCGTACACACCACCTTCAGCCAAGCCGTCACCACCACCGGCCGGTTGTCGTCCGTGAAGCCCAACCTGCAGAACATTCCGATCCGCAGTGAAGAGGGCCGTGAAATCCGCCGCGCCTTTATTCCCAAGGAAGGCTACACGCTGCTCGCCTGCGACTATTCCCAGATCGAGCTGCGCATCATGGCCGAACTCAGCGGCGACGCCGGACTGCGCGAAGCCTTCATCCACGGTGAAGACATCCACACCGCCACCGCCGCGCGCGTCTTCGGGGTCGACAAAGCCGACGTCACCCGCGAAATGCGCAGCAAGGCCAAGATGGTCAACTTCGGCATCATCTACGGCATTTCCGCCTTTGGCCTCTCGCAGCGCCTCGGCATTCCGCGCAAGGAGGCCGCCAAAATCATCGAGCAATACCGCGCCAACTATCCCGGCGTGCAGGACTACCTCGACTCCACCATCGAGTTTGCGCAAAAGAATGAATTTGTCGAAACCATCACCGGCCGCCGCCGCTACATCCGCGACATCAACGCGCGCAACCAGATGGTCCGCTCCGGCGCCGAGCGCAACGCCATCAACGCCCCCATCCAGGGCACCGCCGCCGACATGATCAAGATCGCCATGATCGCCATCCAGAAACTGCTGGAGGAACGGAACGCCAAAACCAAGCTCCTCCTGCAGGTCCACGACGAACTCGTCTTCGACCTCGCCCTCGACGAGGCCGCCGAACTCATTCCTCTCATTGAAGAAAGAATGAAATCCGCCATCCCGATGGAGATTCCAATATTGGTCGAGTCCGGCACCGGCACCAACTGGCTCGAAGCGCATTAAATCACTCGCTACGAAGTACTACTATGAAGCCCTGTTCTTTATCGAGAAACACAAGCTGATGGGGCTTGGAATCGGCCTGATCGATATCCACCTACTAGCTTCCTGCAAACTGGGCAAGGTCAAGCTCCTGACCAAAGACAAACGATTGCGCGATGCCGCCGACCGCCTAAATCTCTTAGCCAGCTGACCTAGGCCGGCGGAACGCCGGCGATACGTATCGGCCTGATTAACACGGCTCTACGGGTGGGCAACGAGATGGGCGCGGTTTAGGTGCGAGAGATGGCGCCTGTATGCGCTATATATCTCCAACCAATTAAAAATCAGGAGTCAAAATGGCCAAACCCAATTATTCATACGAGAAGCGTCAAAAAGAGATCGCCAAGAAAAAGAAACAGGAAGAAAAGCGCAAGCGGAAACAAGTAGTCAAAGCCGAAACGAACCCCGAGGCGCCGCAGAAGAGCGAGTAATTTGATGCGCAGAGAACCGTCCCAGTGATCGGCTGAATCCTCCCGCATAGCGGGTGGTTAAAAACACATGCAGCAAAGCGCTGTCATCCAACAAGCCTACGATGCGCTCTTCGCCCGCTGGGGCAAACAGCGCTGGTGGCCGGCACGAACGCGGCTGGAGATGATGCTCGGTGCCATCCTGACGCAAAATACGGCCTGGACGAATGTGGAAAAGGCGATGGCCAATCTGCGGGCAGACCATGCGTTGAGTTTTCAAGCGCTGGAACAAGCCTCGGTTGAGCAGATCGCCAACTGGATCCGTCCGGCGGGTTATTTTAACCAAAAGGCGAGCTACATCAAAGGCATGGTCGAAACCATCCGCGAACGGTTCGGCGGCTCGCTCAACCAACTGTTCGCACTCGACACCCCTACCCTGCGCAAGGAGCTGCTTTCGTGGAAAGGCGTCGGGCCGGAAACGGCGGATTCGATTTTGCTCTATGCCGGAAAGCGGCCGGTGTTTGTCGTCGACGCCTACACCAAACGATTCCTCTTCCGGCATGGCTGGTGCGATAAGAAGGCGTCGTACGATTCGGTGGCGAAACTCTTCACCGACAACCTGCCCGAGGATGTTCAGCTCTACAACGAATACCACGCGCTGATTGTCCGGCTGTGCAAGGAGCACTGCAACCCCACGCCCAAGTGCGAGGGCTGTCCGCTGGAATGCTACTTGCCAAAATCGTAGACTGAGCTTCCAGCTCCGCTCAAGAAAAAACCAGTGTTCCAGCATCCATTGCAAGGTTGGTTCTGACACACAAGCCCGCCCCAACGGAGCTGGAAGCTCCGTCTACATTGAGGCCAACTCCCCGACGGTTACGTTTTCCCAGCCGGGTTGCTCGAACAGATGCTGGAGCAACAGGGCGGAGGCGACGGCGTCGTAGAGCGCATCGTGGGCTTCTTTACCCGGGCAGAGGACGTCGACGTTCGATTTAAGGTCGAGCAGCACGATCAGATCGTCCAATGCATAGGATGAACAACCGGGCCAAACCTTGCGGGCAATCCGGAGCGTATCGATCCATGGGCCGAATTGATGCATGGGCGCGATGGCGCGGGTACACTTTTTTTCCGTTGCGACGTTGTGGGCGCAGAGCGGCAGGCCGACCAGCCGGGGTTCGATTTTCGGCCACAGTTCCTGCGGGGTTGGCGCTTCGGCAATCTCGTCCCGCAGCAAGGCGTGGCGGCCGGGGGCATGCGGATTGAACGGACGGTTGGCATCCACGCGCAACAAGCTTTCGAGCATGGAGTCCGGCTCCACCTTGCCCCCCTTGAGCGACACCATGCCAATCTGCCACGGTTCGTTGGCATAGCCCGAAATGGCGCCCGTGGTTTCATAGTCGAGCACCGTGATGCAGGCATTAAAAATGGCCATGGATACGTCCATGGCCATTATCTTCCACATCGTGGGATGAATTGCAATATCGCTACCCTTCGATTGCAAGCAGCAGCGGCTCTTCGAGCGCTTCTACAATCCAACGCAGGAAGCGCGCACCGTCGGCGCCGTCGATGATGCGGTGGTCATAGGAGAGCGACAGCGGCATCCGCAGGCGGACCTCGCCGTTTGCGTCCACTTCCTTGACCGCCCGGCCCACACCGAGAATCGCCACTTCCGGCGAGTTCACAATCGGCGTGAAGAACGTGCCGCCAATCCCGCCGAGGTTGGTGATGGTAAAGGTTCCGCCCTGCAGATCGGACAGCCCAATCTGACCTTCGCGGGCCTTGCCGGCGATGGCGCCGAGATCCTTGGCCAGCTCGATCATGTTTTTCTGGTCGGCATCACGAATAACCGGAACCATCAGACCTTTACCCGTATCAACGGCAATGCCGATGTTGTAGAAGTCCTTGTAGAGGATTTCCATCTTTTCCGGATCAATGCTGCAGTTGAAGTTCGGGAACACCTTCAGCGCGGAGGCCACCACCTTCACCAGGATGGCGGTAACGGTCAGTTTAGCACCGTGCACTTCGGCTTTCTTGGCGAACTGCTTGCGCAGCACATCCAGATGGGTGATGTCGGCCCAATCCTGCTGCGTGACATGCGGGATGGTGGTCCAGCAATGCGTCATATGGTTCATGGTGGCCTTGCGGATCCCTGACATTTTTTCCACACGGACCGCCCCCTGCACGCTCGGACGGCTTCCGCCACCGGATGCGAGGGTGGATTTGGCGAAGCTCTTCACATCCTCCATGCTAATGCGGCCATTCGCCGACGTGGCGTCCACATTGTGAATATCCACGCCCAGTTCGCGCGCCAGCCGGCGAACGTTCGGCGCAGCCGATACAGCGGCAGGAGCGGCTACCGGAACCGGAGCAGGTGCCGGAGCAGCGGGAGCTGGGGCGGCCTTCGGGGCTTCTTTAGCCACCGGGGCCGGAGCTTCGGCCGGAGCGGGCTCGGGAGCCGGTTTGGCTTTCGCCTTTTTAGCCGGGGCCGCCGCGCCTGCGCTCTCTTCGATGGTGAAAGTAAGTTGTCCAATTACGATGCTGTCGCCCTGCGCAACGTGTACGGCCGAGATGGTGCCGGCGGCCGGCGAAGGGATTTCCATGCTGGCCTTGCCCGCTTCGATTTCGAGAATCGATTGTCCTTCGGTCACCGCGTCGCCCACAGCGACCAGTACACCTACGACATCGCCGCCCTCGATGTTTTCTCCAAGCTCGGGAAGTTTAAATTCAAATGCCATGGTCTTATTCTCCTACCGGATTCGGTTTATCGGAATCAATGCCCAGTTCCTTGCGGGCCTTTTCCAGTTTCTTTTTATCAAATTCACCCTTCGATGCCAGCGAAGAAAGTACGGACCAGGCGATGGTGTTGAAGTCCACCTCAAAATGCTTGCGCAGCGCGCGGCGGCCATCCGAGCGGCCGAAGCCATCGGTTCCCAGCGACACGATTCCGCCCGGCACATACTGCCCCAACGATTCCGGCAAAATCTTCATGTAGTCGGAAACAGCGATCACCGGTCCCGTTTCGTTTTCGAGACACTCGGCCACATACGCCTTCGCAGTGTTGCCGTTGCGCACCGTTTCACGTGCCGCATCCTGTGCATCGTTGATGAGGTTTTTGTAGCTGGTGACGGACCAGACGTTGGTTTCGATGCCATACGTCTCCTTCAGCAGCTCCGCAGCCTTAACGGCTTCCGGCATGATGGCGCCACTACCCAGAATCTGAGCCTGCGCCTTATCGGAAGACTGGAACTTGTACATCCCCTTCAGGATGCCCTCTTCCACCCCTTCCGGCATCGCCGGCTGGACATAGTTTTCGTTCAGCAAGGTGATGTAGTAGTAGACCTGCTCGTTCTCGATGTACATGCGGCGGATGCCATCCTTGATGATCAAGGCCAGCTCGAACGCATAGGCCGGGTCGTAGGCCACGAGGTTCGGGATGGTCAGCGCCATTACGATGCCATGACCGTCCTGGTGCTGCAGCCCCTCACCCGCCAACGTGGTCCGACCGGCGGTGGCGCCCAGCAGGAAGCCTTTGCACCGCGCGTCGCCGGCCAGCCAAGCGAGATCGGCGATGCGCTGGAAGCCAAACATGGAGTAGTAGATGTAGAATGGGATCGTGTTGATGCCGTGATTCGCATAGGCGGTACCGGCCGCAACAAACGACGAGAACGCGCCGGCTTCGGTAATGCCTTCCTCCAGAATCTGGCCGTCTTTCGCTTCCTTATAGTAGAGCAGGTTGTCGGCATCGACCGGTTCGTAGAGCTGGCCGGAGTGGGCATAGATCCCGACTTGGCGGAAGAGCGCATCCATACCAAAGGTGCGGGCCTCGTCCGGCACGATCGGCACGACGAGCTGGCCGACTTCCTTATCGGACAGCAACTTGCTCAGCACGCGGATAAAGACCATCGTGGTGGAGACGGAACGTTCGGACCCGGCATTGAACTCCGCGAAGATCTTGTCGGCCGGCGCCCCGATCGGCTGATAGTCGGTCCGGCGGGTCGGCACGTAGCCGCCGAGCTCGGCGCGGCGTTCCATGAGGTATTTCATTTCCGGGCTGTCGGGCGCCGGGCGGTAGAACGGTACGCTGTCGATTTCCTCGTCGGAGATCGGCAGGCCGAAGCGGGTGCGGAATTCGCGCAGGGCATCCTCGCCCATCTTCTTCTGCGAGTGGGTAATGTTCTGCCCTTCACCGGCCGCCCCCAAACCATAACCCTTAACGGTCTTGGCGAGGATCACGGTCGGACGGCCCTTGGTTTCGGAGGCCTGCTTGTAGGCCGCATAGACCTTGGCCGGATCGTGTCCGCCGCGGCGCATGCGCTTGATTTCCGTATCAGACAGCGGCGCGGCCAACTTGAGCAGTTTCGGATCGGTGCCGAAGAAGTGCTCGCGCACATACGCAGCCGATTCCACCGTGTATTTTTGGTATTGCCCGTCGACGACTTCGCCCATGCGCTTGACGAGCAGATCGTCTTCGTCCTTTTCCAGCAGCGGATCCCAGCTGTCGCCCCAAACCACCTTGATGACGTTCCAGCCGGCCCCGCGGAAGGAGGCTTCGAGTTCCTGGATAATCTTGCCGTTGCCGCGCACCGGGCCGTCCAAGCGCTGGAGGTTGCAGTTGACCACAAAGGTCAGGTTGTCGAGTTTTTCGCGGGCCGCGAGGTTGATGGCGCCGAGCGTTTCGGGCTCGTCGGTTTCGCCATCCCCCAAAAAGGCCCAGACTTGCTGGTTGGTCGGCTCGCGCAGACCGCGGTCTTCCAGATACTTAATGAAGCGCGCATGGTAAATGGCGGTAATCGGGCCCAGCCCCATGGAGACGGTGGGGAACTGCCAGAAGTCGGGCATCAGCCACGGATGCGGATAGGAAGAAAGGCCCGGCTTGTCGTTAAGCTCGTGGCGGAAGTTGGTCAGGTGGTCATCGGTCAGGCGGCCTTCCAGATAGGCGCGGGCATAAACGCCCGGCGAAGAGTGGCCCTGAAAATAAATGAGGTCGCCGGGAAAGTCGTCGGTCTTGCCGCGGAAGAAATGGTTGAAGCCCACTTCGTAGAGGGTCGCGATCGATTGGTAACTGGAAATGTGGCCGCCGATGCCATCGTCCTCGCGGTTGGCCCGCACCACCATGGCCATGGCGTTCCAGCGGATCAGACTTTTAATGCGGCGTTCCATATCGCGGTCGCCCGGATAGGCGGGTTGCTCATCAACCGGAATGGTATTGATATAAGGGGTATTGGCCGAGAACGGAAGACGGACTCCCTTGCGGTGGGCACTTACCTGGAGATCATGTAGAATATCCTTCACCCGATCCGCACCTTCGGTTGCTAACAATTCATCCAGCGCATCCAGCCAGTCTTGTTTCTCAAAATCCACGGTCGTATTTCCGCTATCACTCGTATCCATATATGACTTCCTTCGTTAATAAGTCGGGAACCATAAATACGACCCAACACGCACACAATTAAAAAATCGCAGAAAACGCGATTTAACTATCACGTTTTTCATCATTTAAACCTCGAATTTCGCATTTTAACCCGGGCCCGATCCGTTGAAATTGTCATTTTACCTTGAAACTTGCTTTTTCCCCGTCACCCGATGTGCTTAAAAAGGCAACTGTTTATCAAACTGGAGAAATTTATGAAACGAGTTGGAGCCCATGTAAGCGCCAGCGGAGGTGTGGAAAACGCCCCCGCGAACGCGGCGGCCATCGGGGCGAACGCCTTTGCGCTGTTCACGAAAAATCAACGCCAATGGGTCGCTAAGCCGCTCACCACGGCAAGCATCGATGCCTTTAAACAAAACTGCGCCGACCACCACCTCGAGCCGGACTACATTCTCCCCCACGACAGCTATCTGATTAACCTCGGCCATCCGGATGCGGAAAAACTGGAAAAATCACGCGCCGCCTTTCTCGACGAAATGCAACGGTGCGAGCAACTGGGGCTGAAGCTGCTCAACTTTCATCCCGGCAGCCACCTCAAGCTGATTTCCGAAAGCGAGTGCCTTTCGTTGATTGCCGAGTCGATCAATATGGTGCTGGATCAAACCGTTGGCGTTACCGCGGTCATTGAAAACACGGCCGGCCAAGGCTCCAACCTCGGCTTCCGCTTTGAGCATCTGGCCGAAATTATCGATCAAGTCGAGGACAAGGAACGCGTCGGGGTCTGCATCGACACCTGCCACAGCTTTGTGGCGGGCTATGACCTGCGCACCGCCGAAACCTGCGCCGCGACGTTCGGGGAATTCGGCACGGTGGTTGGATTCGACTATTTGCGCGGCATGCACTTGAACGACTCCAAGAAAGAGCTGGGCACTCGCGTGGACCGGCACCATAGCCTCGGACAGGGCGTGCTGGGGCTGGAGGTTTTTAAATATATCATGAACGACGCCCGCTTCGACGATATCCCTATGATCCTCGAAACCATCGACGACACCATCTGGGGCGAAGAGATTCAATTGCTCAGGAGCTACGAAACGTGAACCGGCTTGAAAACATTCGAATCGTTTTAGTGGAACCCCTCTCCGGCGGCAACATTGGTTCGGTCTGCCGCGCCATGAACAACAACGACATCACCGACCTGGCCATCGTCAACCCGCGCCCGGAAACGGACTGGGAAGAGGCGCGCAAACTTTCGTGCAACGCCAAGCAACAGCTGGAAGCGCGCCAGGAATTCGCGACGTTACGCGACGCGGTGGCCGACTGCACGGTGGTGGCCGGGACGTCGGCGCGCACCGGGTTCTACCGCGACACCGCCCACTCCCCCCGCGAATTCGCCCCGATCGCGCTGACGAGCGCCACGAACCATAAGATTGCGCTGGTCTTTGGCCGCGAGGACAAAGGGCTGTTCAACGAAGAGCTGGCGCTGTGCACCCATATTATCCAGATTCCGTCCAGCGAGCGTTACACCTCGCTCAACCTGTCGCATGCGGTGATGGTCTGCTGCTACGAAATCTTTACGGCCGCCGGCACCTTCCAGCCCGCGGAAGAAAAAGCCGGCGAAGCGAGCAGTGAACTACGCGAACGCATGTTTGATGTCTGGCGTGAAATGATGCTCGAAACCGAATTTACACACGAGCAGAAGCTCGATCACATGATGATGGGCCTGCGGCGCATTTTTTCGCGCGGCAAGCTCACCGTGCCCGACGTCAAAATCCTGATGGGCCTCGCCAAACAAGCCCTGTGGGTCAAGGAGCAATGGCGCAAGGCCCAGCAAAAATAGTGGTCCGCTACGGAATCTCCCTCAGCTGCGTCAATGCCTTGGATGACATTTCACCCAGGAGCTCAAAGTGGCGGATCAGCACCATACGTTGCTGTTCGCTCAAACGCTGCGACTCACCGATCCGACTTTCCAAGGTCGCAATACGCGGATTAATCACCGACGTATTATTGGTTTCGATCATTCCCTGAACCGTCGACTTTGAAACACACCCGGCAGCCAATACGAAAACGAACGGCCATGCCAATAATTTAGTATTCATAACAGTTCCTTTCTCTTGCCTTTGCCTAAACGAAGCATATACGCTGTGTCCCTTTTAACCAAGGATGATCGTTGTAACCCACTATGAATTTTATGAACTCCAGTTCTGAAAGCCGGCACATCACCAAGGCGGAAATCAACGAGCTTCCCATGCGGCAGTATGAAGGCCCGATCCATTTGTGCCGCACCGCCGCCGAGGCGGAACACGCCGTCCGGCAGCTGGAACAAGAAACCCTGCTGGGATTCGACACCGAAACACGCCCGGCGTTCCGGAGAGGAGAAAGCTACGACCCGTCGTTGCTACAGCTCGCCTCCGCAAAAGAGGTGTATCTATTCCAACTCCAGCAGACCGGATTGACCGAAGGCATCTGCGCCATTCTCTCCAACCCCAATATCATCAAGGCCGGCGTTGCCATCGAGCGGGACATCACCGAACTGCAGGAGCTGGAAGTATTTGACCCCGCCGGCTTCGTCGAACTGGCAACCCATGCCAAGCAGGCCAACATCAAGAACCTGGGCCTGCGCGGCTTAACCGCCATCCTGCTCGGCTTCCGCATCTCCAAGAAGGAACAGGTCTCCAACTGGGCCCGGCAAGACCTGACGGAATCGCAACAAACCTATGCCGCCACCGACGCGTGGCTGGGCCATAAAATCTACCGCCATTTCGAACAGGATGGAGTCATTCGGTAGTTGCACCCCATGGCCGCCTCCGCACATCCCAAGATCAGCCTGGCGATTCCCCTCTATAATTGTGAATCGCATATTCGCGAGACCATCGACTCGGTCCTCAACCAGACCTTTAGGGATTTCGAGCTGGTTGTTCTCGACGACCAATCCACCGATCGATCTGCGGAAATAGTACAATCGATCAACGATCCGCGGGTACGCTACGAGCTCAATCCCAAACGCCTTGGTTTTTTCGGGAACTGGAACCGGTGCCTGGAAACCATGTCGGGCACCTACTGCAAGCTGTTACCGCACGACGACACACTAGAGCCAACCTGCCTTGCAGAACAAGTCCAGGTGCTCGATCAGCATCCGGCGGTCGAACTCGTTCATTGCGCTCGGAAGATCATCGACCCCGCCGGACACATTCTAACCACTCGCAAGCAACGCGAAGCCGACGGAACCAAAGAAACGGCCGCAAGCCTGCGGCGCATCGTGCGGTCCGGCACCAACCCGATCGGGGAACCGGCGTCCGTCATGTTCCGCCACGAGACCATGAAGCGCCTGGCCGGGTTTTCCGATGCCGACATGTATTCCATCGATATTGAATATTGGTCCCGCCTGCTGGCCGAGGGGCCGCGCTACTACATCGACCAGATCCTGTGTTCATTCCGCGTCTGGCCCGATTCCGCCTCCGTCCAACTGTTCGGAAGCCAGGCGAAATCGATGCGCACCTTTTTCAAAACACTTCAACAGCGCCATCCCGAAACCATCCGCTCGGGCGATGTCTTCCTCGGAATCGTGAAAAGCGCCTTGTTGGAGCTGGGCCGCGGGGGTTTCTATTTCTGGATGCGGTTGAAAAACAAATGATGCAAGGATTGTAAACCGCATCATGAATCTACATTATCGGATCCATGAATACTGATATTGGAAGCCTGCGGGTATCGATCATCGTGCCCTTCCTTAACGAGCAAGAAAACCTCCCCCTGCTCTACGCCCGTTGCACGGCCGTTTTTCAAGCGCTGGAAGAAGAGCCCGAATTTGTATTCATCGACGACGGCAGCACCGACGGGAGTATGGCGTGGGTCAAGCAAGCCGCCGAAAAGGATCCCGCCGTCAAATACATCCAGCTTTCCCGCAACTTTGGCCACCAGCGCGCCATCACGGCCGGCATGAACCTGTGCACCGGCGATGCCGCGGTCATCATCGACGCCGACCTGCAGGATCCGCCCGAAACCATTGCCGACCTCATCGCCAAGTGGAAGGAAGGCAACGACGTCGTCCACGCCGTCCGCTCGGAACGCAAAGGCGAAAGCGGACTGAAAAAGTTCCTGGCCCATGCGTTCTACCTCATCATGAGCAAGATTACCGAAGTGGAAATGACCGTCGATGCCGGCGACTTCCGCCTGCTCGGCCGCAAAGCGCTCGATGCGCTCAACTCCATGCCCGAACAGCACCGCTACATGCGCGGCCTCGCCTCGTGGATCGGCTTTGAACAAACCACCGTTGAATATGTGCGCGACGCCCGGCACGCCGGGGAAACCAAGTATCCCCTCATCAAGTCGATTGCCCTGGCGCTCAACGCCATCACCTCGTTCAGCGGCACCCCGCTGCGATTCATCTTCTATCTCGGAAGCGTGCTCTGCACCCTCTCCCTCGGCATCGCGACCTACCTCTTCTTCGTTTGGAGCATTCTAGGCCAGCCCCCCAGCCACGCCGGCACCACCTACCTCACGCTGGCCATCTTCTTCGTCTCCGGCCTCCAGATGCTCTGCATGGGCATCCTCGGCCAATACATCCGCCGCGTCTTCGACGAAATCAAAGAGCGCCC
>Ga0208879_1002979_pt1 | contig 14345 bp, 14 predicted proteins | sample Knorr_S15_td_Bot_FD_185605 | JGI IMG/M metagenome (GOLD analysis project Ga0208879, IMG submission 185605) | Marine microbial communities from Southern Atlantic Ocean transect - Knorr_S15_td_Bottom_ad_5009_LV_A (SPAdes) (version 2) | ecosystem: Environmental > Aquatic > Marine > Oceanic | place...
CGTAAATACGCCCAACTTTGCGATGAAAATTAGAGCCTTTTTTGCTTGAAACCGCCATCAGCGAACAAACCAAAGCGACTAAGCCGCCAGTGATATGCACCAATAACAAAATCTCTATCATCTTACCTACATGTGAATGTATGGCACATGATAGCACAAATAGTAGTATTTACGAAACTAGCTTAACGCGGAAGGAGCGACCCTTTAATTTGCCATTGGAAAGTTTTTTCAGAGCGGGCTTAATTAGATTCAGCTGAACAGCAACATAAGACCAGTTGGCTGAAACATTAATCTTGCCCACAGAATCACCTGATATGCCGCCATCTCCCGTAAGTGCGCCAACAATATCACCGGGGCGTAGTTTGTGTTTTTTACCACCATCAATTTTAAGCGTTGCCATTAATGGTTTTTTCACTGGCTTATCCAGCAAACTCTCTGAAGGCAAAGGATCACTGAATTTTTGTGGATCGAAGCCCAATTCTAGCGCATCAACCTTATGCATTTCTCTATTGCTATAAAGTGTACAAGCAATGCCACTACTACCCGCTCTGCCAGTACGTCCAATACGATGAACGTGTGTTTCAGGATCGTGTGCGATATGATAATTTATCACCAAATCAAGTGCGTCGATATCCAAACCTCTGGCGGCCACATCGGTTGCCACTAATACACAGAGGCTTTTATTTGAAAACTGAATAAGCGCTTGATCGCGCTCGCGTTGGTCAAGATCACCATGAATGGCAAGCGCATAAAAACCCCAATCGTTGAGTTCGTCTGCCACGTCTTGGGTATCACGCTTGGTATTGCAAAAAACCAAAGCAGAATCAGCTCTATGCTTTGCCAATAGCAAGCGCAGAGCAATCATTCTCGATTGTGCATCACTCACCTGGTGAAAGTTTTGTTTAATGGTTGCCTCATCGTGTGTAGAAGGCGCTTGAACGGTGATTGGATCCAGCATAACGCGCTTTGCAATCGATTTAATTTCCCTAGGAAAGGTTGCACTAAAAAGCAGTGTTTGTCGATTTGTCGGAATGCAATCGATAATATCATCAATCGTATCTTGAAAGCCCATGTCCAACATGCGATCAGCCTCGTCCAGCACTAAGGTTCTGACAGACCCAAGTCTGAGTGTTTTCTTTCGCAGATGGTCATCAATTCGCCCAGGCGTGCCCACCACAATATGCGCGCCACGTTCTAATGAACCGATTTGCGGACCAATTGGCACACCGCCGCATAGCGTGAGTATTTTGACATTATGTGTTGCTCTAGCGAGTCGGCGTAATTCACTTGCCACTTGATCGGCTAGCTCGCGCGTTGGGCAAAGCACCAAAGATTGTATCTTGAAGAGCTTAACATCCAGCTTTTGCAACAAACCCAAGCCAAAGGCAGCTGTCTTGCCAGAGCCAGTTTTGCCTTGACCGATTACGTCCTTACCCGACAGAATCCCCGGCAAGCTCATGGCCTGAATAGGTGTCATCGTATGATAGCCCAAAGTGCTTAGATTGGCTGTCAATTCGGGATTTAGACCGGCAGATTTAAAGGTTAAATCACTCACAATATTAACTCATAAAAACAATAGCGCACATTTTACGCTAAGTACGATTACCAACTATGAATCTACCTTATCTTCCTGACAACCCTAAAGACACACCAAAACCCATAAAAGTTAATCCACTTGCTCTGTTAAATAATTGACAATTCCTTTTATTGCTTAACCAATAACGTGCTCTACTTGAAAGAATTGCATACAAAGAAAAGGCGACAAACTGAACAACCCCAATGGTCAGCGCGATTAACAATAAGTGCTCTAAACTTGGCCGATCTATATTGATGAATTGTGGCAACAAAGCACTTATATAAATCAGCGCTTTAGGATTTGACATAGTAACCAAAAATGCCCTCTTACAAAGCCATAAGGTTTTTACATCAGCCCCATTTTTAGAATTACCTTCCACATTTACAACCGCTGGAGAAAGCCAAATTTTGACACCCAAATACACTAGATAAATAGCACCAATTACCTTGATAACCTGAAATGCAATTTCAGAGGCTGCCAAAATAGCCCCTAAGCCAATTACACTCAGCACAATCAATAACTGAAAAGCCGCAACATTGCCCAATACGCCTAGCACAGACTTTCTAGCACCGTATCTAATTCCATTGTTCATGCAATTGAATGTTGCAGGCCCGGGAGAGAGCATAAACGTGAATGTTATAACAATAAATATCAAATACTCATTAAGACTCATTTGTATGCTTTAATTTTTAATTGCTTGCCAAGATTTTACATAACCTCGTTCAATCCAACACCAAACGGAATGTCGCCATGAATGAGTGAGAAAAACCGTGTTTTTGGTAAAAGCGATGCGCGCCCTCATTATCACTATCAGTCAGTAAGCTGATGCGATTGCATCTTTGCTCTTTTGCAAATTGGGTTGCATAACTGAGAAGCCTTGAGCCCACACCTTGTCCCCTGTAATCCGGTAAAACCACCATATCCTCAAGTATCGCTACTCTTGAGCCAAGAGCCGTTGATACTGTATAGAGTAAATTGACCATCGCGATAATTTCTCCCGCTTGACGCACAAGCAAAATATCGCCCACATCTTCCCCATCAATGATGGCAGACAAGCCACGTGACTGAACCTCTCGATCAGGCTCGAATTCTAACTCTTGCTCAAAAAGATAATCGAGCAAAGTGCAAAGCTCAGGAATGTCTTTAATTGTAGCGCGCCCTATTTCCACTACGTTTAGCCCTAAATTTGAATAATTTCAGTTTACCTCTAAACAATCACGCGTAATTTCTTTTCTAGTACTTGCACTTCGAGGTGCGTTGTTTGAGGATAAGGAACTTCACCATCTGCCTCAACCACAAACTCCTCGTCAGCGCTAATGACAACGCGCTTGGCGAGAAAGTTCTTTAGGATTGGCTCGTTGACATGCGTGCCTTTCATTATTTTTGGAATCAAATTTAGGATTTGCACTCGACCAATGCCGTCTGCTACCATAACGTTAAGCAGGCCGTCATCAACAATAGCATCGGGACAGACCCAAAAGCCACTGCCAAAACAACGGCCATTGGTAACGACTGTCATTGTTGTCGATTGTTCAAAAGGCGCCTGATCGTCGATTTGAATGCTAACTTTTGGAATGCGGTAATCAATCAACGTTTTCATAATCGCGGTTAGATAAGCCGCCATGCCGGTAAGAAAACTCGGCACTGTGGTAAAGTTCAGTGCGGCTTGAGCACCAAAACCAATATCCATACCATTCATAAAGTATTGCGGATCTTTATCCGATGGGCTGCTAGTAAGTCGCCCAACATCAAACAGCTTAGTCTCACCTTTGGCAATTTTATCAACGGCCACACGCCAATCAAATACCTTACCTCCAATTGGTGTTTCTGGTGGAATTACTTTGGCAAAATCATCACCGTTGCCAAGGGGTATTACACCTAATGGGATGGTTTCGCCTTCGCTTGATGCTCGCAATAGTCCATTCACCACTTCGTGAACCGTTCCGTCACCACCAACAGCAATAACTGCAGAGTATTTCGTGTGTGCTTTTTCAGCGAGTGATACGGCTTCAAGCGGTGCAGCCGTTGCCACCACATCAAACTCAACACCTGCTTCAATCAATGCTTGCTCAACCTCTGGCCAATGTTTTATCACGCGGCCTCGGCCTGCGATAGGATTGTAAATAATAAGGTGTCGGCTCATAGTCTTTTTGAATGCTTCAGTCTTAATCGATTATCTCAACTTCTATTTTTTCAAGGCCAATAATTGCACTTCTAACACCATCTGGAATGTCTGCTTTAATATTATTAATGTAATCAAACATTACAATCTTGCCATCGCCCAAAGCGGCCAACCTATTGTGTTTCTGGCTTATGACAGCGTATTTCATTATAAAATGCTGCCGCGCTAATGACTCGACCCTAACCCCTACCGTTATCTGATCGGGAAAAGCAAGTGGGTAAATAAACTTGCATTGGGTGGAGGCCAATATAGGAGAAATTCGCTTATCGCCAAGCAGGCCATCGGCATCAATTTTCTCAAAATAGGCAATTCGTGCCATTTGAAAATATTTGAAATATTCGATATTGTTAACGTGTTGTAGGGCGTCCATATCACCCCATTCAACTTTGATATCGACAACTATTTCAAAATCATCTAGTAATTCGCTCATCTTTTGTCCTGTTTTTAGAGATCTTTGACTAGGTCTCTTATAAATTAAAAAATTTCCTAAAAAATACTGCATCGTTTTCGATGCCGGCCCGAACCTTCTTATAAAGCTCCCCTCTGACTTTTGCTTTGGTGGCTTGGTACGCTCTGTTATCAAGCTTGACGTACTCACTTGCCAAGCTTTGTGCCACTTCCAATAATTCCTCTTGCTCGACCAACTTATCTAAAAAGCCAGCTTGAAGTGCATCTTTTGGTTGGAAAAATTCCGAAGTCAAAATGCTTCGATTAAAACACGCTGGTGTCAGTTGATTACGGCAAATTTCAATCGCCGATTCTGGCACAACCAAGCCAATAGCCACTTCATTAGCGCCCATTTTAAAAGGGCCTTCGATACCAATACGATAATCAGCACTGAGCATAATGAATACTCCCATCGCAACACAATGGCCAGGGTTTGCAATGATGACTGGTGTTGGGAATTTCAATATTCGTTCAGACAGTTCAAAACCACCAATCAACATTTGCAGAGCTGTTTCACCACCTGCTTTCAATGTTGGTAAATCAAACCCCCCTGAGAAGATTCCCTCACGGCCTGTGAGCACCACAACTGCCTTGTCTTCAACGGCTTGATCAAGAGCCGCATTGAGCTCTGTCTGCATGTCGGGCGACATCGCATTGACTTTGCCATCATCCATGGTAATGGTGGCCACTGAATCGTTTAATTGATAGCTAACTAATGTGCTCATAGAAGAATAGAGTTAATGAAAAGGTCTAAGTATAAAACATTTTTTGGCTTTAAGTGCCCAGCCTAATAACCAAAGGTGATATTAATTACGATATAAACCACACCCCATTTGTGAGTTGGCAGTCAAAGGAGTCCAAAGCCATGTGAATGACCAAGCCGATGCCAATAATTCGTAGCTTTGGAATAAAACAAAAAGCCATATATAAAGCGATAGGAATAAAGCCGTGCAGAGGGTGAAAGCCAACACCACAGCGCGTTGCATCATAAATCGGCACTGCCAAAAGATGATCAATATCAACAAGCATGGTCATCATCATCACAAGATAGGCAAACTTCCAGTTACTGCGAAAGAACAAGCCAACAACAATAGCAGGAACGATGAAATGTAGGGCTATATGAATGATGAGGGCACTCCCGTAACAATTATTGCGAAGACATTATCACATACAAGATAAGCGATACTACACATAATAATTCACTGATCTTTTACTTTGAGTTTTTGGTGTTGGGAGCAGATTTTAGGGATTGAGTTCTTGTAGTTCGCTTCTTGAAGTGCCGCAAATCAAAAACCCCTTCTTGCTTTCGGGGATCAACATCAGCAGAAAAGATCTTGTGTTTTAGCACCTTTTGTGTCCCTGTAACGGGCAAAGATTCGACAAAGAGAATCCAACCTGGGGCTTTGTAATACGCCAAACGGTTAAAACAATGGTTAAAGATATCGAGAGCTGTCGCCTCACTTGTTTGAGTTTGTGTCGCTGGCACAATACAAGTAAACACTTCTTCGTCTCTTAGTTCATCAGTTACTGCAATACAGGTTACTTGAGCCACCGCAGAGTGCTCTTGGATAACCGCTTCAACTTCAGCAGCTGCAATATTCTCACCAGAACGACGAATAATATTTTTCTTACGATCAACAAAATAGATCATCCCACTTTTATCCTGATAAACGGTATCTCCTGTATGAAACCAATCGCCCCGCCAAGCGTCTTCGGTAATATCAGATTTATTTAGATAACTCAGAAAAGCCCATTTACGTGGCGTTTGAGCTGAATGGCGTAGTAACATTTCACCCGATTCGCCCACCGGCACATCGTTATCATTCAAATCCACCACTCGCACTTCCAGCCCAAGCTGTGGTTTACCTATAGCGCGAGAGTTAAGCTGGCGTGGCTCATGGCAATCTAGTAGAAGACGGCAAAACTCTGTCATCCCCCACCCCTCTAGCAAGGGAAAACCAAACCGCTGTTCGAAAGCCTCATGCAAAACCGGCTCCAATCCGGCGCCAAACGCAAATTTAACCTTATGATCTTGATCGTGTTCAGTTGGTGTTGCATTCATTAGGATTGGTACAATTGTGCCCAAATAATGGACAATAGTTGCTTCAGTCTCTCGAATCATAGGCCACCATTTACTAGGACTAAATCGCTCTAGCTGAATTTGACAGTTGCCAGTCAGCATCACAGCAAAGAGCGAAAGGATTGCTGAGTTAATATGAAAAAGTGGTAAGGGGTTTAGCAATCGCTCCTTTCCTTCTTCAAACTGAATAACGCCGCCTCTTGTTAAGTACCAGAAGCCAACCATCAATTCGTATTCATGGCCTGTGCGGCAACCTTTTGGTTTACCTGTAGTGCCACTGGTGTAGAGTAAACTTGCCTCAGTTTCGGTGTCCACTGGAGTCAAGTTAGGCGGCTGGGTTGAAGATAGAGGAATGTGCTTGTGCATATCTTCAAACAGTACCACTGGCATCTTCTTAGTAGACTCCGTCACAGCGGCCATAAATTGCTTACTTCGTCGCTCCAAAACGATGGCCAGTTCAGCATCAGAATCTTCTAGCAAATAGGCAATTTCAACTGAGCGGTAATCAGGATTCACTGGCACAATTGAAATGCCCAATTGATTACAGGCAAGTTTAACAAGCACAAACTCCGGTTGATTTTCAAGCAGAGTGACAATACGATGACCATGGCCATACCCAGCGACACTGAGTTGACTGGCAATCTTATCTACTTCTTTTTGAGTAGCCTGATATGTAATGGAGTAACCATCGGGGTGGTACGCTCGATCTTCATCTTTAGGTACCATCAAAAAAATATTGTTTGGGTATTGAGCTACCGCTTCTTGAAAGGCCTTGCCGATGGTTTTTCCTTCTGCTGAAATCATTATTTCTCCAATAAATAAGACTTTGTTCCGTTAAAAACCACTGCCTTTATTGCTTGCTATTACGTGAAAAGCTTGCTCGAATTACAGCTAAATTTTTATGACACAAGCCCAACCAGACAAAGTGCTAATCTATTCAAGAATCAATTCACACACAAAACCGATAATGCCCATGACAACTTAAAAGGCGTTTATCTAATTACCTTAATAAGGTTTAATGCAATCTTACTCTCAATCATTAAATCAAAGCTTACGTTCATTTAAGTGCAAGTTACATATTAATCAATTGTTCGTTTGTATCAGCTTGCTATGGGGGATTTGAATTGTACCCAAACCTTTTGATAATTGGAAAATTTGCAGTCTATGCGATTTACAACCATCAAGTCTCGCTCCGTAAGCCTTTAAATAGTTCTAGTTGCGAGTTATAATATAGTATGTCTATAAAAATGAGAGAAAGATATGGATGTAATTTACACAGAAAAAAGGGCAAAAAATATATATGACCAGTTGCTTGCTTTGTTCCAGAAAGGTAAGTTAGACGATGACCTTAAGGATGTTCATACGGACAATAATAAAATTATCACTTTTATATATGAAGATGGCGCCAAAATTGAGTTGTGGTATAGCTCCATACCAAAAGATAGTAAATGGTTAAGCACCAAACCAACAGGTGGTTAGATAACAGACCAATGACGATAGCGGGGACGATGAAATGTAGGGCGATGTGAATAATTAAAGACTTCGGTGAATAATAATTCACAGGCATTATCACATACTAGGTGAGTGGCGCCTATTCAACCATCTCTTTTCTGTAGACAAAAAAATACCCCGCCTTAAATAAGGTTGGGGTATTTTATATAAAAACCCAACTTAGGGAGTAAACCCTAAAGCTGAATTTTTATTGACTTTTAAGCAAAGCCTGCATAGTAGTGCCCATCTCTGAAGGTGTTGGCGCAACCATAATACCCGCCCCCTGAAGGATTTCTACTTTTTCTGCAGCACTTTCGCCAGTAGTGTTAACAATAGCGCCTGCATGGCCCATACGACGTCCCGGAGGAGCAGTTAAACCAGCAATATAAGCTGCCACTGGCTTAGTCATATGATTTTTAAAGTACTCGGCCGCTTCAGCTTCCTGAGGACCGCCAATTTCACCAATGATCATAATCGCATGAGTTTCATCGTCCTGCTCAAAATACTTTAAGATTTCAGTAAACGAACTACCGTTGATTGGATCACCACCAATACCAACACTAGTACTGATACCAATACCCAACTCTTTCATTTGAGAGGCTGCTTCGTAGCCTAAAGTGCCTGAACGACCGATTAGACCGACATTACCTTGCATATAAATATGACCCGGCATAATGCCCATCATCGCCTTACCCGGGCTGATAGTGCCAGCGCAGTTAGGGCCTGTCAAAACCATACGCTCTGTAGGCTTGGCACTATTGATATAGCGCTTCACTCGAATCATATCTTGAGTCGGAATACCGTCTGTAATGTTGACACAAAACTTAATACCAGCCTCAGCCGCTTCCATAATGCAATCTGCTGCATAAGCAGGTGGAACAAAGGTGATACTTGCTTCGGCGCCTGTCGATGCAACAGCCTCTTGTACTGTATTAAATACAGGGACACCTAGGTGCGTTGTGCCGCCCTTTCCAGGTGTTACACCAGCAGCCACGTTCGTGCCATACTCAATCATCTCTTGAGCATGGAACGTACCGATGCGGCCTGTGATGCCTTGAACTAAAATTGGGGTTTTTTCATTAATAAAAATACTCATAATTGATCCTTATTTTCCTGTTGCTTCCTTCCAAGCTGCAACAACTTTAGTAGCTGCGTCTGCTAGGGTATCGGCTGTAATAACTTTCTTACCGCTCTCTTTTAAGATTCTCTGACCTTCTTCAACATTCGTGCCTGACAAGCGCACCACGAAAGGTACATCAATATCGCGCTTCTCTAGTAAGTCAACAATGCCTTGGGCAACCCAATCGCAACGGTTAATACCGGCAAAGATGTTTACCAAAAGCGCTTCGACAGAAGTGTCAGACAACACCAATTCAATCGCCGTAGCAACACGCTCTGGAGAAGCACCACCACCGATATCTAGGAAGTTAGCTGGCTGTCCACCTGAGTGCTGGATCATATCCATAGTCGCCATTGCAAGGCCGGCGCCATTAATCATACAACCGATGTTACCATCCAAGCCAATGTAACTTAGATCGTGCTCAGCAGCGTTGATTTCGCGTGGATCTTCTTGTGATTTATCGCGACATTCAGCAATAGCCGGCTGGCGATAAAGCGCATTTTCATCAAAACCCATCTTAGCATCAAGAGCCAAGATTTTGTTATCAGTGGTCAAAATCAAAGGGTTGATTTCTAATTGGTTTGCATCAGTATCACGCAGACAACGGTAGCAAGCCATAACCGCTTTACTCGCAGGACCAATCGCCTCTTTAGGTAATTTCAATGAAAAGGCCAATTGACGTGCTTGGAATTGCTGCATGCCAACCGCTGGGTCGATTACAATTGTTGAGATTTTCTCAGGTGTTTCCTCTGCAACCGCTTCAATGTTCATACCGCCTTCCGTAGAAGCGATTAAAGTCACTCTTTGAGTGGCTCTATCTAGGACGATACTAAAGTACAACTCCTTTGCAATATCACTGGCTTCTTCGACATACATGCTAGAAACCATCTTGCCTTCAGGACCCGTTTGGTGAGTAACTAAGTTATTACCAAGAAGTTTATCGCAAAGATCTGCAATCTCTTGATGGCTTGTACATAGCTTTACACCGCCCGCTTTACCGCGTGCACCAGAGTGAAGTTGTGCTTTGACAATCCACTTGTCACCGCCCAATTCGTTGGCTTGATAAATTGCTTCAGTAGCTGAATGCGCAACACCGCCTTTCGGCACTGGAACGCCATATTGTGCCAAAATTTTCTTGGCTTGATACTCATGAATATTCATAGTTAACCTTTATTATTTAGCTTGAATTGCATTATCCGTATTAACGATGTTTTCTGCCATTTTTGCAGAAGCGGCATCGATCATACGACCGTTTAATTGGGCCGCACCACGGCCTTCTCTTGCCGCATCTTCAAGCGCTATAAGAATGTCTTTTGCGTGCTGAACTTCAGACGGCGGCGGTGTGTATACATCGTTAGCCAATGCGATTTGAGATGGGTGAATCGCCCATTTACCTTCAAAGCCAAGAGCCGCACCACGACGCGCTGCATCTGTGTAAGACTCAGGGTCGTTAAAGTCACCGAAAGGACCGTCAATTGCACGAATGCCGTACGCACGACATGCAACCAACATTTGAGACAGACCTGCGTGCCATTGGTCACCAGGATAGTCCGGGTTCAAACCACCGATAACGGTAGTACGTGCACGACAACTTGCGGCATAGTCAGCGACACCAAAATGCATCGCTTCAAGACGCTCATAGCGACCTTTCTTGGCGATATCCAATACATTTGCCATGCCAAGCGTTGTCTCAATAAGGACTTCGATACCGATACGATTTTTCATACCTGTAGAAGTTTCAATTTGGTTTAACATCGCAGAAAGCATATAAACATCTGAAAAAGTACCTGCTTTAGGGAGGAGGATAGTATCCAAGTTCGGGCCTGCCTGCTCAACCACTTCAACAACATCACGATACATATAATGTGTATCAATACTGTTAATACGTACAGAAACCGTCTTACCGTTACCACGCCAATCTAAGTCGTTAAGTGCCTCAATAACATTTTTACGAGCTTGTACTTTGTCATCTGGTGCAACAGCATCTTCCAAATCTAAAAATACATAGTCAGCTTCGCTTTTTAAGGCCTTTTCAAACATTTTAGGACTGGATCCTGGTACAGCTAATTCGCTTCGCTGCAATCTTTGTTTAACGTTTTCGTGAACAATATGACTCATATTATTTCCTTTTGTATAATAAATTAGCATTAACTGGTGTTTGCGTCGCTATCTGTCAACAGCAAACAAACTACAGATGATGGTTGTAACTGACAATTATTGTCAAGGAGTTGTATTATACAAAGCCTTAATATAGTGCTAGTTGAGTAATTATCACCGTCAATTTAGGTCAGGTATATTCAACCATAACTCACATAAGTAATCCTCTTCAGCTTAGAGTCGAAGTAATAAATGTTTATCAACAGGCAATTCGGTCAATAAATGACAATATTGTGCACATTTCAAGGAGGTGAATTGCCGATAGGCAAGAGAGACTAACGAAGGTGAGAAGCTTTACGCTTCGAGAGGCTAGCCTGGGCTACACTGGGGTATTTTTCTGATATTTTCTATATTAAATAAAGGGGGGTTAAAATCTTATGGCAACACCGTCTAGCTATCAGACTTTTTATTAATTCCGAATAGATTTTTTTGTTTCATTATTTCAATCGTTTCTGGCAGTAGATTCTCCTCCCAGCCACTCTCTCCTGCGAGAATCATTTTCATCGTTTCGCGAGCAGAAATACCAACTACATTATTTGAAAACCGCTCAATAGATATCAATTTATTATTCTGTATTAACTGTGCAACAATGTGTTTTAAACTTTCTGGTTTGGGCGCATTGGATAGATTAATGAAGCGACCATCTTCGCAAGCAGGATAGACCATCAACTTGGTGTCATTATGAAATAATTTTCCTAACCCTTCAAGGGTACCACCATCTAGGGTTTGATACAAATCATCATTAAAAACATAGGGCAGATCAATCGCTTTAATTAAAATAGCAATTGGCTGATTGGTGTGTCGGCGAAGCCATGAGCTGAGACTAAAATAACGCACATAATCTGATAATATAACATGCATACCTAATGAGTTAGCCAAAGTGACTCGTGCAAGAAAATCTTTGTTATCCACTTTTTTTTCAGAAACCAGTTGAGACATTGAAATTTCTGCCAGACGGACCGTTTGCTCTTCATTCGATTGCGTGACTTCAGCTAATAAACGAACGCCACATTCTGTCATATCTAAATGCACTTTAGTGGGCGGCTTAAAAGAGCCTCGAGTTACCACGGTTGGTTTTTTATAGAGCACATCCCGAGGCACTGCTGGGTTGCCCTGATTATCAAACATTACCGCTCGAGTTAACCAATTTTCTACCAGTAACACACTCGCTAAACGATTATCAACATCTTTAAAATGATCACCAGAAAAATGAATTAAATCGATTTCTATGCGATCATCGCCAAGATTATCTTTTAGTGATTGAATAAAAATATTTTCATCATGTCGATAATGAAAGGATGCATAAATTAAATTTACCCCTAGTATGCCCAGTGCCTCTGATTGCTGTTTGTTTGTTTTGTTAAGCATACGCACATGGCAAACAACCTGATTGGGTGGATTTTGTTTGGCCTCTCCTTGAAATTGAATACCAATCCAGCCATGGCATTCATTTTCGCGTTGAAACGCCTTAGCCTCGACGGTTGCAGCATAAGCGAAAAAGGTACTGTCCGCTTCACGGGTATCTTCCAAACGCTCAACACACAACTGAAACTCATAATTAAGTATTTTCTCAACTCGTTCTCGGCTGACGTAACGATCTGTTTTGCCATAAATTGCATCACTAACAGCCATATCATAAGCCGAACTGGTTTTTGCGATGGTTCCCGCAGCAGCACCCACCCTAAAGAAGTTACGAGCGACTTCTTGACCGGCGCCAATTTCAACAATACTACCGTATTGTTGTTCGTTTAAATTAATCGATAATGCTTTAGCTGCGAGGGTAAGAGGGGTGTAATCTGACATGATAAAAATAGTTTATTTTAAGTTTCTATTATATAAAGGTTTCAAAGCATACGACAAGAAGAAACGCTAATTTTGCAATTTTCAGAAATTATTAAAAAGCCCGAAGCAAGCCTCTTATTTCAGCAATAAATACACCCAAAACAGGTAGTTTTTAACCAAAAAATGATGTTTACTGATGCTTTAAGGGGTATTTTTGGCTTCAAACAAGCTCATTTCAATAATTTACGATATTTTCGATGTTGAAAGGGCGTCATATTATTAAAAATTCGGATAACAACAAATATGTGAATCAGCTTGACATTCATATATTTTTTTTTGCATAATGGAGTTGAATGGCTAATTAATAATTTTAATTAGACTCTTATACAATTTTCATTTAATAACAAGGATAAAACATGCATATACAAATAATTAATTTCAATCTATCTGGAATAACGCGTTCTGAATATGAAGGCGTTTGCAACGAACTCGCTCAAACCTTTGCAGACTTACCTGGGTTCATTTCAAAACACTGGTTAGCCAACGAAGATAATAATACGTACGGCGGCGTATATCAATGGGAATCCAAAGATGCTATGGTGATATACTTAAATTCTGATTTATTTGCTGGAGTTGTAGGTAATCCAAATTTTGAAAATGCTGTATCAAAAGATTTTTCAATACTTGAAGAACCAACCAGAATTACAAGATGGCTTTAATAAATCAATTAAATTTTATAGGTAAAGACCTGTTTATCAAAAACCAAAGTGGTTAATCCACTTTGGTTTTTGAGTAGCCCAGGCTAGCCTCTCTTGGCTAAAGCCAATTCACCTCCGGCGACCTCTTTTTGGATACTTTGTCTGGTGTGCGAAGCCTGACCTCGGGTGCGTCAGAAAAAGTATCAAGACCTAAAGAGAGAAAATTATCAGTTTTTCGAAGAGGTTTTCATCCTTTAAAGAATTTCAGACAATAAAAAACCCCAAGACCTCGTAAGGTGTTGGGGTTTTTTGGAATAAAAGCCTAGCAATGTCCTACTCTCACATGGGGAGACCCCACACTACCATCGGCGCTAAGTGGTTTCACTTCTGAGTTCGGTATGGATTCAGGTGGGTCACACTTGCTATTGTCGCTAAGCAAACTGGTGTCAATGTTTTCACAATGACGAATTAAAAAGTTTTTATGATTTAACGAATTTGAAATGAAATAAAGTTTGCGCACTTACACAGTGTATTGCAAGACACAACAACATCTCCAAATATCTTGGGTGTTATATGGTCAAGCCTCACGATCAATTAGTACACGTTAGCTTCACGTATCGCTACGCTTCCACACCGTGCCTATCAACCTCGTAGTCTTCGAGGGATCTTTAGGACAGTTAAACTGTCAGGGAGACCTAATCTTGGGAGGGGCTTCCCGCTTAGATGCTTTCAGCGGTTATCCTTTCCACACATAGCTACTCGGCAATGCGACTGGCGTCACAACCGAAACACCAGAGGTGTGTCCATTCCGG
>Ga0208879_1002981_pt1 | contig 14344 bp, 9 predicted proteins | sample Knorr_S15_td_Bot_FD_185605 | JGI IMG/M metagenome (GOLD analysis project Ga0208879, IMG submission 185605) | Marine microbial communities from Southern Atlantic Ocean transect - Knorr_S15_td_Bottom_ad_5009_LV_A (SPAdes) (version 2) | ecosystem: Environmental > Aquatic > Marine > Oceanic | place...
TTCGAGTAGGCGACATTTCCGGTTGCGACGGCGTACAGAAGTTCGTACAAATCACTTTCGATCAACGGCACCGTTACCTGCGTTTCCGGGTCTCCGAAACGGACATTGTATTCTACCACGTATGGGTCATTGACCTCGTCAATCATGAGCCCGACATAGAGACAGCCACGGTAGGGAGTATCCTGCGCAGTAAGCCATTCATGCATTGGGTCAACGATTCTCTCAAACACCTTCTGACGCAATTCCTCGGTGACGACTGGGGCGGGCGCATAAGCCCCCATTCCACCGGTGTTGGGACCGGTGTCATCCTCGCCGACTCGCTTGTGATCTTGACTCGCTGGCAGTGCGACCCAACCGCTCTCGTCGAGCATCACCAACATGCTCGCCTCTTCGCCGGAAAGGAATTCCTCCAGCAGTACGACTCCGTCTAGAGAGACGCCCTCGTGAAGTGCCGAAGATGCCTCCTCTCGTTCGGAAGTCACAACCACCCCCTTCCCCCCAACCAAGACATCCCGCTTGACCACCCAAGGTGGTGCGAAGTCATCCAAGGCTGCGTCGATCTGAGATGCTGAATCGATGAGGTGGAAGGAGGCAGTCGGGATATTGAGATTGTTCATCACCTGCTTTGCATACAGTTTGCTACCCTCTAGTTCGGCACCCTCAGAATGGGGGCCGAAGCAGGGAATTCCTGCTGCCCGGCAGGAATCTGCCAGACCGTTGACGAGCGGCCCCTCCGGGCCGACCACAACCAGGTCACAATCGAGTGACTGCGCCAGTTCCACCAGAGCTTCGACATCACTGTCGTTGACATCGTGGTTGGTGGCGATTGATGCCGTTCCAGCGTTACCCGGAGCCAGATGCACCTCACCGACTGACGGTGAGGCGACCAGTCCGAGGGCGAGGGCGTGTTCGCGTCCACCTCCGCCTACTACCAGCACAGTTGCCTCTGACATACAAGGCATTGGCAGCGAGTCGACTCCATAAGGTTCCCCACAACGTCAGTAGGGAACTGATTTCAGACCAAGCCGATAGCCGAGCAGGTTGAAGGCACGGTGGATGATTGGGGTCAGTACGAGCAACAGCGCCATTCCAAGCAACAGGTCTGAACTTCCCACTATGGAGGGCGAGAGGAAAAGTAGCCCGAACAGGAAGGCGAAAATAGCGAATGGAAGGGTATCGAGAAGTGGTGCCTTGCTGCTGACATCACCCTCTCTCTTGTGGCCACGGCGGCGCTTGATGAATGAGCCGACTGAGTCACCGAGCATGCAACCGAAGCCGAGCACGCAACCCATCACGAATGCCGCACCCCACTCTCCTCCGAGCCAGAACCATGCCTCTTCAACGACGCCCGAGGAGGAGCCGTAAGTTCCGAGTGGGTCCAAGAACGGCGCTGAACCGATGTGGTTCCCCGAGGCAATCGCGTGAGTCAGGATGCACAGCAAACCACCCCCCAAGGTACCTCCAATGAAACCATTCCAGGTCTTGCCGTCGCCCAGCATCCTGTTACCGTCACCGAGCACCTTGCCGCCGTCAATCGGCTTGACCGGAAGGCCAGTCATATCTGGTATCCATTTTCCGCCGAGCATCGCCGCTGTGTTAGAGAGATATCCGGGAAGGTACAGCCAGAGGACGAGCAGGGGCGCGATGATTGGACTGTCCCACGGCACATACTCTGATGACATCAAACAAACGACCCAATACCCGGTAATTAGCCTACGCACCCGCCGGCGTCGGTTTCATGTTCTCATGCGGGCTCGGGCGCACGATGAACCGAAGAATGCTGGCCCTCCTCCTGACCACGCTGATGCTGACCGGACTGGGTGTGACGACCACCCCCGCACTCGCTGACACCATCTCTGGAGGCAACATAACCTCCGACCAGACATGGAATGAGGGGGATACTCTGTCTGGCGCAGTCATCATTGATGCAGGCGTCACCGTGACAGTAAACGGTTCTGTGGCGATAGCAAAGGATGCGAGCATCGAAGTTCTCGGCTCTCTGGTGATGGAGAATGGCTCGTTGAATGCTGTAGAGCCGCCCAGCGACCAGCAGTGGTGGAATGCCTACGGACAAACCTCGAGGCTGTGGATTCCGGAGAGCGATGTTGGTAGCAGCTTCGTCATCACAATCCATAGTGCAGACGGTTACAATCTCTCAAACTTCACCGTTCAGTGGAAGAACGGTGTCAAGACGCCGATGAGTGGTGATGAATACTCCTTCACAGCCGGCTGGATACCATTCCTGGAAGATGGGGCATGGCTCTCATTTGAGATGGAGGATGCGTCGTGGGGGGAACTGGTGATCGACCGTATCGTTCTCGAGGGTCAGGAAGTCACGGTGACCTTCGAAGGAAGCGACTTGGATGGCCCGGGATGGATGCTGAGGGGAGATAGCGGATTCTCGCTAACCATCGCTGACGGGGGTAGTTTGAGTGCCCTCAACTCAACCATCTCCGGTGCTCAACTCAGCATCGACGGGATCGCTTCGGGCACGAACAGCTGGATTAGAGATTCAGGCCCTGTCGAACTCGCAGGTAACCTCTCCTGGAACGGAGGGGGTTTCAACGGCTCTCGGGTCGACCATGACATCAAGGCGACTGTGGCTGCCACAATCGATGTGCAGAACGGCCAAATCACCGGTGGATATGTCGACGTCTACGAGCGCCACCTCTCCGGCCAGGTCCTCCAATTCCCCGGCTTGGGGGCCACTTTCAACCTCACAGGTGTGGGACCAAACGAAGTCACCTACCAAGGCATGTCAGTCAGTGACGGCACCTACATCGTTGCGGGTGACGAAGCGAATGGCGTCCGAGTGGTGGAAATCGGCTACGCGGATGGCACGGTTTGGACCGAATCAGCGACGATTTCAGACATCGAGTGGTTCACCGCGTGGGGCACCTATTCGAGTACCGGCGGGCCACTTGCGAAGGAGGTCAATCCGACAATCGACATCCCGGGTCTGCCGGTGGTCAGCGTCTCCGATGTGGATGTGGGCACAGCGCCAACTCTCGGCAAGCGGGCATACGTGACGGTCACACTCCAGAACACCGGAACTGGCCACGCCAATTATGTGGCAATCGAATGTTACGATGGAGAGTTCAGAGCCGACATCAGTCCGGCCTATCCGTTCGCAAGTGTTGCTGCAGGTGAGAGTTCCGAAATCGAACTACGCTGGGGACACGCCGAAAGTGGCAACGCCACCCTCTCATGCAAACCACTCACACCCACACAGGTCACCGTGGAAGGGCTTCTCGGAGGTGGAGAGGCAGAGAGTCAAGAAGCCACTTGGTCCGCGGCAGATGACGCATCGGGAATGAGTCCGGTCATCATCAGCCTGCTCGTCGCATTGGTCGTTGGAGTGATGTTGGTCGCCTACTTCTCTGCTGCACGCGGATTGAAGGACACTGAAGTCAGAGTAATCAAGATAGAGCGAGACGAACTCGATGACCTCGACGATGACCTCGACGATGACCTCGACGAGATAGAGGACTGATTAGCAAGCCTCAGTCGGCTTGTATTCCTCTCCAGGTGTGTCGTCTTCAGTCTCCATTATTCCGTCTGGCCCTGGCCCTTGCTCAGTATCACGATTCTCGTTGTAATCCCACCAGAATAGATAACCTTGAGAACCAGTGTCGGATAATGTATCACCGAACGGTGATTCGTGAGTGACAGTTACCTCGATTGAGTAACAACCATCTCCGTCGAAGAAATTCCCTCTCTGGATGTAATTCTGAATAGCATCGAAAGAATCCAATGTCTGGCCGTCGCCCTTCAAATCCAGCCAGGCCTCCTCAACCAAGCCACCCCCACCAGCCCAAGTGGCTGTTGAGCCGTCAACTGAGACAGTGGAGAAAGTGTACACAACTGAGTCCTCAAATATAATTGAGGCTTCTATGGTGTAATCGCTGTCGACATGAAGCAATAATCCAGTAGAGTTGCTCTCAACTGGATCTGTTATACCAACCCCCACGCGGAACTGTGCACCAACATGGTCGAGACCGTTCTTCTCACAATTCCCCTCACTATCGCAATCCGTATCCTCCGTGACGGCAATCAACTCACCGTCAACATCGTTGATTGTCCGGTCCATCAGGGCGCTGTCGGATGAATATTCGGTGGAAGTGAAAGAACCCTGACTGACTGATACTGTGTATACTATGTCAGATGAATCTTCGGCTGCACCTCTCGAGTTTCCTTGATAGAAGTCAGAGAACGGAATCTCATACCATGACAACTTAGCCTTGCGTTCAAAGAAAGCGGTGTGGACAACAGTACCATTGTAGGAGATTGAAATTGAGAGCTCATCATCAGGAATGCCCCCAAACATCGGCGTACCTACGAAAACCTGCACTCGGAGTGCGTCGTCTGCTTCATCAACCTCGAGAGCTGCTACTGAGATGCTGTTGCCTCCTAAGGAGAAACCCATCACCGCTTGATATGCGATGAAGAGGATGAGCAAAGCGACGATTCCACCGGCAATACCCTTCTTTTGGGATGCGCTGATAAATGGTGTTCCTGCATCATCGGTGACCCCTGCACGTTCTAAGAGTCCACCTGAACTCTCAAGGATAGTTGCCTCGTTCGACTGCGATGTACTCGATTCCGCTGTCGGCTCATCGCCTCCAACATTCTGCGCCTTCTCTAACAACCCACCAGACACGGTTTCCCCTCAAACACTATGCTATGACTCTCAAGCCGTTATCAACCCGTTGGCTGAGCGCGCACGCGAGAGCGCGCATTACTGCGAGTGGGAAATGACCGTCGACAAGCGCAGACTTGAGGGCCCTGTGCAGGCGGTTGATGTTCTGGTCTCAGAACACCGGCGGACGCAGTTCCTGCAACTCTTGGACCGCCTCGTCGTGCTCTTCCTCAGCGCGGCGTCGTGCGATGAAAGCAGCTCCAAGAGCAACCATCGTCAAGGATGGAACCAACTCGAAGCCGGGCAGGTAAACGCCTCGGACATAGAGAGTGACCATCTGGGTCTGGTAGTTGGGAATGCCCTCAGTTCTGACCGAGTACTCACTCGTCGCCCTGAATTGCAACTGATAGTAGGTGTCAGACCAGCCTTGGACCTTCGGCGTTCTAATCATCACTCGCACCTTGTCAGCCGGAGCCTGGGGTTCGATTTCAGTCGAGATGGTCGGTAGGGTGATTTGGAAATCTGCCTCCTCCAAATCATCTCGGTTTGCAATCTCGATGTTGAAGCGGTCGTATGCGTTGCCGTCGTTGTAGACCTTGAACTCGAAGATGTAGTCAACCTTCGGGCGTAGTTGCTTGAACGGCTCCTCAGCCTCGACACGGAGGCGACTGAACTGCATGATGGTGGCCATCACCTGTGTTGGGACGGATGGACAGGTGGTGCATGGTATGCCAGAGGCGGAGACGACTCTCGCTGTGATGGTGATGGTTCGGCTGCCCTCAGCTTGACGGTTCTCTCCACGGACAACGACTTCGAAGGTGGTTGAGTCGTATGCTCCGACGGTTACGGAACCGGGTGATGCGGCCGCCAAGCCGCCGGTTGTTACCTGAATATTGACCTCCTCGACATATTGGGTCGGGTTGGTCGCGGTGCAGTAGGTCGTACCGACTCGCTGAGCACCGGGATGAACTTCGATGGGGATTGCAGCAGGGGAGCAGGCAACATTCACTGACGGGTTGGGGGATAGTTGCGCAGATGCGTTTGCTGCCACCCCAGCCCATGTACTCAACACATACAAACAGATGATGAGAACCATCCTCCTAGTCGCCTTACCCCTCACTCTAACACCTACGGTGAACTGTCGCATTCAGTCTAATATAAGGATATGGGGGTAGTGAATAGACTTTGCGTCCCCGTTTCAGAACTCATCCAATTCAAGGTCATCGAAGTCATCGCCGAAGTCATCGTCCAAGCCGAAGTCGTCATCGAACACCTCCGCGCGGCGAGAACTGACCAACTTCACAACCACGACTGCCGCTCCCACAACGGCGAAAATGAGCAGCCCAACTCCGACCGCGACCGCCCAACTCGGGATGCTGTCGAGGGAGATGATCTCGGTCTTCGCCTCAGTCTGCAGGAGGAATATGTCTGCAAACTCAACGGGGTCACCTTCGTCCTGGGCCCTCTTGCTGCCGACCCAGACCTTGACCTCGAAGCGACCGTCGCCGACCTCCTCGGTGGTTGAGACTGAGATGGAGAGGTCCTTCGACTCGTTGATGTTGAGTTGAACGGAGCTCTCGCTCAATACCATGATGACTCCGAATTCCTCCAAGCCGCTTTGGTTCTCGATTCTGATTAGCAGCGTGTCCTGAGCGTTTCCGGTGTTGCGAACGGTGAAGTTCACCACCCCCGCAGAGTTGTATTTGAGCGACAACTCCTGCCCCTCCATCTCGTAGCTCGGCCAGCCGAAAGGCTCGACATCGACCTTCAGCTGGAGTTCCTCCTCCGAGCAACCGACACAAGGCAAGCCTGCAACAGACGTGACCTCGTAGGTGATGTTGACCAGCCGGGTGTCCAGAGACATGCGATCCGCTCCGATTACCACTATCTCGAAGGTTTCTTCACCGTTGGCAGAGACCGATATCTTGCCCGGTGCGGAGTAGGATAAGTCCGAAGAGTCTACCTCGATGGTGACCTCCTCGTCGAGGAAGTAATCGTTGGTGACGGTGCAAGAGAAGGTCGCAGTTCTGGAATCACCCGGTCCGACCTTGATGCTGTGGGTGCTAGGGGTGCATTCCATCTCTGCATCAGGAGCCAATTGAGCGGCCACCGGAGCGAACGGTAGGAGGAGCGGCGCGAGCAGGATGAACGCGAGGGCGAGGTGAGTGGCTGAAGAGCCGATTCTCAAGGACACCACCCGTAGGGTGGCAGGCGTCATATTTCAGCGTGCGGGCTGAACGGCCACCGCCGCCAACTTTGAGGGGTGTGCGCGCCGAGGCAGGTTTGAGGGCCCGTAGCTTAGTCTGGTTAGAGCGCTCGGCTCATAACCGAGTGGCCACCGGTTCAAATCCGGTCGGGCCCACCAATCGAAGGTAGTCTGGCCCGCCGAAATTGAATGTAGCGTGAACTGAAGGATTGCAATCAACTTGATCCGAGGAGTCCCTTCGCCAACTCCTCGCACTCCTCACGCACAGCCCGCGGAACGAACAGCATCGAGCGACTGAACTCACCCGAAATCGACTCGATCATCTTCGAGGCCTCCATGATGTCCCGCCCATCATCGAGGTGAATCCCCGCCTCATACGGCAGGTATCCCTCCTTCTGGAGCGGGGTATGAATCACATCTTCCTCTCCGTCGAAACCGGCCGTGGAAACGACCTCGCGTAGCGGACCGAGCAGTGACTCCGCCTGCTCCTTGGTCAGTTCCAGACGAATTCGCTTGTGAAAGTCATCTCTACTCGACAACCGCCGCGCACAATTCGACAGTACCGGGTCGTCATGGCCCGCCCATTGGAAGACATCGGCGATGACGAAGGAGTCGGTCAGCCCGGCATATCTTAGAGGAGTCAACTCGCGGTTGGAGAGCATGTCTCGCATCTTGAGTGAGAGTGGAAGGTCACCGTTTTCATGCAGTTCGCGCGCCCGTTTGAGAGCCCGGACATAGTAGGCCTGAGTCAGCATGTTCAACTTGTGGAAATAGACCAACTGATACATGTGCCAACGGGTCACGAGGTAGGCTTCGACCGCTCCGACGCTGTCCAATCCGACGACTAGGTGGCCATCCTCCGAAACGCTCAGTGAGCGCAACAACCTCTCATGGTCGAACCCTCCCACATCAGCGCCCGTGCACAACTGGTCACGCAGCAGATAGTCGAGCCGGTCTACATCGAGTTGGCTTGAGACTATTTCATGCAGGAACGGCTTCTCTACCGTGCCATCCATGATTGCAATCAAGCGCGGCAGACTCTCGCCTAGGAGGATGCTCAAAACCTGCGAAAGATCGCATTCAGGATCCGTCATGATTCTTAGACCCCACTCTTCGTGGTCGGCAAAGGTTGCGAAGACCTCTGGAGTCTCGAACATGTGTGAGAAGGGTGGATGTCCGACGTCGTGCAGGAGAGCCGCTATCGGAACCAGTCTTGCGTCTTCTTCGGATATCAGATGAGGGTGTTTTTCCCGCAGGTTGTCAATCAGTTTGCGAGCCAGATGGAATGCTCCGATTGAGTGCGAAAATCGGCTGTGGGTCGCGGAGGGAAAGACATAGTGGCAGGTCGCCAACTGCTGGATGTAGCGCAACCGTTGGAAGGTCTGCGTATCGACGATCAATCGCGCTTCGTCGGGCAGTTCGATGTCGCCGTGGAGGGCATCTCGAATGAACCGCTTGTCGCCCATCTGCACTCCTCCAGCGCTCGACGGGGGTTGTCACTTTCCTTCAACCCTGCCCCGAGTCATCGGAGCGCCGCTTGAGCCAATACCAAGCACTCAGGTTGACGATTATGACAGAGAGAAACCACGCTGCGAAACTCAACATCACAAGCTCAAAGGTATCATCTGCCCGAGGGTAGAAGATAGCGACGAGGAGAGCGTAGAGAGATACTGATTGGGAGCCGAGCATCATCGGGCCAATCGCTCCTGCTGGAACCGCTTCGCCCTGAGCCAGCCAAAGTGCAACCATGCTAGTCGTGAAAATCGCCGGGAAGATGCTCATCACGCCGCTCGACAGTGGGTTGCCCATACCCGCCAGCCAGACTGCCACCCCGATGGAGACAGCCGCGGCGAGCCCCCTCACTACCAGAGTGAATGCGCCAACGCGCTTGTGGCCGCGCGGTGTGGGGATTCGCTTCAAGCAGGCCCAGATTGCCAACAGGCACCCGATGAGCAGGGCTGACCAGCCGATTCCAATTGATGAACACCCTCCCCCAACCGCTTCCCTCACGAGGAAGATGGAGCCTCCCGCGGCCCCGAACCAGAGAGCCAGAGTCAGCACCGTGATAGCTGTCAGTCGCAAACTGAACCGCCACCCTGGAATCTTAGGGGGGATGATTCGCCAAAGGTAGAGAAAACCGGCGTTCAGAATCAATCCGATCGGCACGATTCCCATCGCTGATTGAAACTCAGCAACGCTTGCTGATGCGTACCATATCCCAAACGCCGCGGGAACGATGGTGGATGGGACGGTGGCTAGGACTCCGCCGTGTAGGCCACCCCATCTCTCGATGGCAATCGTCACCAGAACGGCAGCGACACCGGCGACCAACGCCGATATGAGAATCCCGCCGACGGCCATTTCAACCGGTTCCTATTGAGACATTGTCATCCATTTCGAGACTCAGCTGAATGCGGCTCGGCATCGTCCTCCAAGCCATCCTCGTAGAGCAGTTCGGCCGGCAGGCTGAGGCCGAGCCGGGTGCGCACTTCCGAGAAGTGCCCCTTCAACATCAGAACCGACACCACGAGACCGAGCAGGAGGATGATGAGCAGGGAGGTGAGGAGGACTAGCAAACCAGCGAATCCCCCGGTTTCCTCAGTAGCAGAGATAGCGGTCTCGCCCATCACATGGAGGTGAACGACCGCGTTGGTCGAGGCATTGTCACCGACGATGGCACGCATCATGATCGTCTGGTTTCCAGTTACCTCGTTTCCGGGAAGATAGCGGAGTCTGTCGAGCAACATCTCATGAGTGACTTTGACGCTCGTCTCACCAGCCTCGAACTCGGTGTGGTCTGACCAGTAGTCACGCATGTCCCAAGTGCGCCACTGAACCTTCTGAACATCTCCAATGATGGCAAAATCGACCGAACCACCCGGCCCAACATGCACCCTGCTGTCACCGCTTGTTGGACTGATGGAAGAAACATTCACCGCCAATGTCAAGCCGTAAATTTGGTTTGCAGCCTCATCGACCGAAGGTTCGGCATTCACATGGCCGTGGCCGTAGACATTGTTCTGCCTGTTCTTGGGAATTAAATCCTCGATGCAGGGCTCGTTAGCGGCCATGTACACGCATAGGCGATAGGTTGCAGTCTCCTGCATGATGTTGCGGACATCGAAGGGAGAAAGATCGGGATTTGCCTGATACATCAGTGCCGCTAGACCAGCCGCGCCGGGAGTCGCCATGCTGGTCCCGGACTTTGATGTGTAGCCGGTGCCCGTGTTGAAGTCAACAGACATCACGTTGCTTCCGACGAAGGCTATGTTCGGTTTGATGCGACCCTCCTCGGTTGGTCCCTGACTTGAGTAGATGGCAATCGCCGTGTTCTTGTCAAGCGCACCGACGGTGATGACATCCTCCGCGCTTCCGGGAGTTCCAATCTGGGCGCTGAATGCTGAGTTTCCAGCAGCGATGAAGAGAGCGATTCCGTTGCGAACCATCTCGTTCGCCATTCGATTGGTCGACTCCTGCTCAGAGGCTGTCCACTCCGATGCACCAGGGCCACCCAGACTCATGCTCGCAGCGCGGATGTTGAACTTGTGCCGGTTGTCTATCGTCCACTGCATCCCCTGCATCACTTGAGCGAAGGAGCCTGAACCAGCCGCAGAGAGTACCTTCACGCCTACGAGTTGCGCCTGCGGAGCGACTCCGATATACTCGTAGTCGGGTGCCCCGGTTCCTGCCGTGATGCCAGCACAATGGCTGCCGTGACCTTGGTCGTCGTACGGCTCGACATCGGTTCCGTTGGTGTCGTCGGGGCGATTGATGACGTCGTAGAAGCCGATGACCTTCGGGTCGTTTGTCTCGTTGTTGTCATCCAAGTCGTCGAGCCCGGAGTGGTTTCCATCGATTCCGGTGTCGATGATTGCCACCACCGAGCCGGCCCCTGTGTAGCCAGTGTCATCCCACACGTTGGTGATTCCGTGAATTTCATTGACATCGTTCATCTGAATTGTTAAGATTCCGTCTATTTCGACCAGAACGACGCCTGGCAGGTTTGCGAGATTGCCTATTTCCACAACCTCGACGGAGCCGGCAATCGAGTCGATGACATGGTATCGGAACTGAACCCGAAAGTTGACCGAACGCTCGAGCAGCCTCTCATCGGCCTCGGTCGGCAGATGATCAAAGTCGACGATGACACCGATGCGCCCCTCGTCGTCAACCCAATCGTACTGAGTGCTTCTGATGGCGATTGGGATGGCATCGTGAATCTTGTCGCCATCCTTGTCCATGTTGGTGGTCTCCCACCAAGGTAGTTGGTTCACCTCGGGAGCGGGGTTGACCTCAGGAGTGACCGCAGCACCCAGCACAGGCAACATGAACATGGCCAACACTGCGATACTCAACCAAAGCATCCGGACGCGACGAATCACCTCTCCATTCACTGAAACCATGCTGCTCACCCTATGGGTGTCCCCTAGTCGCTTTGAATCTGACCCCATTCGCCGTCACGCTGAAATCGGCGCCTCCGTTCACTCGCCCATGCGTGAATGCCACGATGTTTGATGTGAGGTTGAGTAGATGAAACAACTGCCGAACCGGGGAATACACCAGCCAAATCAACCTGCCCAACTTTGAAGCCTACGCCACTCTTGAGCGCGCACATGGCGAAACTTTGGGCGATGTTCTTTCTGAGCATCCTACTTGTTAGTGTGATGAATTTCTACGCTGTCTACAGAGAGCCGGATTTGGTGGATATTAGCGACGCACACGAACACATTCGTGAAAATATCAAGGTTAAGGGAACATTGACCTCCTACATCATCGATCCATATGACAGCGGAACCGATAGGGTCGATTTGTTGGTCGAGGATGGCTTCAACGTCATCGAAGTCCGATGGACGGAGACCGGGATGCGCCAATCCGGCAGGGAGGACGGTCTTCCGACCACACTCCCTCCAATTGGGACTCTCGTCGAGGTGGTTGGCGAAGTCACGGAGTGGAATGGCCGCATTTGGCTCTCCTCGACGGGTGCGGGCGCAATTCAATATGACAAAGATTGGGTGCCGCGGGTGCATACCATCAATTTGACCGGAGTTTCCCACAATCCGAGCGCCTTCGATGGTGACCTGATACAGCTTACTGGCTACGCTGGAGATGTGCTTGAAGGCAATGTCACGCGACAGACTGCCTCTCTGATGGACCACCCCTCGTATGGAAATGCGAAGCACATTATCTCGCTTGCAATCGAGGGCCGGCTCGACCAGTCCTACGAAGCCGGCTCAAAAATCAGTGTCACCGGCTGGCTGCGCTGGTCGGAGAGAGATTTCCGTTGGCAGTTACAGACCCATGCGACTCAAATCGGAATCCTTCACGAGGCGGGCGCAAAGCGGTTATCATGGAGTGCAGACTCAACGACTTGGTCGTACGATATCGATAGTCTCGTCACTTTGGAGGGCACTTCGGTCATCGAAGAAGGAATTTGGTGGATTCAGGGACCAGGTGAGACGAATAGGCTCTGCCTGATACCAGCAGAAGATGATGTGGCGGGTGTCAGTCAGGACTGGAGCGGGCGGTTGGTTTGGGAGGAACAGAGGGTGCAAATCTGCCTCGACCACGGCCAGCAGACCGACTACACAAACCCGACCGGAAGCATCGGTTCGGAGTACACACCACTCTCTGAACTAGTTAGAGACCCCAACGCCTACAGAAACCAGACACTGAACCTCTCTGGCTGGATTGATGGCCCGATCTCCCCGGACTATGACAAAGGCTACCTCGCTGACGGCCCTGACTACTTCTCCCGCTCAACCAAATTCAGAATCATCCTCGAGGGGGCTCGCGCAGAGTGGATTGAGTCTGGAACAAAGGTGAATGTGAGTGCTACTCTGATCTGGGACACCGTCGATGCGCGACTTCTGCTCCAAGTCCACCATATCGAAATCGATGCTGATGAGCCGATTCCTGTCGTCTCGTTGGCGTGGACAGATGGCTTCGACGATTGGCAGTGGGACATCAACAAGAGAGTCTCAATCAATGGGATTGTCAAGGAGGTGAACGGGACTCTGTTCATCGAGCGGGAGGGAACCCAAGTTGGCGAGCGACTCTGTCTCTTGGGTATTGGAAGCGAATTGCAGACTCAGACCGCTGCTGGAGTCGCTCCAATAGATTGGGAAGGGCGACTGACGACCGTGGAGGATGTCACCGACCGCAGCGTGAAACTCTGCCTTGACCGACGCTGAGCAACCACAGGGGTGCGAACATGGAAATTTGGATGACTGAGTATCTATGGCTACTCGCCTCGTTCTTCATCGGTCTCTTCTTGGGTTGCATGACTGGGCTGATTCCCGGTTTCCATGTGAACAACGTCGCACTGATTGCGTTGAGTCTCTCACCGCTTGCAGTTAACCTCGGAATTCCGCTTTCGGCAGTCGCCGCAATCATCGTCGCGATGGGCACCGTTCACACCTTCCTCAACTACATCCCGAGCGCTCTTTTGGGCGCCCCTGACGGGGATACCGCGTTAGCGCTGTTACCCGGCCATAGGATGCTGTTGGCCGGCAAGGCGACGAAGGGAGTCGCATACTCCGCGCGGGGCTCACAACTCGGCATGCTACTCTCCGTGCCCCTCCTAATCTTCGCCCGCTTACTGTTCGGTGAAAACCCCGGTCTTGGACTCTACGCCGAGAGCCGAGAAATCTTGCCATATCTGCTACTCGCCATCTCAAGCTTCCTGATATTGACAGAGACTACACGGCTCCCGTGGCCCATTTGGATGCAGCGGGTCTCAAAAAATTGGAAACTCAAGGTGCGTGGAAACGATTTTGATTTTTCGTTCTCAGACCACTCCAACATCGCCGGAATGATTGCCGCCACCGCCTTCTTCCTCCTCACCGGCTTCTACGGTTGGGCGGTCTTCGAACTGCCGGGCAACTCACCTGTCGGAATGCCAGCGGGGACCATGCTGATGCCCGGGCTCGCAGGTCTGTTCGGAATCGCCAACCTGATTGACATCTATGTCACAACTTCAGAAATGCCTCCACAGGATGACGACTGGGAACTACCACCGGCCGGACCGCTAATCATTCCCTGCCTGCTCTCCTCGATCTGCGCCGCGGTGATGGCAATTCTGCCGGGAATGACCGCCGCACAGGCAACTGTCGTCGTGATGACGGTGCGTAACTGGGTTGGCAAGATGAAAGACCCCGATTACATCCCCGCCGACTTTGAATTCGGACCTGGGCAGGCGTCGCACCCAGCGATGCAGGCGATGGCCCGAAGAAAGGAGGCCGAGGCGGCGGAGGAGGCGGCGGAGGAGGCTCAATCAGCAGCGGCTTTCGCACCGGCAGCGGCTTCAGCGGGGTTTGGCACGGAGGCTGAAACGACTGACTATTCAACCCCGAAGTTGGACGGAACTCAGCGGGATTTGCAGAACGATGAGGCGGCCGCCATGGGGCTGTCTGGAGCGCCCTTGAGTGCCGAGGATGAGGCGCTGCTCGCGATTGCGAAGGAGGACCGTGAAATCTCCCCCGACCTCAACTTGGAGTTGC
>Ga0208879_1002992_pt1 | contig 14321 bp, 13 predicted proteins | sample Knorr_S15_td_Bot_FD_185605 | JGI IMG/M metagenome (GOLD analysis project Ga0208879, IMG submission 185605) | Marine microbial communities from Southern Atlantic Ocean transect - Knorr_S15_td_Bottom_ad_5009_LV_A (SPAdes) (version 2) | ecosystem: Environmental > Aquatic > Marine > Oceanic | place...
CAAGTACGTCCCGCTAAGGGAGACGATCCGAGGGTTCGCCGAGATCCTGTCCGGCCAACACGACGACCTGCCCGAGCAGGCCTTCTACATGGTGGGCACCATCGACGAAGCGGTTGAGAAGGCCGCCGAGATGGCGACCCAAGGGTAGAAATTAACGATGCCAATGACTCTGGAAATAATCACCGCGGAACGCCAGGTCTACTCGGATGAAGTGGACATGGTGATCGCGCCCGGGTTCGACGGACAACTGGGAATCCTTCCGATGCACGCTCCCTTGATGACCATGCTCAAGCCCGGCGAGCTGACGGTCAAGAAGGCCGGAGAGGAAGACATGTACGTGGCGGTGTCCGGCGGCTTCATGGAAGTGCTGGGCAACAAGGTCAGCGTGCTGGCCGACGCCTGCGAGCGGTCCGACGAGATCGACGAAGCGCGCGCCCAAGAGGCCATCCAACGTGCCCAAGACCGCCTGGCCAACCGGGGTACCGAGATGGAGTTGGAAAGGGCCATGCGCTCCCTCCAACGGGCACAGGTGCGGGTAAACCTGGTGCGCCGACGGAGGCCACGGGGCAATCAACCGCCTCCCGGTTCTGGCGGGACCGCCGCATAACGAGGAATCAAAAATGCCCCGTTCTTCTGAGTAAGAACGGGGCATTTTGTTTCTGATGATATTATGCCACCACCCAACCTAGGCGCGAGTTTTTAACCCGCTCCGCTCCGGTGGTCAATGCTCGCAGAGAACTGAAACGTGCCTGGCAGTAACGGGTTCTCGGGATTCGAGGCTTTCTGGTCCACAGCCAGGCGGGTTAAAAACCCGCGCCTACGATTGCCGGTGATCTGACTTCCATCTCGCCCCAACCCGGCGGTCACTCGTAGGGGCGGGTTTCCAACCCGCCCTACCCGGCGTACATCACACTCCATCGACTCAGATTCAACGGGGGCCGGCATCTGTTTGATGGCAGGGAAGGTCTTTCGTTTCAGAGAAGATATTGGCCGCGGGATAGGGCAGGTCGGAGACCTGCCCCTACGGAAGCGCATCCCCCGTCATTCCAGCGAAAGCTGGAACTCACTGGTCAGCCAAATATGAGCTGGTAGGCTTTCCAGGACGTTGGTTTCAGGCTGGGTACATGGATTCCGGCCTCCGCCGGAATGACGGGGGCGCCGCGTGAGGGTGAGAATCACCCCAAAATCCGCTCATCCTAACCCCGTCTAAGGACTCCTCGGGTAGGCCATGTTGGCACGGGGCGGGACGCTATTCGTCGCTGATGTAGTAGGTCATGGACTGGAGGGATAAGACCGGGTCGATGTTGCGTATGCGGATGCCCTCCCGCACCTGCGGGGTGATGGGCGCGTAATTGAGGATGGCCCGCACTCCGCATGCCACCAATTGGTCGACCACGTTCTGGGTGAATTCCACCGGGACGGCGACGATGGCGATGCTGATCTTCTCTTGCTGCACCACCTGGTCCAACTCGTCCATCTTCCGGACTACCAGCCCGCCGACGGTCTCGCCCACGACCCTGTTATTCAAATCGAACGCGGCCACCAGGTGAAAGCCGTCGGGGTTGAACCCTGGATAACTCAAGATCGCGCGGCCCAGGCGGCCCACACCGACCACGGCGACGTTCCAAGGGGAGTTGATGCCCAGTATCTGCCGCAGGCGGTCCAACAGGTCGCTAACGCTATAGCCGCGGCCCTGTTTGCCGAATCGCCCAAAATAACTGAGGTCTTTGCGGATCTGGGCGGGAGTTACCTGGAGTTTTTCGCCCAACTGCTGGGAGCTAACCACCTGTATTCCGTCTTCCAGCAGGCGGTTAAGTATCCGCACGTATTGCGGAAGCCGACTGATGACGACCTCGGGCACTTCCGAGCGGCTCTGTCGAGAATCGGAGTTGGGCGGCATGGCGTTTTAGTTCCCTCACCGACGGCATCCTCTTGGCAAAATTACCAAATCAGGCGGCCAGAGGGTGAACCCGGACTTCTAGTTGGGCAATTTACGGCATTAAATCGGAATGCCGTTGCCTATAATCTATAATGTGGCTCAATGCTAGTCAAGAACGCACCCACCCATTCAAATCCCATTTCAAACACGGCCAGGAGACTCATTTGCACCTAGGTGTTTGCCGGATCATGCTCCATCTGCCCGATTCAGCCAGTCTCAAGGACAAACGGCAGGTGTCCCGCTCCCTCTCAGCCCGTATCCGCAACACGTTCAACGTGGCGGTGGCGGAGGTTGAGGACCATGACCTGTGGCAGAGGTTAACCCTGGCGGTCTGCTGCATAAGCACCGACCCCTCCCACGCCAATGAGATGATCTCCAAGGTGGTCGCGTTCGTCGAAGAATCGCGCCGAGACCTGGAACTTCTGGATTACGAGACCGAGATCATCTCCGGGGTGTGATTTATAGGGGCTCGGAGGTTACTGGTATTCCGACAGGAACGACTCTATCGCCCCCCAATACTGCTCCCCCGCAACTTCGTAGGTGTCGTTGTGCGCCGCCCCTTCCAGGGTTTGGAACCGTTTTGGCTGGTTGGCGGCGTCGTAGAGTTTGCGGCCCTGGGAAATGGGCACGGTACCGTCTTGGTCGCCGTGTAGCACCAGGATCGGGACGTTGATCTGACGGATGCGGGAGATGCTGTCGTAATGGTTCCGGACCAGCCAGCCCACCGGCGGGAAGGGCAGGGTTAAGTTGGCCATGTCGCGCACCGAGGCGAAGGGCGATACCAACACCATGGCCATAGGCGGCCGGGTCAACGCCAGCTCCAACGCCACTGCCGCGCCCAGGGAATGGCCCAGGTAGACTATCCGGTCCGGGTCGACATCTGGGCGGGAAGCTAGGTACTCGATCGCGGCCCGAGAGTCCAGATAGGTGCCCTGCTCCGAGGCGGTTCCATCGCTCTCGCCGTAGCCTCGGTAATCGAAGATGAAGATGTTGGCTCCGGTCCGGTGGTGGGCCAACGCCAGCTCTCCGATGCGGTGGCCGATGTTGCCGCCGTTGCCGTGAAGCCACAGCCAGGTGACGTTGGAATCCGGCCCGGACGCAGTCTCAGGCTCTCCGGGGACGAACCACCCCCGCAATTCCAAGCCGTCGGAGGTCTGTATTCGGACGTCCTCGTATTGCAGATTGACGTCATTGGGCGTGCATAGCACCTCGGCTACTGGGAAGAACACGAACCGCTTTTCAAGCTGGGTCCAGAGCACGATGAAGGTCACTCCATAGGCGATAGACGCCCCGACGAGAACGCGGACCAAAAGCCAACGGGCGCGCCCAAGCATGGAATCAGCCAGATGCCGAGGCGCCCCGGCTGGCCAACAACTCGATCAGGCCCTCGGAGAAGTCCCGTTTGATGAGAACCGCGTCGCTACCCAGATCACGGGCTTTCCTTAGGGTGTCCGGCTCGCCGTGGGGGCCGTAGGCAACAACCCTGGTCCCTGGAGTCTTGGCCGCCTTGAGGCTTTCCAGGGCTTCGGTCCAGACCGGTTCGTCCATCTCCAGGTCAACCAGCACCAGCGGCACAGCATGGGCCTCCACGGCCTTCATGAGAGCGGCAGAGGTGGAAGCGCTGACGGTGTCCAACCCGCCTGCTTCGGCGGCAGCCTCGATACGGGGCATGAAGAACAGGTTGCTGGTCAGGACCAATACGGTCTCTTTGTCAGGCATGGAAACCGGCCTTATTTGCCCGCATTCCGGTCCGGAAAGGGTTCGGCGGGCACGGATTGGGGGTAGCTCTTCTGCTCTTGCTCGATGGAATCCAAACGGCCGGCCACGTCGCGGACCTGGGGACGGTCAGCCTGGCATTTGGAACAATATGCCAGCTCACTGGTGAAGAGCATCATGTTGTCCTTCTTGACAGTAATTGTCTCAATCTCGGTCCCGCATTCGCCGCAGGAGCTGACTACTTCCACTTCATTTATCGGCATAGGGTTATCACAGCTCCAGGCTGTCAGCCAAGATTTCGAGAACGTCCTTAACTTGTCTCTCGGAAGCCAGCCCCTTGGCTTGGACACCCTCTTCCAACATCTGGGCGCAGAAGGGACAGGAGACACCAACAGTATCGGCCCCCGTCTCCAAGAACTGATCGGTGCGGGCGTGGTTCACCCTGGTGCCTTGGCTCTCTTCGATCCACATGTGGCCGCCGCCGGCGCCGCAGCAGAAGCCCCGTTCGCGGCAGCGGGAGCCGATCTCAACCAGCTTGAGGCCCGGTATGGCCTTGGCCACGTTGCGAGGCTCATCGTAAACGCCATTGTGACGGCCCAGGAAGCAGGAATCGTGGTAGGCCATAGTGATGTTCATCATCTTCACGGGCTTGATAGCGCCCTTGGTGATGAGTTGGTCCACGAGCTGGCTGTAGTGCAGGACCTCGAAGTTCCCGCCCAACTGTGGGTACTCGTTCTTCATGGTGTTGAAGCAGTGGGGGCAGATGGTCACCACCTTCTTCACGTTGTAGCTGTTCATGGTCTCTATGTTCTGTGCCGCTAGGATCTGGAATAGATATTCGTTGCCCATGCGCCGGGCCGGGTCGCCGGTGCAGGTCTCTTCGTCGCCCAGGATGGCGAAGTCCACCTTGGCGGCCTTCAAGACCTTGGCCATGGACCGCGCGATGGCCTGGCTGCGTTGTTCCAAGGCTGGGGTGCAGCCGACCCAGAACAGCACTTCAGCGTCGGGTTTCTCGGCCAGAGTGGGAACATCCAGACCCTCGGCCCAATCGGTCCGGGAGTACTGCGTGCCGCGCCATGGGTGGCCCCGCTGCTCCAGGCTGAGCAGAGCGTTCATGGCCGACTCTGGGACTTTGGACTCTTCCAAGACCAGGTGGCGGCGCATGTCCATGATGGTCGGCACATGCTCCACCGCCACTGGGCATTCCTCCATGCAGGCGCCGCAGTTCAGGCAGTCCCAGATAGACGTCTCGGAGATGACGCCGTCCAAGCCGTTCAAGATCGAGGTGGGTTCCACATGCTCGGCGTTTCGCTCACCCTGATGGCCGATGGCGACCATATGGTCCTTAAGGTTCTCCACTATGTGCATCGGCGAGAGTTGTTTGCCGGTGAGGTTGGCCGGGCAGGCGTCGGAGCAGCGGCCGCACACCGCGCAGGCGTAGCCGTCCAAAAGTTGTTTCCAGGTAAAGTCCTGAACGCGCCCTGCGCCAAATTTCTCGGTGTTTTCCAGGTCCATGAGGGGAAGGGCGCCCTTGGGCTCCAAGGACCGGAAGTAGGCGTTCACTGGGGCGGCAAACATATGCATGTGCTTGGTGAACGGGATGTAGACCGTGAATAACAGGATGATGGATAGGTGGGACCACCAGAAGACCCCTTGCAGCGTGTTGGCCGCGCCGGTGCCCAACCCCCAGTCGGTGAACAGGTCGCCCAGAGCGCCGCCGATGTAGACGTCAGCCTCAGGGCCGGCGCCGCCCTGTGCCACCCAGAAAGCGTGGGTCAAGATCGTCGATATCATCAGTCCCATGATCATTAAGACGATGATCAGGGCGTCGGAGTGCCGGGTTAGGTCGTAGCTAAGACGGCGGGGTTGGAGTACCCATCTGCGGACGAATGCCCAGACCAGCACCACGCCCAAAACGGCGGCCGCGATGTCCAGGTAGATGCTGTAGACCTTGACTCCAGTCTCGGTAAGCAGCCATTCGGGGAATCCATGCCACGCGGAGCCGGCGAAGATGAAGATGCCATAGCTGAGCATGAAGGTCAGGAAGCCCCAGAAGATGGTGGCGTGGCCGATGCCGGCGTAGTCGCCGTATTTCACCCGCTGCAGGACCTTCTGCTGTCCCAGGGATATGGCCAGCGCTCCCCACATCCGTTCCATGGGGCGGTCGAACCGGGCCGTGGCTTTGCCCTGGAGGACCAGACGAACGACTCTGGTATAGAAAGCGTAATTGAAAACCGCTAGGGCAAGCCCCAGCAAAACGAATACGCAGACCCACAGGGGCAGTGCTCCAATATCTCCGGGAGGGACCACTATCTACACCAACTTCGCCGGACGGAATACCGTCCGGGCAGTAATCACTTAGCCGTTAAATCGCCAGCGGCTCCCAGTTTAGCATGATTCAGGCACGGCTCACCTAGGTGAATCGCGCCTGAATCATGGCGTTCAATTGCCAAGGTCCTGCCTAGAAATCCTTGATCCGGGGGATGACTTCCCGGCCCAGCAGCTCGATCTGCTTTAAGACCTGTTCCTGGGGCATGCCGGGCCACTGCATCCGGCAGATCATGTGGTTCACGCCCAGTTCGTCGGCGTAGCGCCGGAACTCGGAGACGATGTCGTCGGGAGAGCCCAGGAGGAACCGGTCTTTGGCCAGATCCTGGTAGGGCACACTGAAGCTCACCTCGCCGGGCAGCGCTTTGTCTTGGCCCCATTCGGCGTAGGCCTTGTACTTGCCCTCGAGGAAGGGCTGGCTTTCGATGAAGGCTGTCTCGCGGTCCTGGGCAACATACATCTCCCGCATCATGGGGAGTTCTTCGGGCACCGGCTGACCGAACTCGTCCAGGGCCGCTTTGTACTTGACCCATTGGTCGGCAACCATCGGCACAGTGGCGTGGGGGTTGATGAGCCAGGGGTAGCCCCAGCGGGCGGCGCGGCGGATGGCCACGTCGTTGTTGGCGGCAACCCAGATGGGGGGATGGGGAGCCTGCACGGGCTTGGTGCTGATCTTGGTCTTGGGCACGGTGTAATACTTGCCGTTGAACTCGACCTCGTCTTCGCTCCATAGCCGTTTAATCAGGTCCATGGCCTCGTTCAACCGCCCGACCCGCTCGCTCCGCTGAATCCCGAAGGCGGTGTATTCCTCGTCCCGGTAACCCAATCCGACGCCGAAGACGAACTTTCCATTGGTGATGCAATCCAGGGTGGCGATGCTTTCCGCCAACTCCACTGGATTGTGCAGGGGCACCAATATGACGGTGGCGGCCACCTGCATATCGCCGGCCTCAGCCGCCAGACGCGACAGCAGGGGAAATACCGTGCTCATCTGATAGGGCGCCGCCAGGTAATGCTGGCCGGTGGCGATCAGGCTGAACCCGGCGTCTCGGGCCGCCCTCACCTGTTCCGCGCTGTCTTGAATCTTTTCCGGCATGGACTCGCCGGGAAGGTACTGGTTGGTGACGAAAAATCCTAGTTTCAAGGGGTCTCCTTTTCAGCCGGGATGGGTTAGAGCGAGTGCCGGTATTAAACGCATACCGGATTCACACTTAAAATTACCCTGCGGGAGGTATTTTAGTCCGTGAGCAATTTGCGGACAACCCTGAAAACCCCTTGCCTAGCCTGAGTATAACCAGTAGAATCCCCGATTGACTCCCAGTTCTTTAACTCAACAAATCAGTAGGAGTAGCATGAAGATCGCACGCTTCCGCAGCAATGGAAGGACCGCGTTTGGGGTGGTCCAGGGGGATGAGGTGGTGGAGATCAGAGGCAGTATTTATACCCGTTTCCGCATGACCGATACCAAGCACTCGCTGCAGGACGTGAAGCTCTTACCTCCTACGGAACCCTCAGAGATCTGGTGTCCGGGGCTTAATTTCGCCAACCATTTGGAGTTCGCCGCCGGGGTGCTTGGCGACGAGAACCCCACGGTGCCCGAACACCCGGAGCCCTGGATCAAGGCTCGCGGCTCCCTCACCGGAACGGAAGAGCCCATAATCCTCCCCAGCGCCTCGACCGACGTCCATTATGAAGGCGAGGCCGTGGCGGTCATCGGCAAGCTCTGCCACGGAGTGACTCCCCAAGAAGCCCCGAAATACATCCTGGGATACACCTGCGGCAACGATGTCAGCGACCGCACCTGGCAGAAGGACGACTGGACTTTCTGGAGGGCCAAGGGCGCCGACACCTTCGCTCCGGTGGGCCCCTGGATCGACACCGATGTCGACCCGCAAAAGCTGGAGATGATCGTCCGCCTGAACGACGAAGAGGTACAGCACGGCCACACCGAAGAGATGCTGTTCAGCTTTGCCGAGATCGTCAGCTACATCAGCCAACAAGTGACCCTGCGGCCGGGAGACCTGGTGTTCTCCGGAAGCACCGGCGTCACCGTGGCCCTGAAACCGGGAGACAGAGTACAGGTTGAGATTCCCAGCATAGGAGTGCTCAACAACACGGTCGAAGCAGAAGCGGCCTAGAAACCGAAATCGATTTTATCTGTGCATAAACGTAGGGGCGGGTTTCTAACCCGCCCGGCTGCTTGTCATCCAATTACCAAACCCTGCGGCCACGCTCCGATGCAGCCGGTCCCGGTTCCTCTGCTGGATCGGCCTCCCCGGAACAGGGCAGGTTGGAAACCTGCCCCTACATCCCCTGGGCCGCCGTAGTTTCATCCTTCACCAAAATGACAAAAAAGGCCCTCCCGTTGATGCGGGAGGGCTTTTTTTGATTGCGGGTATTTGGGTACCAGTTAGAAACTGAGCATTCCTGTCAGCGCTTTGACGCCGCCGCGGGGGCCGACCACGGCGAGACGCATCTTCTCGTCGTTCAGATGACCGGTGGCCACTCTGGCGATGTCCGAGGGCTCCACCGCGTCAAGGAAGCCCACAACTTCTTCGGGGGTGCGGACGCTGTTCTGGAGGAGTTCCTGGGCTCCCAACCAAGAAGCGACAGCCCGGGTGTCTTCCATGCGTAGCAACAGCCGGCCCTTGGAATATTCCCTGGCCTTGTTGAGTTCCTGCTCGCTGGGGACTTGGTGCATGCCCTGGAACTCTTGGACGATGGTCTTCACGGCATCGTTGGTCTTGCTGGGTTCCACGCCGCAGTAGACCACCAGGGCGCCGGTGTCCCGGTAGTTGCTGGTGGAACTTTGCACGTCATAGGCCAGTCCTTGTTTCTCCCGCAGATTCAAGAACAGGCGGCTGCTCATACCGTCGCCCAAGATGGTGTTCATAAGGTTGAAAGCATACCGGTCCGGGTGGGACAGGGACATGCCGGGCACGCCCAGGCACAGGTGCGTCTGGTCGCTGCGGCGGCGCTCAATGCGGACCAATGGACCCTCTACATTGTCGATAGCCGGCTCCCAGTCCAATGACTGCAGAGGTTTCCAGTCTTTGGTCGTCTCGGCCAGCATATCCACAACTTCTTCGTGGGTCACGTTGCCGGCGACGGCCACCACGGTGTTGGCCGGGTTGTACTGCTGGTGCATGTACTCGCGGATGTCTTTCTGCTGGATGTCCGCCACCGTCTCCAGGGTGCCGCCGACGTCGCGTCCCATGGCCTGGCCGGGCCACATCGCCTCGTCGATCAACAGGTCCACCCGGTATGACGGCTGGTCGTAGGTCATCCGCAGCTCTTCCTGGATCACCTCGCGCTCTTTCTCCACCTCTTCCGGGTCGAGGCGGGGATGGAGCACCATGTCCATGAGAACGGCGAACGCGGTCTTGTAATGAAGGCGGGCAACCTTGATCCAGAAGACAGTCATCTCACGGTCGGTGCTGGCGTTCATCACCCCGCCGACGCCCTCGATGGCTTCGCTGACGGCGCGGGCGGTGGGCCAGTTCTCGGTGCCCTTGAAGGGCAGGTGCTCGATGAAATGTGAGACGCCGGCCAGTTCCTCGGACTCGTATCGGGAACCCGCTCCGACACAGATGACCATGGAGACCGACTGGGTATGTTGCATGGTCGATGTTAGAACGCGCAGTTTGTTATCCAGCACAGAACGTTGGTACATGGACTCCTCGGGACCTTGTCTTGGGATCGGTGAAGCCTAGGGTTTGGTGAAGATCAGAATTACGACTTGAGCCAGTCCACGTCGCCGGACATGTCCGCCGGATGCGACCGGGAGGAGAAGTCCGCATGGCGTCGCCGGGCCTCGCCGATGGTGGTGTCGTCGCCGTGACCGGGATAGACGGCGGTGTCATCCGACAGCGTTAGCAGCTTGCTGGTGATGCTGTTCAGCAGTTGGACGAAGGCCTCCGGGCTGCGGGTCTTGCCGGGGCCGCCGGGGAACAGCGTGTCGCCGGAGAACAGGTGCTTTCCGACGAGGAAGCAGGAAGCGCCGTCGGTGTGGCCGGGGGTGTTCAGGACGGTGAGTTCCTGGTTGCCGAACTTGATTACCTTGCCGTCAGTCAGGTCGATCTCCGGGGGGCGGGGCAGAGCGTGTGCGTCGGCGGGGGAGATGCCCACGGGGGCATCGACTTTGCCGGTGATCTCACCGAACCCGGCCAGGTGATCACCATGGTTATGGGTGATCAAGATGGCCTTGATATTCTCGTCGGTGATGGCGCCCAGCAGTTTCTCGGGCTCCCCTGGGGTGTCGATCAGTATGCATTCATTCGTCTCGGGGCAGGTGATCAGGTAGCCGTTGTTCATCATGGGACTCATTCCGGCAACCTTGGTGATCTTCACTTCGCCGTCATAGTGCAGTGCCATATCGCATCTCCCGGTTTGGTATTTTTCCTGTATCGATTCTAGCAGAGCCAAAGCCTCGGTATGGCCCAGGTTAATCGCCCACAGCCGCAACCACCGGTTCTTTCGCCTTGGCCGGAGTCTTAGCTGTCTTTCTGACAGTCGTTTTGGCCTTGGCGGGTTTGGTTCCGCGGCCCGTCGGCTTGAGCATCCGCTTCAGGTACTTGCCGGTGAAGGACTTGGTGTTGGCGGCCAACTGCTCCGGGGTGCCGGTGGCGATGAGCTTGCCACCCTTTTCGCCGGCGCCGGGGCCCAGGTCGATCACCCAGTCCGAATTCTTGATCACGTCCAGGTTGTGCTCGATGAGTATGACCGTGTTGCCGGTGTCCACCAGGCGGTGCAGGACACCCAACAGAGCGGCGCAGTCCGAGAAGGAAAGGCCGGTGGTGGGCTCGTCCAACAGGTACACGGTCTTGCCCGTGGCGCGCTTGGAAAGTTCGGTGGCCAGCTTCACTCGCTGGGCTTCGCCGCCGGAAAGGGTGGTGGCCGGCTGCCCCAGGCGGATGTAGCCCAAGCCCACGTCACGCATGGTCTCCAGTTTCGGCTTTATGCGTGGGAAGTTTATAAAGAACTCCAACGCCTGGGCCACGGTCATGTCGAGGACCTCAGCGATGTTCTTTCCCCGGAGTGTTACCTCCAAGGCTTCCCGGTTGTACCGCTTCCCCTGGCAGATCTCGCAGGGGACGGTAACGTCGGGCAGGAATTGCATCTCTATCTGGTTGTAGCCCTCTCCTTGGCAGGCCTCGCAGCGGCCCCCTTTGACATTGAAGGAGAACCGGCCCGGCGCATAGCCGCGCACCCGGGCCTCGGGCAGGCTGGCGAACAGGTCTCGAATGGGCGTGAAGGCCCCGGTGTAGGTGGCCGGGTTGCTCCGTGGGGTGCGGCCGATGGGCGACTGGTCGATGTTCACGACCTTGTCCACGCCCTCGATGCCCAGCACCTCTTTGTGGGCTCCGGGGAGGTCCCGTCCCTTGTTGATCACCTGGTTCAGCTTCTTGTAGAGGATCTCGTAGACCAGGCTGCTCTTGCCGGAACCGGAGACGCCGGTGACCGAAACCAAGCGTCCCAAGGGGAATCTAACGTCGATATTCTTGAGGTTGTTCTCTTTCGCCCCTTTGACCACGATCTCATCGCCGTTGCCCTTGCGCCGTTTCTCCGGATAGGGCACAACTTTGCGGCCGCTGAGGTAGGCGCCGGTCAGCGAATTGGGGTTTGCCTCGATATCTGCGACGGTCCCGGTGGCGACCACATAGCCGCCATGTTCACCGGCGCCGGGGCCAAGGTCGGCGATGAAGTCAGCTGACCGCATCATGGCTTCATCGTGTTCCACCACGATCACGGTGTTGCCCAGGTCTTTCAGGCGGACCAGGGTGTCGATAAGCCGGTGATCGTCGTGGGGATGCAGGCCCACGGTGGGCTCGTCGCACACGTAGAGAACGCCGGTCAGCCCGGAGCCGATCTGGGTGGCCAGGCGGACGCGTTGAGCCTCGCCGCCGGACAGGGTGCGGGCGGTGCGGTCCATGGTCACGTAGTCCAGCCCGATGCCTTCCAGGAACTTGACCCGCCCTTCGATCTCTTTCAAGACCTGGTTGGCGATGGTCTTCTCCCGGGTGGTCAGGGCCATTTTTTTATGGGGGCCGGGTGCGTCGGGGTCGATATCCCTGATCCATTCGGCCGCTTGCCCGATGTTCTTAGCGCAAACATCCATGATCCCCAGGCCGCAGACCTTCACGGACAGGGCTTCTGGGCGCAGACGTTTGCCGCCGCAGGACTGGCAGGGGCGGGCCGACATATAACGCTCAATCTGGTGGCGCATGTAGTCGGACTCGGTGCGCTTGTAACGGCGTTCCAGGTTTGGGATGACCCCTTCGAACTTGGTGTCCCATTCGTAGCTCTGGCCACGGTGCGTGCGGTGCCGGACGGTGACCTTTTTCTCGTCGTTGCCGTAGAGGATCATGTCTATGTGTTTGGGGTCCAAGTCTTTGACCGGCGTCTTCGAGGAGAAGCCGTTGGCCTGGGCCACCGATTCCATCAGGCTGATGTACCAACTGCTAGAAGGGCCGCCTCGGGTCCACGGCGTGATGGCGCCTTGGGACAGGGAAAGCTCCCGGTCGGAGATGATCAGTTCGGGGTCCAATGACAGCTTGTAACCCAGCCCGGTGCAGTCAGTGCAAGCGCCGTGGGGGCTGTTGAAGCTGAAGGTGCGCGGTTCGATCTCCGGCAGGCTGGTGTTGCACTTGGTGCAGGCAAACTGCTCAGAGAAAACCAGGGTCTCGCCATCTTCCACGTGGGCTTCGACCACGCCGCCGCCTTCACGGAGGGCAGTTTCCACCGACTCGGCCACCCGGTTGGTCTCGGTGTCGGGCCGTATGATCAGGCGGTCGACGACCAGCTCGATGTAGTGCCACTTCTTCCGGTCCAGGTTCAGGTCGCCCATCTCTTCCAGCATCAGGATCTCGCCATTGACCCTGACCCGGACGAAGCCGGACTGGCGGGCGGTCTCAAATACGTCCCGGTGCTCGCCCTTCTTGCGGCGAATCTTAGGCGCCATCAGCGTGATCCGGGTGCCCTCTTCCAGGCTCATGATGGCGTCCACGATCTGGGAGATGGTCTGGCGTTCTACGGGCTTGCCGCACTTAGGGCAGTGGGGCAGGCCCACCCTGGCGAACAGCAGCCGCAGATAGTCGTATATCTCTGTCACCGTGCCAACGGTCGACCGGGGGTTGTGGGAGACACCCTTCTGGTCGATGGAGATGGCCGGCGAAAGGCCCTCGATGTAGTCGACGTCGGGCTTGTCCATCCGGCCCAGGAACTGGCGTGCGTAGGCCGACAGGGACTCTACGTAGCGGCGTTGGCCCTCTGCGTAGATGGTGTCGAAAGCCAGGGAACTCTTGCCGGAACCGGATACTCCGGTGATCACCACCAGCTTGCCGCGGGGAATGGTGATCTCTATGTTCTTGAGGTTATGCTCGCGAGCGCCTTTGACGTGGATAAAATCCTGGGCCATACAGCTCCACCCTCACCCAATTTACGACCCATATTGTAACATCGTTATGACAACACGGCGCTTTTGGTCAGGCTGAGTGATGTGTTATCATGTTGGTACATTTTCGTGCATAATCGTGCATAACTGGGATTTATTGGATAACTAAGGCATAGCAATGACCCAAGACAACGGCCAACAATATCGTGGCGCTGCCGCCAACCGGCGGCTGGTGCTAGAGCAGATTCCCGAAGACCCAGCCGTTGGTTACGCCGAATTACGCGGCAAGACAGGCCTGGCCGGCGCCGACCTTGACGATGCATTGGCGGAGCTGGAGGACCTGGGCGTGATCATTGCCAAGAAGACTGCCAACGAGGTCCTTTATTGGAAAGCCGCTGCCGTGCCAGATAAAGAGTGGTATTCCGTGGAAGATGCCGCGAATTACCTGTCTGTCTCAAAGCGCACGGTACAGCAGTTGATTCGCGACGGCGAGATGGTTGCCTACCGGGTCGGCCGCGGAGGCCACCGGCGCATCCGCCGAACGGACTTGGACGGCCCGATGCACCGTGAGGACCACTCTGAATCGGTGGAGTTGGCGGGAGCGGAAGACCCCGTGTTGTCTGAACTATGGGATAACGAGCAAGATGCTGCTTACGACCGGCTATAGGCGCGGGGATATCGTCCTGGTTAAATTCGTCTTCGCATCGGAGACAGGGAGCAAGCGCCGTCCGGTGTTGCTCCTCAGTTCGGACGAATACATTCAAGGCAGACAGGAAGCGGTCGTGTCCGCAATCACCAGCAACACCCGGCGGCTGCTACCGGGCGATCACTTGATGAATGATTGGGAAGAGGCTGGACTCATATTCCCGTCGGTCACCACCGGTATCATCCGGACCATCAAACAGAGCATGATCGAACGGAAGATGGGTGTGGTTTCCCCACGGG
>Ga0208879_1002995_pt1 | contig 14310 bp, 17 predicted proteins | sample Knorr_S15_td_Bot_FD_185605 | JGI IMG/M metagenome (GOLD analysis project Ga0208879, IMG submission 185605) | Marine microbial communities from Southern Atlantic Ocean transect - Knorr_S15_td_Bottom_ad_5009_LV_A (SPAdes) (version 2) | ecosystem: Environmental > Aquatic > Marine > Oceanic | place...
ATATCTCATTTCCAGAATGTTTCTTTTTGGCAAATAATTCAGCATTTTTTACTAATTCCAAATGTATCTTCTACAATACTCAATAATTGACTCATTTCTATACACAATATAGTAATAATCAAAAGAGTTCAGAAACATATTGGAAACAAGAGTAGTTTTCCACATAGATTTTGATTATTTTTATGCTCAATGCGAAGAGATTAGATCTCCAGATTTAAGATCAAAACCAGTGTGCGTTTGTGTCTTCTCAGACAGAGGAAAAGACACTGGTGCTATCGCCACAGCCAACTATATTGCAAGAAAATATGGAGCCAAGTCAGGAATACCCATAATCTTTGCAAAAAAAAGACTTGAGGAAAGAAAAGATGCAGTGTTCCTGCCAGTAGATTTTGACTATTATATCGAGATATCTGAAAAGGCGATGAAAATAATGAAAAACAGTGCAGACGTTTTTGAATATGTAGGAAAGGATGAAGCTTATTTAGATGTAACAAAAAGAGTTGAAGGAAATTTTGAAAAAGCAAGTCATCTTGCTCAGCAAATTAAAAATTCAATTAGAGATGAAATAAAACTTAGTTGTTCCATAGGAATTTCGCCAAACAAGTTAATTTCAAAAATTGCATCAGATTTTAAAAAACCTGATGGCCTTACAGTTGTACCCCCAGATAGAATTGATGAATTTTTGGAACCGTTAAAAATCAGAACAATACCAGGGATTGGAAAAAAGACTGAAGAAAGATTTTCAGAAATGAATCTAGAAACAATTCAAGATTTAAAAAAATTAGATGTTTTTTCTTTAAACAAAGAGTTTGGGAGAAAGAGTGGAACTTACATCTATAATGCAGTAAGAGGAATAGATAATGAACCAGTTAAGGAAAGAGAAGATAGAACACAATACAGCAAAATTGTAACTTTGAAAAAAGATTCAAAAGAGTATCAATTTCTATCTGTAAATCTAATAAAGTTATGCAAGGAAGTACACAATGTTGTTATGAAAAACAATATAATGTTCAAATCAATTGGAATACACTTTGTTCAATCAGATTTATCAAGCAAGTCAAAATCAAGAATGTTAAGAAACCCAACTTCAAATCTTGAGGAACTAGAAAAAAATGCTGATCAATTACTAAAAGTAGCTCTAGAAAACCAAACACTCACAATTAGAAGATTAGGGGTCAAAGTTGCCGAACTTTCAGAAGTTCAAGGGCAAAGCGACATTACAAATTATTTTTAGGGAGATTTACCAGCAGATTCTAACTTCTTTAGACGTCGAGATTCTATTATAATTACAACTAGAATGAACGCAAAGAGCCACGGTAAAAACATAATCTCGCCTGCAATTTTGTGAAATTCTTCCCATGCCACAGGATCTGTAGTTACTTTTAGGGCATACCAAGATAATGAAAAAATTCGGATTAAATTAACAATAATTGTACCGATAATTCCTAAAACAAAATACACAACTTTTCTCTTTCTAGGAATATTCATTTTTAACATGAATGCGCCAATTACCAAAGAGAAGATGATAATGCTATGAACACCCGCAGATGGCCAAAATACTTGAAGTGCCATTGAACCATGTTCACCTCGTAAGAACATCACGTTATCTCTAGCTACTGCAGTTCCAAGATCAAGTACAGTAACCAACCATACATTTGCCTGTACAAAATAAGGAACAACGTATTGTAACGGACCAAGAGTATCATATGGGAAAAATGCATCAAGTGAAAGAATTATTGCAGTTCCAGATAGAAAGATGGGTCCTGCAGGAGCTATTCTAATCCATCGTTTTCCAAAGAAGATATACAATGCAATTACGACAAAAATTGCCATTACAACAAAGTCCCACATCCATGTCCAAGAATAGATTAATTGTACATCAAATTGTTCTGCAGATTCAATAATGTAATCTCTCAAACCATATTCTAATGAAATTAGATATGAAATGGTAAGAAGTGCCATAGGAATTACTGCAAGTAATCGTTTTTTTGAAATGACAATTTTAAGACCAATGAGTTCAGCTGCTAGAAAAACAACCGCAAAAAGATAACCACCTCTACCTTCATTCCAACTAAAAGATATAGAATCTGGAAATGCAATCATTGCAAAAAGAATTGGACTGGAAATAATCAAAATTCCAGATATAAGATTCCAGTTCCACATTATATTTAACCTAAAAAACGGCAAATAAATAGCTCAACTTTGCAAAGTTTAGAAAATTCTTTAGTTAATCATACAAATTGGAAAAAAGATACTATTCTTCTGCATCTTCTATTTCGTCAGCTTCTGGATCTCTTTTGTGAGGCCTAATTGGAACATAAATGAATGTCACAATAACTATTCAAATGGCTCTAAGATACACCCCAAGGTTACAAAAATTTGTCTAATTACTAATTTCTAATGCATCAAGGTCAGTGATTGAGATTACATTCAACTTTAAGGGATTTCATAGTTGTAAAATATGTAACAGCCAAAATTGCAATAGCAATTATTCTGAGTGGGATCTCATAATTGGTTAGAAACGCAGTGGCAGCAGCCCCCACAGAACCAAATGTAGAGATTACTGCAAATCCAATTGGTCCACAACTACATGCGCCAGCAGCAGCCCCAATAATTGAACCAAAAATCCCCCCGCCCATTTTTTGTTTTGAACTTTTGAGAATTTTTATCCTAAAAATGTTCATCGGAATAACCAACGCAGACAATGCCGAAATTATTACAATAAGGACAAAACCTAATTCACTTCCAGGAGGAAGATGAGCAACAACATATGGTTCTAAGAAAATATACTCAGATAATATCAATAACCCAATCATCATTGGTACAAAAATTGTAGATGCTAAAACAACATATTTGAAATTAGAATATACAAGTTTGATTGTTTGTATCATTTAGATCATAGAGTCCAAGACATTCTTAAATACTGAGAAGGGTTGCGCTCCGCCAATTTTTTGTTGTCCATCAGGACCCACAATAAAGAATCCAGGGGTTCCCCTTATACCGTTATCTTTTGCTTGTTGTATGTTATACTGTACACGTTTGGAATATTTTTCAGAATCAAGACAACTTTCAAACAGTTCAAAATCAAGACCTAAGCTATATGCAAAAGCTTTGAGTCTTTCAGAATTTGCCCAACCTCCATCAATTGATTCTTGTGAATTGTAAAGAAGGTCGTGGTATTCCCAATACATTTCTTGGTCTTCAGCACAATATGTTGCCATAGATGCAGGAATGGAATCTTTTCCCAAGAATGCCAAATCAACAAACACTAGATTTACTTTTCCAGTATCAATATAATCTCGAACTATTGCTGGTTTTGTTTCATGAAACCATGCATAACATTGTTCACATTGATAATCACCAAATTCAACAATAGTAATTGGAGCAGATGGATCACCTAAAATTGGTGAGCCCATAGCCGTAGAAATGGTACCGTGGGTTCTTCCCATATCAAGATTTACAGTTTCAGTTTGAGATGAGGAATATGATGCAGTTATTCCAGCAATAATTGCTACAACAATTACGCCTACAATTACACCTTTTTTATTCATAATCTAAAACGGTAAAAATGGTTAAAAAAACTTATTCCAAATTTCTGGACGATTTTCGTTTAAAAATATTTACAAATTTTGAGATTACAGTATCAATTGGACATACCTCACAAGCAGTATTTAATGAATGTCTGTCAAAATGCTTTTCAAATTTTTCTCGTGATTCAAAAATTAAATCACATTTAGTACAATAAACCTTGGTTACATTATTTTTTGATAGTTTTTTCACAATTAATTGGTGTGATTAGTGCTTATAAAGATCCTGTAAGGTTGTAGAGAAATCAAAAATTAAAAGAAACAAAAGTTTCAAATAAATTTAAAGATAATGTATTCGCATGTGAACATTTAGTTCAACTTCATATCTTGTTACAAATCCACAATGGGTACATGAAAACATATCAGATTGAGGTGCAGCGTCCCTCTCTATGACTTTACCAGAGATGGATTTGATAGTTATAATTTCATTATTAGAGATTACAGCAAAATTATGACCTTCTCCAATTGATTCTAAAAATTCTTTAATTGAGGTAATAACTGAATTAGTATCAATAACTTCATCATCATCGAAAGTAGATAGAGTGAATTGATGATGTTTTAAAGTAGGAATAGCTACTGCTTGGTCTGAAACGTAAACAACTAATTCATTTTTTATTGATAAGACATCTCTGCAATCAATTGTGAGCATAAAATTTCAGGGTTGAATCAGTATTTTAGTTTAACAATGATTATTATGGTTTGATATAGTAAAATTTGGTAGATGGCAATTTCAGAAACATTTGGAATTGAGAAAGGTCATGGAGAAGAAGTGATTACATGGCTAAATGGACAAGTGAAATCCCAAGGCACGAAACTTGAAGCAAGACTATATGGTTATAATATTTCTACTAAAAATTTTGGAGATTTTGAAATGTTTTCATGGATTGGGGATGTGCAAATTGCAAGAAAGTTAATCATCAAAGCAAGTAAACGATTCAAAATAAAAGTTATTGAAGGAGGATACAAGCCAAAAGAAAGTGTATTTAAAATAAAAAAATTTGATTTTGCAAAAGTCAAAAGAGGGAGTAAAACAATAGGACAATTAGAATTAGTAGTTTCAAGATTTGGAAATAATCAATGGGAAATTCAAAATGAAGAACGCCATTAAATTCATTATTGCATGGAATCAATAGAGATGAAAAAAATAGGAATTATAGGACTTGGAATGTTAGGAAACGCAGTTGCTTTACACTTACTAGATTCAGGTTTTGAAGTGACAGTATACAATAGAACAAAAGAAAAAACAATGCAAGCAAGAGAAAAAGGAGCCAAAGTTGTAACATCACCAAAAGAGATTGCAGAAAATTCAGAATTGATCATCACAATAGTAAAAGATGCAGCCGCAGTAAAAGAAATCTCGTTTGAAAAGGATGGAATCATAGAAGGAAAGCATGAAAAATTAATTGTTGCAGATATGAGTACTATTGACCCAATAGAATCCAAAAATATTTCAAGAAAATTTCAAGAACATAATATCCATAAATTAGACATCCCAGTAATGGGCGGACCAAATGTTGCCATAACAGGAAATTTAGTCATGATGGTATCTGGAAACAAAGAAAGTTTTGATCGTTGCAAAAATGTCTTTGAAAAAATTGCAAACAAAGTATTTTTTCTAGGAGAAAGTGGCGTAGCCCACTCTGTTAAACTAGCCATGAATCTACAAATAACTATGCTTGCACTTGCATTATCTGAAGGAATTATTTTTATGAAAAAAGCAAACGTAGATCCAAAAATTTTTCTTGAAATTTTAAACTCTACATATTTCAAAACTGGAATGAGTGAAAAAAAGGCATTCAAGATGATTGAGAATAAGTTTGATGCAACATTCACACTTAGTAATCTAAAAAAGGATATCAGTACTATAACGAGTGCTGCTAAATCATTAGGAATTGAACTTCCAATGATCAAAAAAGCAGAACAAGTGTATGAAAATGCCGTTAAAGAAGGATTTGGGGAAATGGATTATACAGGAATTATTGAATATATTAAAAAAATTAATGATCTCAAATAAAATCAATTTACGAATAGAACTAAACAAAAATTCTATAAGTTATAACAATAACATGATTTTATGCGATTGAATGACAAAGTTGTAATTGTCACAGGGGCGTCAAGCGACATTGGTAAAGGAATTGTTAAGAGGTTTGTAGAAGAAGGTGCTAAAATTGTTCTAGTTGCAAGAAATCTAAAAGAATTGGAAAAAGCTAGAAAAGAAATAGGGAATGATGAATCAACTACATCAGTTTCATGTGATTTGACTGATGAATCACAAGTGATACAAGCTGTAAATCAAATTATGGATACATATGGTAAGATTGATATTTTAGTGAACAACGCAGGAGCAATTAATGATCCTACACATTTTCATGACATGCAAGATTCAGAAATTAAAAAACTTATTGACATAAACTTGTTAGGGGTATTTCACATGACAAAGGCAGTGCTTTCAAAAATGTCAGATGTCAAAAGTGGGTCAATTGTAAACATTGGTTCCATTTCAAGTGAAAGAGCAATTCCAAGAGTTCATTTGGCTGTATATTCTGCCACAAAGGCAGCAATTTCGATGTTTACGAAATCAATTGCTGTAGAATATGCAAGAAGAAATATCAGATGCAATTGTGTTAATCCAGGGATTATTAATTCAGGAATGATTAAGCCATATCTGGATGATCCTCAAGCAAGAAAAGTTCTAGAGGAAAGATTACCTCTTGCTAGAATAGGAGAACCACTAGATGTTGCAAATGCAGCTCTCTATTTAGCGTCAGATGAGGCAAATTGGGTTACAGGAATTATTCTAAATGTTGATGGCGGTAAAACAGCTTCAGAAGGATAATCATTTCTGAAGTAATGTTTTTGCAAGTAATTGTGATACTCGTATAGGTTCTGGAACAGAACCATGTAATGTTAATTTATTTAGAAGATATTTTACATCACTTAAAGTACAACCTTCTTTTCTAACAAAGACATCATGAGATGTATTTAGAGAAATTTTTTCTCGTTTACCTAATTTTTGATATGCAATAATTTTTGACTCAAATGAATTTGGAAAATGGTACTTGAGCGCATCTTCAATCCCCAGAGAAGCATTATAAGATATTCCAATTATGGGTATTCTTATAGAATCATAAAGTTTTTTGATGTTAATTATGTTATACATAGATACTATCAAACCAGAAATCAAGACATAACTAATATCAGGTCTCTGAAGTTTATTATACATCTCTAATATTGTGTCAGTGGCATCATCTCCTTCTAATGTTGCACTTCCAAAGACAAAACCATCAATTACAAAGTCTCGTCGCATTACAATTCCAGCAAAAACAGATTTTGAAGAATTTTGTCTGAAGCTTTCAGCGATTGCAAGTCCACGTAACCCCTTTTTTTCAAGATGTAGAGATCTCATGATTCTTTCTCCTCAAATACACACGATAGCTTAGTCCAGTAATTATCATAATAATTCCAGTAACTACTGACCACATTACAAAAGACGAGATTTCAGATTCATCCACAACCAATTATGAATTCCCAAACATCTAAAGTTTCGGCTTATGAATATTTTGAATACATAATTTTTATGACAAAACTTGAAACATCTAAATAGATTTGATATAGACTGAATTTATGCCTGAATTCATATGTCCCGATTGTGGAAAACGACTATTTCATGAGAATGAAACTACATTAGAGATAGAAAAAAAGGTTCATTCAAAATTCTGTAGAAAAGAAGGCGGTTCTCACAGTTTTATGCACAGAGACCCTGCACATATGGAAACTTTTGATTCAGAAAGAGAACACGATACAGCAGGTACCGCTATTTTGAAAAAATAATTCCTATAATATACCTCAATTATATTCTAGGTCTGAGGATTCAAGTCAATTGTCAAAAGAACATCATTTTGATTTAGTTGTTGTTGGTGGAGGTCCAGCAGGATCATCTGCAGCACTTATAGCTGCAAAAAATGGAATTAAAGTAGCGCTACTTGAAAAAGAAAGTTCTATTGCAGAGACAGTTAGAACTAGTGGAGTCACATGGATTCAAAGTATCAAAGAATTTGGAATTCCAAATGATTGTTTTAATCCAATTAGGAATTTTTCATTTTGTTCGCCAAATAACGAAATTACCATCAGTGATTCAATTCCAAGGGCGGCAGTTTTAGATGTAAGAAAAACATACAGATGGTTAGCACATGAAGCAGAAAAAGCAGGTGCAGATATTTTTCTTAAAATTAATGTTAACGAAGTAATAAAAAATAATTCAGGTGACATTGTGGGAGTAAGTGGAGTTGGACCTAATGGAAAAATTACATTTCATTCCAAAGTAGTAATTGATGCAAGTGGATTTCATTCAACAATTTGTAAAGCAATGGGTTTTGTAACTCAATGGAAAAGATTCGGAGCAGGAGCTGAATATGAAGCAAAAGTAGAGAATGTAGATTCCGAAACATGGTGGTTAATGGTAGGAAAACAATATTCGCCGGCAGGATATGCATGGATTTTTCCTTTAGGAAACAATATTGTAAGAATTGGGGTAGGCATAGGTAAACCAGAATCAAATGTAGACCCAACACAGAGACTAGAAGAATTGGTGAAAAAAAAACTAGGTCCAATTAAAAAACTAGGAAAAATAACACCAATAGAATTTCATTATGGATTAATTCCAAATGATGGATTATCAAGAAAAACAGTCTTTAACAATTTGATACTTGTGGGAGATTCAGCTGGACAAGCAAATCCCCTTGTTTTGGAAGGAATCAGGTACGCAATAAAATTTGGGAGAGTAGCAGGAAAAGTATCATCAGATGCAATAAAATCTGGAAAGACAGATGAATCTGCATTAGAGCCATACGAAAAAAACTGGAGAAAAGAAATTGAATCAAAAATCAAATCTGCAGGAAAAGTTCAAGACAGATGGATTGGTCTATCAGATGAAGAATGGGACAAAGAATTAGATATTATCAAAGAATTAAAAGCTGAAGAATTTATTGATTTCATAAAAGCTGATTTTGGATTATCTAATATGGTTAAATTAGCAACACATCATCCAAAACTTGCTGTAAGACAACTCTTCAATTTAGTGAAAGGAAAAAACTAATCATGGATGGAGTTAAAAAAACGTTTGATAATTGGGCTCAAAATGGCAGAGCAGAATTAATGGAGAAAGAACATGGAAATAATGTCTCAAAATTTTTACAAACGATATCATTTGATAAACCATTTACATTTCTTGATGTTGGATGTGGGAATGGGTGGGTGGTAAGAAAAATTGCAAAAGAAAATAATTGCAAAAAATCCATAGGAATTGACATAAGCAAGAAGATGATTATCCAAGCTAAAAAGAAACAGGATAATAACAAAGAAGAGTTTTTTCATACTGACATTGAGTCTTGGAATTACAGAGGAAAGTTTAATTTCATTTTCTCAATGGAATCACTTTATTATGCAGACTCGATTGAAGTGGCACTTGAAAAAATCTACAAATTATTAAAGCCTAGTGGACAATTTTTCTGTGGAATAGATTTTTACTCAGAAAACAAGGCAACTGTAAGATGGGCAAACATTATGAAAATACAGATACACCTTCATTCAAAAAAAGAATGGAGAAAGTTTTTTCAGAATACAGGATTTGCAGTAAAAACAAAACACATCAAAGATTTGAAAAACAGAAAGAAATGGAAAAGAGAATTAGGAACATTATTCATAATAGGCACAAAACCTGAAAAGTAAAACTCAAATGCGATAAAGGAACATTACTGTTATGTGAGCTGGAGCACGACACACTGCTACGGCAGAGGAAACTCCTCCCTCCATACAGGAAATGTGATCTGGGGATAGATAATCAGAGATGATTGGCAACGGAACAGAAAAAAATCCAATATGGCGCACAATGATGGCAAAACCTGAGATTTCCATAAAAGGAATGAAAAAGCCGACCCACATGGAGCAAGGCCAAACAGAACTCTAAGTTCCTGTACTAAGTTCAGGTAGGCCGCAAAGCGAAATATCGTGAAAACAGAAGGAGGGTTACTCCCAGCACACATAATTTTTTAATTTTAAAAAATAAGATTGAAATTAACGGTCTTAGGACAATTGTCCAACAGCTTCTTTACAAACGTCGGTTGTACATTTACAATCTGCACTACAAATACAATGACCTTGCATTGCACAATCACATGAGTAATCAGGATCGCCGCTATCTGCTTCACATCCACAGGCTTGATCTATCATGGTAGGGGTTGATGTTTGTGGTGGAGGGCTCTGTTGTTGAGTTTCTTCATAAACATTTCGGTGTTTTTGATAATCAGTATCGTCTTTTAATTGTGCCTCACCTCTATTAGTTTGATAACCACCAGACGATGCGCTGGTTTGATAACCTACTAATTTACCAGGATCAATTCCTGTTTGTTCTGATTTTATGTGTTTGAGAGATCTATTGCTATAAATAAAAAATCCAATTCCCCCAATAGCTGCCATTCCAGCCATACCATAAACAATCATAATTGGAAAGCCACCAGTTGAAGTTGTTGCATATCCCTCTGGAGGACGTGGAGTTATTCCTGCAATTTCAACTCCATCTAATCTATCTAATGCACCAAAACCAATTGCGGCTAAGTTGCCTTGATCAGATGATTGTACACTTCTGACAATATATCTTTCGTCAGACATTATTTCTGCTTCATAGATTTTCTCAATTTGTATTCCTTCTCTAAGACTACTTTCTCCCATAGTCCAGCTAGAGACAACAAATCCGGTAATGCTTTCATCTAATCCAAATGTTCCAGCATCAACGTTAATTCCTGTTGGATCAAACAAAAAATGCCAGTTAGTCATAGGTTGCTCTAAGATAAAGTCTGCATTAATGAGATTTCTGTTAAGAACATCTTCTGCTTCAGTTCCAACAAAGAACGTATATGCTTGAGGTTCTTGGTCTTTAATCAACTTTAGTGGGATATTAATTTCCACACCATCAATTACAATTTCACCATCAACAGAGAGTCCCCTCCAACCCAAATCAACCAAAGTTCTCTGAGAATCTTTTGTAATTATATAATTAGTTAATGTTCCTTCCAGAATTACTTTATAATCAATAGATGTACTGATGTTTCTTGCTTTGAGGTGAAAATCATAAAAGACATTCAAGTCTGAAATTCTTGCTTGACTTCCATCATCAGCAATTCCTCGATTTAATTTATTCATTAGTTCTTGAACTCCAGGATTTGATGAATCAGCAGTGCCAGTCACAGTCCATTGTTTCCCACGTAATTCATCAAATAGATTTCCACCGTTTGGATATTCGATAAAGACAGTTTTTAGATAACTCATTTTAAATGGAGATGAATCGTTGTTTGGGTTAATTCTGGCATCTAGTTGGGCCGCCCATGCTGGAGCAGTAGTACCTACAACTATGAGGCCTACAAGTAAAACTGTTAAAATTACAGCCCTAGACACGAAAAAAAACATGGCTATTAAAGTAATAAACTTATCCGAAATACTGATCGGTACTTTTTGAAAAAGTAATATTGAGTGATGTAAGAACACTTTGCAGTTTTAGGAGAAAATGGCATGATTACAATTTTAGCAGGAGGGACGGGTTCAGTTAAGCTGGTTAGGGGCATAGTTTCTCAAGAACAAAAAGTCAATGTAATTAGCAATGTTGGAGACAATTACTGGCTTTATGGACTCTATGTATGTCCAGACATAGATACTATTGTTTATGGCTTAGCAGATTTACTTGATCAAGAAAAAGGTTGGGGGATTAAAAAAGACACATTCAACTTTTTGCGTCAAATGGAAGTTTTTGGAGAACCAACTTGGTTTAGAATCGGAGACAGAGATGCTGCAACACATCTAATTAGAACAAATATGCTAAAGAATGGAAAGAATCTAAGTGATATTACAAAATGGATGTGTGAAAAATTTGCAGTTGCTGCAAATATCATACCAGTTACAGATAACACTATTGAGACAAGAATAACTACAGAAAAAGGAGAATTACATTTGCAAGAATATTGGGTAAAACATAGAGGAAAAGATCCCATTCTGGGAATTCAGTATATTGGGGCAGAGAAATCTCGTCCAAATCCAGAAGCCATAAATGCAATACATGATGCAGACATGGTAATTTTAGCTCCAGGAAATCCACTTACATCAATCGGGCCAATGCTTCAGATCAAGGGAATCAGGAAAGAGTTATCAAAGATAAAGAAAAAGGTTGTAGCAGTTAGCCCATTAATTGGAGATAATGCAATTAGTGGACCTGCTGCAAAATACATGCAAGCGGCAGGAATAGAATCAAACGCATACGGATTAGCAAAGATGTATTCAGATGTTTGTTCAAACATCATTATAGATACTAAAGATAGAATGTTGACAAAGAAAATTCAGAGTTTAGACATAAAAGTTTTTGAAACAAAAATTACTATGAAAAATAAATTGGCTGAAGACGCATTAGCAAATTTCATCTTAAAGCAAGTACACGTATAACTTGAAAATAGCAGCAATTATTCCTGTTAAGACTTTCTCTAGTGCAAAGACTCGTTTAGATCTATCTCCACATCAAATAGAAGACTTGTGCAAAGTAATGTTAGAAGAAATTCTACACATAATATCAATATCCCCACAAATTGAAAAATCAATCTTAGTAACAAAAGAGGAAAAAGCAATTGAGATTGGAAAAAAATTTAACACAATTACTATAATTGATGAAAAAGAAGAAAGTGTCAATAATGCAGTTGCGCTTGCAGACAAGTATCTTTTAGAGAATAATTTTGATGCTTCAATTGTATTTCCTCAAGATATCCCATACATCAAAACTCAGGATATTGACTTTATGTTGAACTACAAGACACCACCGAATTTTGCAATAGTTGTTCCATCAAGAAGATTTGATGGGACTAATGCACTTGCAAGAATGCCTATAGATTTGATGGAGACACATTATGATGAGGACAGCTACAAGATCCACATGAATACCGCCAAGGAACACACACGAAATGTAGCTATGGTTTTTGTGAAAAGAATCATGTGGGATGTAGACAATATTGAAGATTTGGAATTTCTACTAGAACAAAATGAAAAGCCTCAGATTGCTGAAAAAATCAAAAAAATTTTAGGAACAAATTAATGGAATATATCAAAAAATAACAAAATTTGCGTTGTTCATATGAAATGATCAACAAACTTATAAGTAATAAATTAGAAAATGTTAAATATTATCATAAAAGGTTTTGGCGAATGCAATAATGGTTAAGAGAGTAAATGCAAAGGAGAAATGTCCTAGATGTGGACAAAGTGCTTTAGTTACAGATGCAAATACTGGTGAGAATTTTTGTGGGAAATGTGGATTTGTAATTACCGATAAAGTTGCAGAATCAGGACCAGAGTGGAGATCATTTTCAAATGAGGGCGAAAACAAAAGTAGGGCAGGAATTCCAACTTCACTTGCAATGCATGACATGGGGTTGGCAACTGTCATCAATCCTCAAAATAGAGACGCAACTGGAAAACCACTTACTGCTGCTATGAAAAGTACAATTGAAAGACTCAGAACATGGGATAGTAGAAGTCAAGTTCATGAACCAGTAGATAGAAACTTTAGACAAGCATTTAGTGAATTAGATAGACTAAAAGACAAACTAGCAGTAGGAGATGCAGTTATTGAAAAAGCAGCATACATTTACAGAAAAGCACTTGAAAAAGGACTTGTAAGAGGACGATCTATTTCAGCATTGATTGCATCAGCACTCTATGCAGCATGTAGAGATACAGAAACTCCTAGAACATTAAAAGATATTGCACAAGCAAGTAACATTAAAAGAAAAGATATTGCTCGATGTTATCGTCTATTATTAAGAGAACTAAATTTAAAAATGCCTGTGGTTAATCCAATCAATTGTATTTCAAGAATTGCAAGTAGAGCAGGATTATCTGAAAAAACTAAAAGAAAAGCAACAAAAATTTTACAGACTGCGGAAGAACTCAAAATTTCTGCAGGAAAAGATCCAATGGGATTAGCAGCTGCTGCGCTGTATGTTGCATGTGTAACACTTGGAGAAAACAAAACACAGCGAGATGTAGCTGAAGCAGCAGGAGTAACTGAGGTTACAATTAGAAATAGATACAAAGGATTGAAAGTAGCTCTAAATCTCTAAATTAGACACTCTTTTAGAATAAAATCTCCTAACAAATAACATACAAATTGATAGAGAGCCTGTAACCAAAAACAACAGTTCTAACAATGACATCAATGAATGAGAAAATGCTGCCTCGATTGAAATAAAATTTAATTGCGAAATGAAATTTGCATATGAAAATATAAAATAATTTGTAGCCCAATGAATTAAAAGAGAAACAATAAAGCCATATCTAAGATATACCCATCCTAAAATAATTCCGCTTGCTGCAGCTTGAACAAATTTACCTTCGCTCCAAGATTCACCTAAGGCAATATGTGCAAATCCAAAAACAAAACCAACAAAAACAATCAAGAAAATTGCTTTTTTAGAATCATGAATATCTAAATTACCTGGATCCCATAAACATTTGATAAAATATTTTATGGAAGATTTGTGAGAATAAATAACAAATAGTGGAACCCCAATCAAGACTAAACGGAATCCAAATTCTTCCACCAATGGAGCAAGACTTACATAAAAAAACTGGATAAGATCATTGTCAACAAGAGGAGGAATAGTTACAATACTAAATTGCTCTTGAACAAAAT
>Ga0208879_1002998_pt1 | contig 14301 bp, 16 predicted proteins | sample Knorr_S15_td_Bot_FD_185605 | JGI IMG/M metagenome (GOLD analysis project Ga0208879, IMG submission 185605) | Marine microbial communities from Southern Atlantic Ocean transect - Knorr_S15_td_Bottom_ad_5009_LV_A (SPAdes) (version 2) | ecosystem: Environmental > Aquatic > Marine > Oceanic | place...
TTAAGCCACCTAAAATAGTACGCTTATTTTATCCTACTTTACTTTGGAAAAAACAAACAGATGCTAAAAAGCTATGGCTAACTTTTGATGATGGACCACAGCCGGAAGTAACTCCTTGGATTTTAGCAGTGCTTAAAGAAGTGGGGATAAAAGCTACCTTCTTTTTGGTTGGGGAGCAAATGGAGAAATTCCCTGAATTGGTTAATGCAATAAAAGAGGATGGGCATCTTATTGCCAACCATTCCTATTCGCATAAGAATGGTTGGTTTACGGCAAATAAAACTTACTTGCAAGATGTTGAAAAATGTCAGAAATTAATGCCTATGAATAGATTGTTTAGGCCTCCTTACGGAAAATTAAGTTATGGACAAATCCGGAAACTTAAGGGGCAATACAAGCTCATATTATGGGATGTATTAAGTATGGATTTTAATCAAAATACAACTGCTGATAAAGTAAAAAATAATGTGCTAAAAAATGCAGAAAAGGGATCCGTTATTGTATTTCACAACAATAAAAAGAGTTGTGAGAATTTACGCCCTATCCTTAAAGAAACAATAGCTGAATTAAAAAATAAAGGGTTTAGCTTTAGTACTACTTGGTAACAATACAAAAGTGATCCAAACAATCATCTGATGAGGAGTTGATTGCATAATCAGTATAATCAATTGAATTGACCAATTTTTCATTATTATCTTGCAAATTATGGCGGTTAAATCGATTTAAAATATCATATGGCACTTGCAGTACCCATCTTGGCAACCAATACTGCATATTTAAAATATCAAAACGCATTATTTTGTTAACAGATGCTTTATTTTTATTATAATAATCCATTACTTTTTCATTTCCAAACACACCTTTTAATTCAAATTTATCAAATGAACTTTTAAGCACTTCACCCATTTGTTCTGGAGTGTATTCTCTAAAATGCCAAGGGTTTCGGCTAAATGACATTAAGATATTAGGAGTTGTCAAAATTGCCTTGCCTCCTGGTTTTAAAACCCTATGGATTTCTTGCAAAAAACGTTCATCATTTTCAATGTGCTCAATCACTTGAAAACTAACTACAAAATCAACACTATCATCTTCAATTTCATTTAATGGAGGTACTTCTGACTGAATAAATGTAATATTATTACTTTCTTTAAGCTCATCAGAAATTGAAGTACTGTACTTATCAACTGCAATATAATGTTCAGCTTTAGGTGCTAATTCCATTATCCCATATCCTTCACCACTACCGATTTCTAAAACAGTTCCGTTTATTATTTTTGATGCTTCTTTATAAGCTATTAAATGCCTTTGATAAATAACATTTTCTGAAGGGTCTAGGCGCGAACTTCTTTCAGCTGTTTGTAATATTCCCATTTTTTTATTTTGAAGTTGGCAAATATAATAAAACTAATTTGCTAATTGTACTAGAACTGGGCAATGGTCGGAATGCTTGGCTTGTGGTAAAATAAGCGCTCTTTTTAATTTTGGAAGTAAGGTTTCTGAAAGCATATTGTAATCAATGCGCCAACCCAAATTCTTGGCTCTTGCATTTGCTCTGTAGCTCCACCAACTATAATGGTGTGGATCTTTATTTAGATGCCTAAAGGAGTCTATAAATCCACTCTCGAGAAATTTACTTACCCACTCTCTTTCTGTAGGTAAAAATCCTGAAGTATTTTTGTTTCTTGTTGGATTATGAATATCTATTGCTGCATGACAAATATTATAATCTCCAGAAATAATTAAATTAGGTATTGTCATTTTTAAGGTGTTAATATACGTTAAAAATTGGTCTAAGAATTCCATCTTAAACGCTTGACGTAAATCCCCACTACTTCCGGAAGGAAAATAAACACTCATCACCGAAAAATTATCATAATCCGCTCTTATTACCCTGCCTTCAAAATCAATTTTTTCAATACCACAACCGTATTCAACATGATTTGGTTTTATTTTTGAAAGGATTGCTACACCACTATAGCCAGGCTTTTTAGCAGAATTTATATAACACTTATAGCCAATCTTATTAAATGCTTGCTGATCAAATTGTTCTGGTTTAGCTTTAATCTCCTGCAGGCAAACAATATCTACATCTGCAGCAGACAGCCAGCCATTTAAATCTTTTTTTAAGGCCGCCCTTATGCCGTTAATATTATAGGTGATTATAGTCGGCAATTATTTTAATTTAAGTGTTGTTTGTAAAACAACCTTGCCTTCAATTATGAGATTTATTAAATAATACCCTGAAGTTAATATATGCACCCGTTCCCACTCAAAGCAATGAGTCATTTCAATGTTATCATAATTAAACTCTGAAGAGTCAGTGCAAACTACCTGATTATCCGAAATACTAACATGCACATTTTTATTTCCTATAATAACTATCCCATTATTATCAATCAATTGCATGTATACTGTTTTAGCTTCAGCTTTTGCAATAGAGTTTGCCAAAACAGTAAAACAAACACTAATTTTCTGAGTTTTCTTAGCATGTTTTGTTGATGCTTCTTTTCCTGTTATTTTGTATTTTATTGCTTCAACCTTAATATTTTCTAGTTTAAGAACAGAGCCCTTATTAACGGTTTTTGCTAATTCCTCATTTTGCTTATTAAGCTTATAATTACGCCAATTAATATCTTTATTAACACTGATTACACTGTCTTTTTCATTAGTGAGCTGTTCGTTTAACACCAATAAGGAGTCAATGTTTGCTATGTATTTTTTTGAAATTGATTTTAGCTTCTCTATTTTTCTTCTTGCTTCCTTCAAATCACTCTTTGTTCGTATCAAATTTCTAATTTCTGCAATTTGCTCTTGTATTAAAGAATCCTTTTCGTGTAATTGTTCGTTCAGCTCTCCATATTCATCAAGCAAATCATCATGCTCATCAATAATATCATCTAGTTCGTCACGTAACATATTTTTTTGCTCTATAAACTGCACTTTCAATTGCATTTGTTGCTCCATCTTGCTTTTTTGTAAGTAAAGTGAGGCAATCAGGATGATAACTATGAATAAAAAAAAGTAAACAATTCTTCTTTTTCCTGTATTAGCAAAAAGTAGTTTTAGTTTATTTAGCATCTTTCTTGCGCTTTTTCTTTGTTTTTGTTTTACTAACTTTTTCTTTTTTTACTTTCTCTTTTTGTTCAGGCTTTCCTTTCTCATCAACATAATTTAGTTTGAGCTCTGATAACATTCCATCTAAAACTTTTTCAATGTCTTCTGAAATATTTCCCTTTGTTTTTTCTTTTAACATTCCCATTAAATCTATGGTTTGGCTTACATATTCTAAGTTTCTGTTTACTTGTCCTGTTGGGTCAGCAATTTTTCCTAGTCCTTGCATAGCTGAAGTATGAAACATATATAACAGTTGCATGAATAATTGATCGTTTTTGTCCATTTTTTTATTTTTTAATTAAATACTTTTTGCAGTAATTCTGATACTCTTGCTTTTGGATTTTTTCTTATATTTTTTTCTTCTTGTGCTATTAAAACAAATAATCCTTCAATGGTTTTAGCAGTTATATACTCCTCTAAATCAGGATTAACTTTTTTAGTTAAAGGTAGCGCATTGTATCTTTTCACTAAAGGATTCCAATATTTAGTTACTTCAACTTTTGCAATTGCAGTCTTTATTATTGGTTTAAACTCAGTGTGTAAATCACTGGATGTTTGTTTTTTTAAATACTGTGTTGCAGCATTGTCATTTCCTTTTAAAATTGCAAAAGCATCATTTATACTCATTGATTTTATGGCTCTTATAAGAATATTGAGTGCTTTTTTGGAGGCTAACTCGGCTGCACTATTAAGACTATTTTCAAATTTAATGATTTGATTAGACATTCCTACTTTTATCAAAGTAGCTTTCATTTTTTTCGCATCTTCAGGAAAAGGAATGCGTATTAAAGTGTTGCCATTAAAACCGTCTTTTACTGAGGCTAATTGTACCGATTTTTTACTCCCTTGTATTAGTGCCTCCACCAAACCCTTTGATACTTCAGATGCTGTCAGTTGACGCTCACCTTTGATTAATTTATTTGCTTTTTCAGTCGCTTTTTTTAACAAATTTATTTGAGCAGATGTACTGCTGATGGTTACAGAAAACAGAAACAATAAAATATATTTCATAATTAAAATTTAATGCTAAACTAATGAATAAGAAGAATTATAACGTAAAAAGAGTAATTTTCATTTACTTTTGTTGAAGAAATTTATTTATGATACTTATTGCAGATAGCGGATCTACAAAATGTGCTTGGGCAGAGTGTTCTTCTGCTGGTAAAATTGTTAAAATACACCAAACAGTTGGGTTTAATCCAAAATACACAACTGATAAAAGTTTACTAATTGATCTTAAAAACAGCTCTCTTGTATCAATAAAGGATGAAGTAAGTGAAATTCACTTTTATGGTGCAGGTTGTTCATCTAAAAAAAGAAATGGGGTTCTTGAAAATTCCATGAGGCATTTCTTTTTGAATGCAAAAATTACAGTCAAACATGATTTAGAGGCGGCCGTAAAAGTAAGCTACAAAGGGGCTCCTGTTATCTGTTCCATTTTAGGAACTGGATCTAATTCTTGTTTTTATGATGGAAAAATAATTGTAGAAAATGGACCGTCTTTAGGTTATGTTTTAGGAGATGAGGCAAGTGGTAATTATTTTGGGAAACAGCTTATAAACTTATATGTAAATAAAAAATTACCAAACCATTTAATAGCTAGTCTTGAAAAATGGACTGATGATAGAGAAAAAGAAATGATAGACAATATTTATTCTCTGGAGAAACCAAATTTATATATCGCTTCCTTTTTTCGTTTTATGTATGAAAATAGACAAGAAAAGATTTTCGATTCAATCTTTAAAAACGGAATTCAACATTTCTTTGAATTACACATAAAGTGTTTTGAAAATTATAGAGCTTATCCTCTAACATTTATTGGGTCTGTAGCTTTTTACCTGTCAGATTATATAAATGTAATTGCCGAAAAAGAAGGAATGAAAATTCAAGAAATTATTCAGTCCCCAATTGAAAATTTAGTAACAACTCACTTTAATAAATAAAAAACCACTATTCACAAGGGTTTATTTTTAATGGTCCTAATTTCGAACTATTTTCATAAATTTATCTCTTTGAACATGTAAGACTCTTACTAGGTATAATAATTGTTATATATTTACTGAATCCATAAGATAATATTTAATAATATATTGTAAGTTGCAAGAAACTACATATTTTTGCAGTGTAAATTGAATTAAAGAACTTAAATAAATTATTAATTATATTAAAAAGTAAAATTATGAAAAGATTATTATTAACAGCAATAGCATCTTTTACAATCTTATTTGCTCAGTCGCAATGTCAAGCTGATTTTAGCTATATGCAAAATGGACCAACTACTGTCTTTACAGATTTGTCAACAATGCAGTCAACAAATTATTCAGCTACTTGGTCTTGGGATTTTGGTGATGGAAATACTTCAACTCAACAGAACCCAGTTCACACTTACAGTAATGGAATATATTCCCTATGCTTAACAGTTACATTTTTTGATTCAACAATTATGAATTCATGTACATCTATCTATTGTGATTCTATACTTGTTGGTAATGCACCCCCTGCTTCTTGGAATTGCACTCCAGCAACTGGATGTTATGATCCTGGAACTGGTAACGGACAATATACAACATTAGCTGCTTGTCAGGCTGCTTGTACAACTACTTCTTCCTGGGATTGTGATCCGAATACATTAGTAGGATGTTATGATCCTGGAACTGGTTTGGGGCAGTACACATCTTTAGCTGCATGTCAGGCTGTCTGTGGTACACCAACACCTTCATGGGATTGTGGAACAGCAGGATGTTATGATCCTGGAACAGGATTAGGTCAGTATTCAACATTGTCAGCTTGTCAGTCGGTTTGTTCTAGCACGTCTAATTCATCTTGTGATTCATTAACTATAACTGGCTCACAATATCAGTTAGTTGTTAGCTCTAACAATCTAAATACATTTATTGACTATTGGGTTACTACAGGAAATAACGGAACTATATTAGGGGAAGATAGTATGAGTACTACTCATAATGTCTTCAATTACAATCCTAGTACAGGCTTGCCATTTGATACTATTGTCACCTGTATAACTGTAAGTTTACCTCAACTTACATTTACATGCTGTGTAACGTGGATTTGGAATGGTACATTTTGGTCTAAATTAGGTAGTGTAACTTCAATTGGAGAAATAAACTCTACTGATAAGAAACTGATAAGAGTAGTTGATATATTGGGAAGAAAAACATTTCCAAAAAGTAACGAAACTTTATTTTTTATCTATGATGACGGAAGTATAGAGAGGAGATATATGAAAGAATAGTTTTATGAATAAGATACTTGTTTTCATATGTTGTGCAGTGTTAGTTTCTAAAACTGTAAGCTCACAGATTGTTAGTGTAGAAGGGGTTAGTCATGCTGATACAGTTCAGTATGCGGCTCCTTTCTCATTAAACTTTTGGTTTGTAAATACTGGTAGTACATCATTATTCACTGACTCTATTACTGCAAATATAGTGATTAGCCCAGTCAATGCGAATCCGATTAATTGGCAGATATTATCTATTACACAAAGTATACCTCAAGGGATCTTTTCCCCAGGAGATAGTATCTTTATGTTAAATACCCTTCTTAATGGTGGGCCGCAATTATATCAGCAAGCAGGAGACAATTTAGTGGTTATATGGCCTTCATCTGTTGTTCCGATTTCTTCAGATACGAGTATTACTCCCTTGTATGTTATACCACCAGTTACTTCTATTGAAGATATATATCCATCTCACATAAGTAAAAATGATAACTCTATCTATGATATTTTAGGTAGAAGGTATGATAATATTAATGATATTCCTGTAGGGTCCATGTACATAAGAGATGGTAAGAAGTATATTAAGAATTAATCTTATCTATGAATAACGCTTTAGATACTATTGTACAGTCTCTCTCAAAAGAGGAAATTAGGTTCTTCAAACTGTTTGTGAAAAGAACCGATAATAAAAATCGAAAAGATGTAGATCTATTTGATTTAATGAGAAGAAAAAATGGTGATTACACTACTAAAGACGCCTTAAAAAAACTAAAAACTAATCGAAATAATTATTATCAAGTCAAGAATAGGTTATATCATGAATTGAATAATTCTATGGTATGGCAACATATTTGGAAAGACAATCAATCTAAATCATTTAGTTTTGTATTGCTTGCTAGAGTATATAAAAATAGAGGTGAATTAGAATTAGCTTTTCATTACCTGCAAAAAGCAGAGAAAGAAGCAATAGATTCAGAATTATATGAAGTGTTGTCTATAATTTATTCTGAGATACTACAGCTTTCTCATGAGTTAATATCTATTGATGTTGATCATTATATTGATTTGAAAAGAAATAATATCAAGATCTTATTTGAAATTGATGAGATGGATTTATTATTATCTAAAATAATGTATGATATAAAGACAAAACAAAATTTTAGTAAATCAGATGTTAGCTTATTGAAACTAATTAAAACGAAATACAACAAGATTTCAAAAGATAAGAAGTTAGTAAATAGTCCTAGATTTAGAATGAAATTACTTAAGATGTATAGCCGTTTACTCCTTCAGGAGCGTGATTATATGTCATTAGAGAAGTTTTTAATTGAAAGTTATAATGAGTTTGAAAACTCCAAATTATTTAATAGGTCAAATCATAACGATAAGCTAAGCTTATTAACTTATCTCACGAATTGTTTGTATAAAACTAAGAAGCATAAAAAGTCATTAAAGTATGCTGAACAATTATTTATTAGTATGAAAAAATATGATTCTTTCTTGCACGATAAATATCTATTTTACTACTATAATATAATTGTGTTAAATTATGCTAAGACGGATAAAAAGATAGCATTGGATTATTTAAATAAAGCAAGTAGAAGTGAAGTCATTAAGAAGATGCCAAGCTATTCTAGCTTCATCTATCTTAACCGTGCGCTAATTTATTTCTATCAAAACAATTTTTCATCTGCTCAAAAGAATATGTCTAGATTAATTATTCAAGAAGATTTTCTTTTACTAGATAAAGCATTGCAATTAAAGATTTTGATTGCTGATTTAATGATTAGGTTAGGAACATCACAAAACAATATTATAGATAAGATTCTCAGTATTAATGAAAATTATAAAGAATTATTAGAAGAAGATTATCATATCAGAGAAAAAGAGATGATAGATATAATATCTAAAAAGGTTCATAATGAAGATATTGTAGAAGACAAAAAAAAGTTGTTAGATTATATGTCAGATTCTGATTCAGAAGATATTGATATTATAAGTTATAATAGTTGGATAAGAAATAATCTGTAAATATAAAACCCACTCAATTGAGTGGGTTTATTTTTGGTGGGCCTAGTTGGGCTTGAACCAACGACCCCTTGATTATGAGTCAAGTGCTCTAACCAGCTGAGCTATAGGCCCTCCTTAAATAAGGATGTGCAAAACTATTAAATTTGTTTAATAATTTGCATTTTGCAGCATGAAAAACATTAAGGCAATCATATTTGATTTAGGGGGTGTAATACTAAATATCAGCTATCAAAATACAATTGATTCCTTTAAGAAATTAGGGGTAAAAAATACAGGCAATTTTTATTCTAAAAAGACACAAACTCACATTTTTAATTTAATTGAAACAGGGGAAATTACTGCTGAACAATTTCTTTCAGAATTACAAGAATTGACTGATAATGCAACTATTCCAGAAGTAAGAAGCGCCTGGAATGCAATGCTTTTAGATCTACCTGAAAGTCGCTTAGACTTACTCCTTTCCTTAAAAAGTAAGTACCGATTATTTTTACTTAGCAACACCAATGCCATTCATATAAATGCCATTAGTAATCAATTAGGCAACACACAGTGGAAATCTTTTTGTAATTTATTTGATAAAATGCACCTCTCGCATGAAATAGGAGTAAGAAAACCAAACATTGAAGCCTTTCAATTTATATTAAAGCAGCAAAAGTTAAATCCAAATGAAGTTTTATTCATTGATGATTCGCCTCAGCATATTGAAGGCGCCAAAAAATTAGGAATAATTTGTTATCATTTAAAAGATGGAGAAGATATTACTACTTTATTTCCTGACAAAGTTCAATCAGCACTCCATTAGTATCCTTGGGGTGTAAAAAACAAATAAGTTTATTGTCAGCTCCTTGTTTTGGATTCTCATTCAATAGTCTTATTCCTTCACTTTTTAAGCGCATCATTTCTTTTTTAATATTATCTACTGCAAAAGCAATATGATGCATACCTGTTCTGTTTTTTGATAAATATTTTGCAATTGGGCTTTCTGAATTTGTGGCAGCAACCAGTTCAATTTTACTATCTCCTATTTTAAAAAAAGAAGTAAGAACCCCCTCTGATTCTACAACTTCTGATTTATAATTTTCTTTACCAAATATTTTTGCAAATAGTGCATTTGATTTGTCAATGTCATCAACTGCAATGCCTATGTGTTCAATTTTTTGCATGAATTAAAAGCCCCAAAAACCAATATGTCTTATAGTTGCCATAGTTTCAATTCTGAATGAAATTCCAATTTCATGGGTCCCGTAAGTATATTGTTGTATTTCCCCAGTAAAAGTATGATCGTAAGAGTAGGAGAAATGCATATTATCCGAACCAAAACCAAAAGCAAATATTGCTGTTCCATCAGTCCTATAAGTAAGCCCAGTCCATGTGTTTTCTAAATACAGGATACGGGCAGTAAGGTCAGTAATAGTAGAAAAATTCTCTATTTTTCTTAATAAGAATGAAGGCTCTAATTGCCAATCTTTATTCACTATATAAAAGCGATACGCTCCCATAGTATAATAATTTCTAAATTCTGAATTAGGGTGTGGACTACCATTTACAGGAGTATTAAATGAGGATTGAAATAAATTGGAAGCTGAAAATCCGGCATAAAAATTTCTTCCATATAAATAAACTCCAGATGAAGCATCTGCTAAAGTTTTATCATAAGCGCTAGAAGAGTAAGCAGGATCAAAAACTTGCTGTAAACCGTCTTTATTAAAATCTAAATTATAATACATCAGCTTTGCTCCTAAACCAAAAGATAAATTTACTTTTTCATAATCTAGTGGAATATGGTAAGCGTAATTTAAATGTAAATTTGCTTGTAACTCTTCAGCAGTCTGATCAAACATAAAATAACCCCCCATTGCCGAACGATTATTAAGTGCCCCATGATAACTAATACTAGTACTTAATGGTGCTCCCGCAAAACCCAACCATTGTTGTCTGGTTTGTATTGTAAAAGGATTGTAAGTCTTACTCCCTGAAATAGCTGGGTTAAGCACCATATCATTTGCATAATATTGGGTAAAAATTGGTTCTTGTTGCGCATTTGCATTAACGAAAAACAGTACCATAATAATGAGGATTACTTTTTTCATTATCTTACAATAGTTAATACGCCTTTAAATACATCATCTCCATTTTCTAAATCAATTATATAATAGTAAGTTCCTGAAGGTAATACTCTTCCTTCTTGGTCTTTTCCTCCAAAAGCCTGCCCCTCTGCATTTTCATAATTTCTTCTTCTGTAAACTTGCCTTCCATTTCTATCATAAACTAAAACCAAAGCTTCAGGATATAAATTTATATTTTTTATTTCCCAGAATTCATGAACAGCATCATCATTTGGTGAAAATGCTTTATAAATAGTTAAGCAAATGGAAGGGTTTGATTTTACATCAATTGTATCTCGAGTAATACAACCCATATCATCCATAATTTTCACGTGATATTCTCCTGGCACTAAACTTTCTATCACTGAAAAAGAATCATGCTCAATAATAATAGTGCTGTCAGTTGACCACTGGAATTGAAATGGCGGAGTCCCTTCTGTTACAAAAACTCTTGCGGAGCCACTGTAATCATCCTTGCAAATTGTACCAACTGATGACATAAACGAATTCATTGCTGAAGTTACAGAGACAGTTAAAAATTGAGGTGCAACACAAAAATTAGCATCTGTAATAGTTAAGGTATAAGGTAGTGTAGGATTTGGCGCTAAATTTATGGTGTGTCTTGCCGTATCTCCAGTACTCCATAAAGTAACATAGGGGGGTGTCCCTCCCCAAATAGTAGTAAAAACATCAACTGAATCGTCTTCATTACACATATTGGATAGCTCAAAACTGGCCGTAATTGGTATCGTTTGTAAAATAGTTATGGTGTCAACACATACTGGAATGGAGTTGTCTAATAAGGTTAACACATAATCTCCAGCATTTAAATTTGATATATTTTGAGATGAATTTGTTGTGATACCATCAGGGTAAAGCCAAGAACAAGTAACTGAACTATTTGTAATAGTGATATCTATTTCTCCTGTATTATCTCCATAACAATCAATATGAGATATATTATCCAAATTATAATCACATTGAGCTTTTGTGGTAAAACTCAACAGTACTAAAGGTATAAATAAAATGTGTTTTAAGCTTAACATATCTGATTTTAAGTTTGGCAAATATAAATAAAAAAATGCTCGTTATTTAAAACAAGCATTTTTTTGAGGTATCGAGCAGATTCGAACTGCTGTAGATGGTGTTGCAGACCACTGCCTAGCCACTCGGCCACGATACCTTTTGTTAATATGCAAAATTAACTAATTTTCATCTAATAACAAATTCACTTGCAACTTATTTTCCGTTAAACTCACTCATGGCTCTATCAATGCCAATAGTAGTAAAGCCTTCAATCATTTGTATGGCTAAAGCTGTCCTTTCTGGCATTAACTTTTTGTCATTTTCTGAGAAACTACTAAGCACATAATCCACTTGTCTTCCTCTGGTAAAATCGTTACCTACCCCAAAACGCAAGCGTGCAAAATTGTTGTTTCCTAAAACAGAATTTATGTCTTTTAAGCCGTTATGCCCCCCATCAGAACCTTTTTTACGCATCCTAAGTTCGCCAAAAGGCAAAGAAATGTCATCCGTAACTACAAGTATATTTGTAGTATCAACCTTTGATTGCTGCATCCAATAGTTTACAGCTTTACCACTCAAATTCATAAAAGTATTGGGTTTGATGAGCACCAACTTTCTGCCTTTAAATTTTAGTTCAGTAACATCAGCATAACGGTCGCTTGTAAAAGAAGTATTGGACGCACTTGCAAGTGCGTCCAATACCTTAAATCCTATGTTGTGCCTTGTATTTTCGTACTCAGCACCAGGGTTACCTAATCCTATGATTAAGTATTTCATTATTACTCAGATTTTGGTGCCTCTCCATCAGATTTTGGAGCTTCTGCTCCGCCTTCAGTTGTTGCGCCTTCTTCTCCTTCAACACCTTCTTCTCCTTCAACACCTTCTTCTCCTTCAACACCTTCTTCCTCAACTACTAATTCTTCAATGGCTGCTCTGGCTGTTTTAACCCCAACAATTACTGAATTTCCTGGTGCTAAAAACTCACATCCCTCAACATCAATATCTTTAATATAAGTGAACATTCCAATTTTTAAGTGCTCAATATTTAAGTTGATTGCATCAGGTAGGTTTGCGATTAATCCTTTAGTAATAATTTTGTTTCTTCTGATCATTAAATTACCTCCATTTCGCACGCCTTCTGCAATACCATCTAATATTACTGGTACGGATACTGTTATCGGTCTGTCATCAAATACTTCTAAGAAATCAATGTGTAATATTTTATCTGTTACTGGATGGAATTGAATATCTTGCATAATGGCTTTTGTTTTATTACCATCAACATCTAATTCAACTACAAATACATCTGGAGTATACACGAGTTTTCTAAAGTCATTTTCATGAGCATAGAAAGTCACTTGCTTTTCTCCCCCGTAAAGTACACACGGTACATTACCCTGATTTCTTAGCGCTCGAGTGTTAGTTTTCCCAACATTTTCTCTTTCTTTTACGCTAATTGCTAGTGTTTTCATTTTTATTTAAATTTGGTTTATTATTATTTTGTATTAGCAAATAAAGTTGTCACTAATGGATTGATTGGAAAGACCTGATGAAATCGTGCTTGCAAATAAATCGGCAACTGAAACTTCTTTTACTTTACTACTTTTATGCGTTTTTGGAATAGTATTAGTAATTACTAATTCCACTAATTTTGAATCGTCTAGTCTTTGGTAGGCATTTGCTGAAAGCACACCATGGGTACATATTGCGCGTACTGAAGTAGCCCCTTGATCCATCATTAAATCGGCTGCTTTGGTAAGCGTTCCGGCAGTATCCACCATGTCATCAATTATCACAACATCTTTACCTTTCACATTACCAATTACCATCATTTTACTAATCACATTTGCGCTTTCTCGGTGCTTGTAGCAAATCACCACTTCCGAGTTAAGAAATTTAGCGTATGTGTTGGCTCTTTTTGACCCTCCCATATCAGGTGATGCTATAATTAAGTTGGGCAGATTAAGCGACTTGATGTAAGGGATAAATAAAGTTGACGAATACAAATGATCAACTGGAATTTCAAAAAACCCTTGAATTTGATCAGCATGAAGGTCCATTGTAATGATACGGTCAACGCCAGCTGCTGAGAGTAGATTAGCAACTAATTTAGCTGCAATAGGAACTCTTGGTTTTCCTTTTTTATCTTGCCTTGCATAGCCAAAATAAGGCATAACGGCAATGATATTATGTGCTGATGCTCTTTTAGCAGCATCAATCATCAGTAATAATTCCATTAAATTATCAGATGGTGGCATGGTTGACTGAATTATATATACCTCAGCACCTCTTACGGTTTCGTCAAATGATGGCTCAAATTCGCCATCAGAAAACTCAACAACTGATTCTTTACCCAAGTCGGCACCATAGGCTTTAGCAATTTGTTCAGCTAATGCACGTGAAGCTCGGCCGGAGAAAAATTTAACTGGTTTTTTCATTGTTTTTTCCTTTTTAAAAAGGGGGTGCAAATATACATATTTACACCTATTAGCGTATTAAAGTTTTTATTTTTTAGGTAAAAGGGATTTAGATTTAATTCAATCTTCTATTTTTGCAAACCATTTGCCCAGGTGGCGGAATTGGTAGACGCGTTGGTCTCAAACACCAATGGTGCAAACCGTGCCGGTTCGAGCCCGGCTCTGGGTACAAAAAAGCGCTCATTATATGAGTGCTTTTTTTGTATCTTGCCGCCTCATTTAAAAATAGGATGACAGCAGAAAAACAAGAACGATACGACAAGGCTTATTTAAAAATGGCCTTGGAATGGGCTAAACTTTCGCATTGCAA
>Ga0208879_1003000_pt1 | contig 14298 bp, 14 predicted proteins | sample Knorr_S15_td_Bot_FD_185605 | JGI IMG/M metagenome (GOLD analysis project Ga0208879, IMG submission 185605) | Marine microbial communities from Southern Atlantic Ocean transect - Knorr_S15_td_Bottom_ad_5009_LV_A (SPAdes) (version 2) | ecosystem: Environmental > Aquatic > Marine > Oceanic | place...
AAGACTATTCAGGTCTTGGTTTGGCTGAAAAATACAAATGGATGGAATACTATAAAGTAAGTTTTAAAGGAAAATGGTATACGGCATTTACAGACAAGTTAGTGTTAATGACCAATATGGAAGGAGGCTTCTTAGGACATTATAATGATAAGGTAGGAGCCGTTCCTTTTGAGCACTATTTTGTAGGAGGAGATGGCTTGGCTTCATATCAATTAGACGGTAGAGAAACTATTGGCTTAAGAGGATATGAAAACAATAGATTGTCTTCTATAAATGGAGGTACAATTTATAATAGATTTCAATTGGAATTGCGATATTCTATTACTGACAAACCATCTGCTTCAATTTATACCTTAGGTTTTTTAGAGGCAGGAAATTCATATGACAATTTTAACAATTATAATCCGTTTCAATTAAAAAGATCGGCCGGATTAGGGATTCGTATCTTTATGCCAGCATTTGGTCTATTAGGAATTGATTTCGCACATGGATTTGATGCATTGCCAATTTATAATAATGTGCCCAATGCACCTAAATCAGGTTGGCAAACACATTTTATTATAGGAAGACAGTTCTAAAATAATTCTTTTTATTTTTTAGAAATAGTTTTTTTAAAACAACTATAAAGATGAAAAAAGTAGCATTCATAATCGCTCTCTTATGTACTGTGCAAATTTCTATTGCGCAAAAGAAACAGACAATAGCGTATATTGATATGGAATACATTTTAGAAAATGTTCCTGAATATGTGAATGCTCAAAACACCTTACATACTAAAGTTGAAAAATGGAAATCGAATTTAAGAAAACTCGAAAGACATATTGAAGTTTTAAAAACAGACCTATCCACTGAAAAAGCAATTTTAACAAAAGACTTAATTGATGAAAGAGAAGAGAACATTGCTCTTAAACAAGAAGAACTAGCACGGTTAGAATCTCTTTATTTTGGTCCAAAAGGTGATTTATTCTTATTGAGGAAACAATTGGTAAAACCCGTTCAAGATCAGGTTTATGACGCCGTTCAAAATATTGCAAAAAGAAAAAAATACGATTTTGTTTTTGATAAATCTAGTGAGCTAGTAATGCTATATTCCAATAAAAAATACGATATTAGCGAACTCGTTTTATCGAGCATTGTCAAAGGACGAAAAACAAAAGAAGTTCATAAAAAATCTTCAACAAAAAAACGAGAAGTGCAGTCTAAGTTAGCCACTTTACAAAAAGCAAAACTAGACAAAAAGGCCGCTAAGAAAAAAGAGCTTCAATTAAGAAGGGCTGCAAAATTAAAAGAGCGAGAAGCGAAAAGAAAATTATTACAAGAAAAAAAGAATGCCTTAAAGAAGCAGAAAGAAGGAAATTAAAAACAGGGAACAATCATTAAATTAAAACAAGAGAAATGAAACATTTTAAAACGTTATTATTAATAGCTGTATTCACATTGGGATTAGGTGGTGTTGCAAATGCACAAAAATTTGGGCATATAGAAACAGATAAATTAATAGCAAATATGCCAGCTACCAAAGCGATGCAAGTAGAATTGGAAAAAATGCAAAAAACGTATAAAGACGAAATTACTGCATTGGCTAAGAAATATGAAGAAAAGTTAAAAAAGTATGGTGCTGAAGAAAAAGCACAGACTCAAGAAACAAACGAAAAAAGAAAAGTTGAAGTTCAACAAGACAGAAATAGACTAGCACAAGCGGAACAATTTGCTACCCAAGAAATGCAAAAAAAATACCAAGAAAAGCTAAAACCAATCTTAGAAAGTGCTCAAAAAGCGATCAAAGAAGTGGCAACTGCAAAAGGACTGGTATATATCTTTGATGCATCTGCAGGAAAAGGATTGATTGTTTTTGAAAAAGGTGTTGACATTTATGATGCTGTAAAAGTAAAATTAGGCTTCTAAAAAACCTGATTTTATAAAAGATTCAAAAAATCCTACTTTTAAAAGTAGGATTTTTTATTTTTGTAACTCTATGAACTCATCTACAACACATCCTATTGGTATTTTTGATTCTGGCATTGGAGGCACTTCTATCTGGAAAGAAATACATGCTTTGTTACCAACTGAAAATACCATCTATTTGTCAGACAGCAAACATGCTCCTTACGGTGAAAAATCAAAAGATGACATCATCGAACTCTCCATAAAAAATACTGAATATTTACTAAATCAAAATTGCAAACTTATTGTTGTTGCTTGTAATACAGCAACCACAAATGCAATCAACATTTTACGAGACACCTATTCCGTACCTTTTATCGGTATTGAACCTGCAATTAAACCCGCAGCAATACAAACCAACACCAATACCATTGGAATTCTTGCTACAAAAGGTACTTTAAACAGTGCGCTATTCGAAAAGACATCCAACAACTTAGATTTTAACATTAACATCATAGAACAGGTTGGAGAAGGCTTGGTTGAGCTGATTGAGAATGGTAAATTGCACTCTAAAGAAATGTCTGTTCTATTAGAAAACCACCTTTCAGTTTTTTTAAAAAACAATATTGATTGTTTGGTGTTGGGTTGCACACATTATCCGTATTTAATTCCTCAGATAAAAAAAATCATTGGGGCTCAAATAACCATTATCGATTCTGGTGAAGCTGTTGCAAGACAAACAAAAAAAGTGTTAGAAGAAAACCAACTCGTAAGCCCAGTATCTAATCCAAAAAACTTTCAATTCTATTCCAATAAAAAAATTGATTCTTTAGTAGCAGTATTAAGTGAATACAAAAATTTGACGATTGAAAAATTAGTCTTTTAAGTGTTTAAAAAGCTGCATTTATATTTGGACAGGCAGATGCTCTAGGAGTTCTACACAAGAGGTTCATTCCTAATGTTACTTGATGATATCCTGAATCGGCAAACACAATATCTCCCAATTGCTTTGTATAGGTATACGAAAACATCATTCCGTTAAAATTAACTCCCACAATCGGAGTCATATATTGTAAATTTTCAATGGCATTACTATCAAAACTTCTTCTGTAGGATACTGCCGCCCATAATTGTGCTTTGCTAAAATCTTTATAGACCTTTACGTTAAAATCAGCAATTTTTTCTCCAGTTCCTTCTTTAAACTGAAACATTACTGAAGGCTCCATTTTAATCTTATTTCTGAAATTAAAATAGTATCCTGCACTAAAAATGTAGTTTCTTAAATCTAAGGGTTCTAAACTATTGTTTAAGTTGTTTTTTGCAGAAAGTAATAAGTTTTTTACTGTTAAATAAGAAGACAATCCTCCTCTGTGATAGGCAACACTAAAGTCTGCATTAAAATAACTTGTACTTTCTATCAATTGCTGAACTGCTGGATCACCAAAAAATGTTCTTTGATCTGATTGATTTTGAACTGCCGTTGCAGAAAGTCCAAAAGACAATTGCTCAAAACTACTGCCATTACCAATCTCCAGGTGGTACGCATACGCTAATTGCACTCCTTTTTGAGAATGATATCCATTTTTATCGTTAAAGAAAACAACTCCAAAAGCTGCCTTTTCCCCAAATTTATTATGAAAACTTAGTGTTTGCAACGCGGGCGCATTTGGAACTCCTTGCCATTGTGTTCTGGCTGTCAATCTTATTTTTCCACAATTTCCAATCCCTGCAGCCGAAGGGTGCAATAAAAATACATTGTCTGACAAATAATCAGAATAGATAGGCAATGTCTCCTGAGCAACACTTGACCAAAATGACAAAGTGAAAAATAAAGTAAAAAATACTCTTTGAAGTGTTTTCATAAATGAAGTTAGATTCTACATCAAAATAATGCTCCCAAATATATAATTAATCCCTTAATGTACCATATAAATTCTACGGTTTTAACACTAAAATAATTAAAGACAATAAAGTTTATAAATTATTGTATCAGAAAAACCAATTAAACCTTTCTAGAAGATAGAACACAGCAATACTACTAGATGTCAGCGAAAAAAAACCTTTTTAAACAGCAATTTGATGACGTAAAAAAACAAGATATTAAAAAAGATATCACAGACCTCAAGCCCTATAAAAACTTGTTTTTTAACCACATATGTCAGTTGCTTTTTCAACTTTTCAACCTAAAAAAAGAATTATTTAATTATTTTATGCTATCTTTCTGCGATTATTAACGAACTAACTAATTAATTATGAACAAAATTTTTAACCAAATCCTTGATTTTCCTCAAATGGTAAATCAAAAAGTTTTTAATGCAAAATTGAATTCCGTAGTCGGTAATTTCAACTCTCAAGATGGAATCAGATGCTATGCTAAAACAATTTATCAAATAGCCGCTTTAGTAGTGCTCCTTGCAATGGAATTTGCTATTATCACAGGTGCAATGGATTATTTTCAAAATTCAGATGCTTCAGCGCTAGGCAAAGTTGGAAGCGCTCTTACTTTTATTCTTCTTATGTATTCTGCATTCCCTATTGCGAGTGTAATTAGATCAAGAGGAGACAGTCTAGGGGGAGCTCATAATGGAATGGTAGAATTTGTTTTTAAAGACTTTGTACTAACAAACATCAAAATTGTTGGAGAAGTGATTGCAATTACAGGTTTATTTGTAGCATTTGTTTCAACATTATCTTTCCTATTCGACACGTCTTTACTAAATTCATCTGGAGGTGGTGAAATGTTAGATAGCGTACGTTCATTATACGCATTACCAGGAGCTGCTGTTGCTGAATTGACATCAATGGTGCATCTTGACTATATCTCAGATCAATTGAGTGCTTTTGCAGTGTATAAATTAGACACCGCTCAAAACTTAGGTAATGGATGGAATTTCGGAAACTTAGGAATGGTAGCAAACTCGTATGTGAATGTTGTTATCGGACTTGCTGTGTTGTATGTTAATTTAGCAATCTATACCTTCTTATACAAGATCGTAGCTGCTTTGGTAAGCTTTATCCCAAGACTTGCGATTCCTTTATCAATGTCAAAATAAGTAAGTTACTTTTAAAAGTTTATAAAACTCCCTCCAACTCCGTTGGAGGGAGTTTTTTGTTGGGCTACATCTCTCAGGCTGTATAGTGGAACGCGATACAATCGCGCACCAGCGGCGTGGTAGTTTTAAAAAAACAGTCTAAAAGGTGTAATAATGTTCAACTTCAGCCACTAACTATAGAAAGAAACATAGTAAACATGAAAAATAAAAACAGCATGGTTATGAGCATATCACTCGGACTTTCCTTGGGTATGACACTAGGAATATCTATTGGAGCCGTTATTGGTTCTATTCAGAATAATGTGGGTGTAGGGATTTCAATGGGAATCGCCTTTGGCTCGATGATTGGACTCATATTGGGTGCTGTATATGGTCTATTCATCAAAAAAAGCCCATTGCTAGAAAATTTTATAAATAAATACAGAAAGTAGATTTCTCAACTGGATTCATTTTTATGCTTCGCGAAAAATGGGCCAGAATACGGGTAGCTTTACAAGCAAAGCCCAATTGCAAAGCAATTGAAGGTTTTTTGTGGACTACAATTTTTAGTACAAGCACTACACTTTTGTCCACAAAAAAACCAGATACGTTTGTATCTGGTTTTGCTAGTAGCGGGAACTGGACTCGAACCAGTGACCTTCGGGTTATGAGCCCGACGAGCTACCTACTGCTCTATCCCGCGATTTGGACTGCAAAGATACAACCCTTTTCTTCTTTTTCCCAAAAGAAATTGAATTTTTATTTATTTTCTTGCAAACTAAAAAACCGAAACCCTCACAATATCATTCCTTTTAAATAAGTAGAAAGCAAAAAACAAACTATCTTTGCCCCATGACACATAAAGCAGGCTTTGTAAACATCATTGGAAATCCAAACGTAGGAAAATCAACCTTAATGAATGCATTGGTAGGCGAAAAACTTTCAATCATTACCTCCAAAGCACAAACCACCAGACATCGTATTTTAGGAATCGTAAATGACGAAAACTATCAAGTTATTTTTTCAGATACTCCCGGAATTATTGAACCTGCATATGAACTGCAAAAATCGATGATGGATTTTGTAAAATCTGCCTTTGATGATGCCGATGTTCTTGTTTACATGGTAGAAATCGGAGAAAAAGAATTGAAGAGCGAAGCCTTTTTTAACAGAATCATCAACAGTAAAATTCCTGTGCTGCTATTGCTCAATAAAATTGACACCTCTTCGCAAGACGAAGTGGAAGAAAAATTAGCCTATTGGAGTGAAAAAGTGCCCAATGCTTTTGTGTACATCATTTCTGCTTTGGAAAAATTCAATGTAGATGTAGTACTTCAGAAAATCATTGAATTGCTTCCAGAAAGTCCAGCTTTTTACCCAAAAGATCAACTGACGGACAAACCCGAACGGTTTTTTGTCAATGAAAAAATCAGGGAAAAAATCTTAATACATTATAAAAAAGAGATTCCCTATGCCGTTGAAGTAGAAACAGAAGAATTTAATGAAGGCGAAGACCTTATCAGAATTCGTTCCGTAATCATGGTGGAAAGAGAAACACAAAAAGGCATTATTATTGGTCATAAAGGCAGCGCCATTAAACGTGTTGGAACGGAAGCTAGAAAAGACTTGGAACGCTTTTTTGACAAAAAAGTATTTCTAGAATTGTATGTAAAAGTGAATAAAAATTGGCGTAGCGATCAAAAGCAACTCAAACGCTTTGGTTATAAAGAGTAATTTTACGTACCGAGTACAGCAAAAATCATTCCCTAATTACTATCTTTGCAGCAAATTTATCAGATGAACAGTATCATTGCCATTGTAGGAAGACCAAATGTTGGAAAATCGACCTTATTTAACCGTTTAGTACAACGTAGAGAAGCTATTGTAGACTCTGTGAGTGGAGTGACTCGTGATCGACATTATGGAAAATCTGACTGGAACGGAAAAGAATTTTCTGTGATCGATACTGGTGGATATGTGGTCGGTTCTGATGATATTTTTGAAGGAGAAATTCGCAAACAAGTACAATTGGCTTTAGATGAAGCCGATATTATTATTTTTGTAGTAGATGTTGAGCGGGGAATTACACCGATGGACTCTGAAGTTGCCAAGATCTTACGCAAAGTAAAAAAACCCATATTTACAGTAGTCAATAAAGTTGACAATGCCATGCGTGATGCAGATGCTGTTGAGTTTTACAATTTAGGATTGGGTGATTACCATACCATTTCATCGATTAACGGAAGTGGAACTGGTGATTTACTAGATGCCATTACCACCATCATTCCAGAACCAGAAGAAATAGACTTAGAAGCAGAAGAATTGCCAAGGTTTGCCGTAGTAGGGCGTCCAAATGCAGGAAAATCTTCGTTTATCAATGCCTTGATTGGAGAAGAAAGAAATATTGTGACCGATATTGCCGGTACCACAAGAGATTCTATCGATACAAAATACAATCGCTTTGGATTTGATTTTAACTTGGTAGATACTGCGGGAATCAGAAAAAAATCGAAGGTCAAAGAAGATTTAGAATTTTACTCTGTGATGCGTGCGGTAAGAACCATTGAGTATTCTGATGTTGTTATTTTAATGGTTGATGCCTCTCGTGGTTTTGAAAGCCAAGATCAAAATATTTTTTGGTTGGCAGAAAAAAACAAAAAAGGAGTGGTGATTTTAATCAACAAATGGGATTTGGTAGACAAAGAAACCAATACCATGAGAGATTATGAAGCGGCTGTAAGAAAAGAGATTCAGCCTTTTACAGATGTACCTATCATTTTTGTTTCTGTGTTAACAAAACAACGTATTTTTAAAGCAATTGAAACAGCGGTAACCGTTTTTCAAAGCCGTAAAAACAGAATTTCTACCAGTAAGCTGAACGAAACCATGCTCGAGATTATTAAAAACAATCCGCCTCCAGCAATCAAAGGAAAGTATGTGAAAATAAAGTACTGTATGCAATTGCCTACACCAACACCTCAGTTTGCGTTCTTTGCCAACTTGCCTCAGTATGTAAAAGATGGTTACAGGCGGTATTTAGAAAATCAATTGCGCGAGCAATACGATTTTAATGGCGTACCTATTATTATCTATTTTAGACAGAAATAGTTTTTAACACTCTTTTTTGCAAGGTTTCCTTTTATAATTGACTCCGATTTAAGTTATGGTAATTAAAGTGCTGTTTCTTGGATTTTAAACGCAATTCCAAAGGCGAGCACAGAAACAATAATTCCAACTATAAATACCATATAGGTAATTCTTAAAATTTTGTGTTTTCGATGTAATACTTGCCCTAAAAAGTACAAATCTTTTGTCATAGAGCTGTATAAATACGCTTTGTCTTTCATCAGTTCTCCCATAGCCCATTCAAATTCTGGCAAGCTCATTGTATGAAAATTTTCAAAAAACAATACGCTTACTTTTTTATCTTTCACATCCTTTTTAGAGAACTTTCCTTCAGTTACATTTGGCCGCGTGGCAAAAACCGACAAAATAATGGTGGCAATTGTGAAAATGACAAATACAATGGTGGGCACAATGAGATATTGGGTTGAGAGATTGTCTAATTTTGGCAACAAGATAGAAAGCAGCAAAGAAATAATAATGGCATTTACAGAGAGTAAAATATTGGCCTTAGTATCTGCAATATTACTCAGCGTAATATGATTTCGAAGCGTTACTCTAAATATGGTTTCAACACCACGTTCTGGAGTTTTTGCTCTTTGATCTTTATGCTTGTTTACTTCTTTTTTAGTCAATTTTTTTTGTGCTACTTGCTTTAATTTCTTTTGTGCTTTGAGCAATTGCGCAATATTTTTATCTTTTCCTTGTTGCCAGTGCTCTTGTGCATACTTTGTATAATAATGGTGCTGTGTAGATAAGAATGCAATGTTCTCTTGTATCCACGCTGCATCTGTAAACTTTTCATCATTAGCGGCATGGAGTTCTTCTCTCAGTAAATCACTAATATCAGAATATCCTTTTCCTGAAAAGTAAAAACAATCAGCATCTCTGATTATTTTCTCTAAAGTACTGTCAATTTCTTGAGTCATTTTAGTAGCTCTAATCAGCTTACTAACTTCATTAATGATGCTTTCATCAATATTGTATTCTTCTAGAAAATTGGTTGCTATTTGTACACTTTTTTCTTCGTGATTTTCTTTTCTTTTTACATAGCCTAAGTTGTGAAACCAAGCAGCCAACAACAAAATATTAGCATCCGTTTCAGAAATTCCTTCTCCTTGTATCAGTTCTTTTGTTGCATTGACAACTCGTTGAGTATGACTCATATTGTGGCACAAATACGCAGGACTCAGCTCTTTGGTTAATAACGAAAAAGCATATTTTTCAGCTTTTAGCAACAAGGTTTCCATACAAAGATTTATTTCTACTAATGTAAAAAAAAAGACGAACAAATAAAAAAACTTTTTTCATGAAATGAAAATTACCAGCTACCTCCAGCACCACCGCCACTAAATCCACCACCACCAAAACCACTGCCGAAGCCGCCACCAAAACCACCAGAAGAACTTCCTCCAAAACTTCCTCCGCTACCAAAGCCACCACGACCCATATTGCTCAGAATAATGGCCTCTAAAACACCTCCGGCTACAGAACCTCTTCTTCCTCCTCTACCTCCGCCACGTCTGCGAAGAATAAAGAAAATGATCATAAAAACAATGAACATAATAGGACCCGGGTTAAAGCCTTTCTTAGATGCTTTTTTACGAGCTCCTTTATACGCACCTTTCAATACTTGAAAAATAGCGTCTGAACCTTTGTCCAAGCCTGCGTAATAATTTCCTTTTTTAAATTCAGGAATAATGATATTTCTTGTTAATTCTCCTGTAATACCTGCCGTTAATAAATGTTCTACTCCATACCCTGGAGCAATCCATATATTGCGATCTCCTTTTGCCAACAAAACAAAGACGCCATTGTCTTCTTTTGCTTGACCAATTCCCCATTCTTGAGCCCATCTTGGAGCTAAAATTCCAATACTTTCTCCTTTGGTAGAATTTATGACAACAACAACTATCTGCGTAGATGTTGTATCAGAATACCGTATCAACTTGTTTTCTAAACGTGCTTTTTGATTTGGTGTTAATGCATTCACATAATCATAAACACTTGTTTCAAACGTTGGCTTTTTAGGAATTTTATATTGCGCAGAAATCGACTGAAAGAACAACAATCCGATAAAAAACAATAGAAACTTACTACTTCCTACAACCTGTTTACTCACTACTGATATCTGAATCATCCTTTAGAAATTTCGTTAGACAATTCATCTTTATCATTCTGTTGCCAAGGGAAATGAGCTTTCAGTTCTTCTCCTGCTTTTAAAATACCTGCCACAATTCCTTCTTTAAAATTACCTTGCTTAAAATGCTGTTGCATGGTATCTTTTGTAGTATTCCAAAAATCTTTAGAAATAACGGCATCAATTCCTTCATCGCCACAAATTACAAAGGCATGATCTTCAACAGCTACATATATAAGCACCCCATTTCGTTGTTCGGTTTTGTGCATTTCTAATTCTCCAAACACTTCTAAGGCGCGTTCATAACTATCCTTTTCAGTAGTAGCTTCGATATGTACTCGAATTTCTCCAGAGGTATTTTTTTCAGCAATTTTTATTGCGTCAACAATTTCTTGTTCATCGTTTTTAGAAAGAAACTTCTTCACTTCTTGCATCTTAATTTTTCTTGTTAAAATCAAAATTAACCTCTACAGGTTTGTCTGCACCTTCTACTGATTGAAAATAAGGCTTCCCTTCAAAATCAAACCATCCGGCAAAGATTGAGTTCGGAAATGTTTTAATGTGACTGTTATACGGCTTTGTCGCTTCATTAAATCGAGTTCTAGCCGTTAGTATTTGATTTTCTGTACTTGCCAACTCATCTTGTAATTTCAAGAAGTTTTGATTGGCTTTTAAATCAGGATACCGCTCTACAGTCACCAAAAGACTTTTTAGCGCTCCACTCAACCCGCCTTGCACTTTATTAAATTGTGCCAATTGCGCTGGAGTAACATTAGAAGGGTCTATATTTATGGACGTTGCTTTAGCTCTTGCTTCTATCACAGCCGTTAACGTACTTTTTTCAAAATCTGCTGCACCTTGTACGGTTTTTACTAAATTTCCTATCAGGTCGTTTCTTCGTTGGTATGAAGTTTCTACATTTCCCCAAGATTCTGAAACATTTTCAGTTAATACAACTGCTGTATTATTAAATCCGACAACTGTTCTATACCCTACAAATACAATAATTACAATAATTATTAAAGGCAACCATTTTTTCATAATTTCTATTTTTAAAATTGATTTTTAATTTTTATTTCAATTTATTTATTTTACAAAAATAACTAATATTTTTTGATTTTTAAAGCGATGTTCCTCCATCTAACACAATTGTTTGTCCCGTCATAAATGTAGTGCTATCTGAAGCCAACCAAACAATTGCTTCTGCAATTTCAATCGCCTTTCCATAGCGTTTCATCGGAATCACACTTTTTAACATGGCATCCATATCTGGTCTTGCTGAAATCAATTGATCCAACAGTGCAGATTCTGTATATCCTGGACAAACCGCATTGATTCGAATGTTTTTAGAAGCGTATTCTAAAGCAGCAGATTTTGTCATGCCAACAACGGCAAACTTACTAGCAGTATATGCGATGTTGTTTAAAGACGCTTTTAAACCCGCTAAAGAAGCCACATTGACAATGTTTCCATGTCCTTGTTTCAACATTTGCTGTAAGGCCAATTTCATTCCGTAAAAAACACCTGTTTGATTCACCGCAATTACAGCATCCCAATCTTCTATCTTAGCATCTGCCGTTTTTAACAAGTTTTTCGGACCGATGCCTGCATTGTTTACAAGCACATCTAACTGTCCATATTGTGCAACGGTTTGACTGATCAATGTTTCCACTTCTTGAATGCTGGCAACATTGGCTTGTATCGCAATTGCCGTTCCACCTGTTGCTACAATTTCATCGACAACGGCTTGTGCTGTTGCTATATTGATATCCGAAACAACAACAATCGCTTTGTGTGTTGCAAAATGAAGTGCGGTTGCCTTTCCAATTCCTGAACCTGCTCCAGTAACGATCACTATTTTGTTTTTTACTTCCATGATTTAAGTTAGTCAATTTTATTTGTTTTAATAGATTTTAAAGCCAATTTACAACATAATTCTGCTACTTTGTTCAAATTGGCAAAGCGTGGATCTGTTGTCCATCCTTTGGAGTATCGATAATAAATTTGTTGTGCAATTACAGCTATTTTAAACAACCCAAAGACATAATAAAAGACTAGATTATCTATGTTTTTTCCAGACTTTGATGCATACATTTCTGCAATTTCACTTCTAATAGGGTTTCCTTCAAAAATAGTTGGTGATGGAATTCCTTGTTTTACAAAATCGTGATCTGTGGCAATTGTCCAATACCCTAGAGAAGTCCCCAAATCCATCAATGGATCTCCTAAAGTTGCCATTTCCCAATCTAAAACAGCCTTTACTTCTTGCCAAGAATTATCTTTAAAAACAACATTATCATACTTAAAATCATTGTGAATTAAGCAATGTTCATATTCTTTTGGTTGATTTTCATCCATCCATTTCATTACTAGCTCTGCTTCAGGATATGCAGCTGTCTTCGCTTTTAAATACTGTTTTCCCCAATTAGAAACTTGTCTTGCCACATATCCTTCTGGTTTCCCTAAAGCACCTAAACCAACAGTATTATAATCTATATTATGTAACTCAACCATAGTGTCTAACCAAGAATTCGCGATGGTTTTATATTCTTTAGAAGTAATATTTCTTTGTTTTGCTTCTTTAAAGTTTAAGATGATTCCCTCTACTTTTTCCATGATATAAAAATCACTTCCTAGAATCGTTTCATCATCTGAAAAAGCAAACATCTTTGGTACTTTAGAAAACATTGTACGGACACCGCTTTGAACTTTAAATTCTCGCTGCATATCATGGCCACGTTTAATAGCGCCAATTGGTGGTTTTCTTAGTACAAATTCTTGATTTTCAATTTGAAGTAAATAGGTTAAATTAGAATATCCATGTGTAAATTGTTCCACAAGCAACTCACTCTCAGCAGTATGTATCAATCCTTTTTCTTGAAGAAACTGCTTTACGTTCTCTTCATGCAGTTCTTCCCCTTTTCTTACGTGTTGATGTGTGCTCATACTAGCCTTTTCCGTATTTTTTGATACAGCTTTTCCCGAGTTGATATCGATGCACTTCATCAGGACCATCTGCCAACCTTAACATTCTTGCAATGGCAAAATAATGTGCCAATGGCGTGTCTGAACTCATGCCTTTTCCTCCTAAAATCTGCATCGCTCTATCAATCACGTTCAAGGCCATATTCGGAGCGACAATTTTAATCATCGCAATCAAATCTTTGGCTTCCTTATTGCCTTTTTTATCCATTTTATCCGCCGCAGAAAGTGTTAGTAATCGCGCTTGCTCTACCTCACATTGAGAGTTTGCAATTTCATGACGAATGCTGCTAAAATCATAAAACTTTTTACCAAAAGCTTCTCTTTCTAAGGTACGCTGCGACATTATTTCTAAGGCAACTTGTGCCATTCCTACCAATCGCATACAATGATGAATTCTTCCTGGCCCCAATCTTCCTTGGGCAATTTCAAAACCTCTTCCTTCTCCAAGAAGTAGATTTTCTTTGGGCACTCTCACATCGTTCAAGATAATTTCTGCATGTCCTTCTGGAGAATCGTAATATCCAAAAACGGACAAGGGTCTTACAATTTCTACACCTTTGGTATCTAAAGGAACAAGAATCATGCTTTGTTGTTGATGCCTATCCGCAGCTGGATTGGTTTTTCCCATCACAATGGCAACCTTACAATTTGGATCCATCGCACCAGAAGACCACCATTTTCTTCCATTGATCACATAATCATCACCATCCAACACGATAGATGTTTCAATGTTTGTGGCATCTGAAGAAGCTACTTCAGGCTCTGTCATTAAAAAAGTAGAGCGAATTTCTCCACTCAACAATGGTTGCAACCATTTTTCTTGTTGACTTTTACTCCCGTATTTTGCCAATACTTCCATGTTTCCTGTATCAGGAGCATTGCAATTAAAAATTTCACAAATCCAGATGTTCCGACCCATAATTTCTGCCAAAGGCGCATATTCTAAATTGGTCAAACCCGGACTGAACTCTTTATAGTCTTTTGGCAAAAACAAGTTCCAAAGTCCCGCTTCTTTTGCCGTGGCTTTTAAGTCTTCTAATTTTGGGAATCGCTTCCAAAAATTTTCAGGATTGCGTTGAAATACAAGAAATTCCTCTTCTATAGGAAGAAGATGTGTAGCTATAAATGCCGTTA
>Ga0208879_1003002_pt1 | contig 14287 bp, 15 predicted proteins | sample Knorr_S15_td_Bot_FD_185605 | JGI IMG/M metagenome (GOLD analysis project Ga0208879, IMG submission 185605) | Marine microbial communities from Southern Atlantic Ocean transect - Knorr_S15_td_Bottom_ad_5009_LV_A (SPAdes) (version 2) | ecosystem: Environmental > Aquatic > Marine > Oceanic | place...
CCTCGTTGTACTCGTTGCCCGACAGTCGAGCCTCATTGCTGGTCCCTTCCCGGCGGGTCCTCCCGCACTCGACTGTCCCTGGGTTCGGGGGGCACACGCCATCCGCCCGCTCCAGTTCCGCGACCTCCTCCCATGTGAACACCTGTCCCCTACCCTCTCGGCGCTCAAACGGAGTCAGCGTCGAGTTCGTCCAGTTCCCCTGAAGGTCCGGATGGCCGTCGGGGGTGCGCGGCACGACCCACTGCCCGCCGTCTCGGGTCGGGGCCTGAGCCGCCGCCGGGGAGAGAAGCGCCACCGGCGCGATCGCTATGCACAGCCCAAGAAGCCAACTCGAATGTCGCATGTTCATCTCCCGTCCTCCGAACCGATGTGATTGTTACGCAAGAACTCCTACAGTGGCTCTTCCACAATATCACTGGGCATAGGGTTTCGCTCCCCTGGTCGGGTCGAGGACTACAACCGAGATCACGCCCGCAGTATCAGGAATGAGATCGTGTTCCTACGAGAGACGGCTCCGAAACCGACCCGTTCGTCTTCATGACGGTCCGTGCCGGCACGCTCATCTCGGGCCACCTCCCCTCATCGCGCGCGCCACACCCCTGCTCCGAACCCCACGACCGCCGACCCCGCGATGAACCCACCGGCCGCGACGTACATCGGCCCTTCGGCCTCTTTTCCGTAGCGACGGCTCAGAACCGCGCGCACGAGCAACGCCACCGCCGCCGTCCACCCTGCGGCGGGATTCAGGATCAGTAGCCCGGTCGCGAGTAGGACTCCCATCTGTCGAGAGGGGCCCCCAAGGAGCTGGATGAGCGCGCCCGGGATGGCCCACGTGAGGAGGGAGTGAGACAGCTCGGTGCTCGCTCCGGCCGCGATCGTCGCCACGTATACGCGATCGAGCGGCGGCACCAGATCGGCCGTGAAGTAGCGCTCCCAGGTGAACCATACGAAGAGGGCTGCCACAGCGAAGCCCAGGAGTTCCGCGAAGTACTGCTGGCGACGACCGGCTCGCTCGAACTCCGGATCGCTACCCCGGCCCCGCAGGATCCAGCCCGCCTTGAGGTCGTAGCCCATGTCGGCGAAGGCGGGGCCCGTGGCGGTGGTGAAGCCCACGAGCAGGGCGAGGGGAAGCTCCGGAAGGCCGAGCAGCAGTCCGAGCACCAGGAAGATCAGCGACGTTGCGAAGGCCGGGAACCAGCCCGCGTGCATCGCCGAGAGGCCCACGACCAGTTCCGAGATCAGAGCGGCCGCGGCGGCGAACACGACAAGGGCGACCGTCATGCCGACCGACGTCTCCGTCACGACACCCGCGAGCAGCGCGAGCGTAGTCGCGGCGAGGATGTACGCCACGAACCCGCCTCCAAGCGCGCGTCCGAACGCTCGACCTCCGACGCTAGCGTGTCCAGCCGCGCCTTGCTCGCGCACGGCCCACGCCATCTGACCCAACGCCACGAAGCCCGCGCCGATCATAATGCCATGGGGCACATGCATCGCGTCGAGGTCGAGGCCGAGCATCGGGGCACTGTTCGCGCGAAGGAGTAGGCCGACAGCGAACATCGTGAGCGCCCACATGTTGCCGATCCAACAGATACCGAAGATGTCCATGGGGATACCGAATAGCCGACCCGTGCCTCCGGCTAGGCTACCAGCAATGAGAATCCGGGCCCGACTCCCACCTTCGTCACCCGCGATGAGCACTTCGGCCGTCGCGACCCCAGACGGCCAGAGTCCGGTGGCAGGGAACGTCCGGGAGTCGAAGACGCGGTAGAGGATCGTTGCGTCGATGACGAGGGCGAGCATGGCGCCCACCAGCATGGGCGCCACGAGGTCGGTGCGGCCCATGAGCCACGGAATGCCGATGGGCAGCAGCAACGCGTTGGCACCCCCGAAGGTCGCGCCCGAGATGACGGTCTGAAGGAGGTTCTGACGGTGGAGATCTGCCATCCCCCTCAGGACAGTGAGCGGGAGACGCGCGACCATGATCGCGACCATGGCGCCGATAACCGAGCTGTTGGGGGTAATGCCGACTCGCGTGATGAGCTGGATGCCGATGATCGCACCGAGCACCGCCATGGCGATCCCGAGCAAGAGTGTGGCGGGCTCGGCCAAGGACGGGTGCGGTCGGGGCCCGGTCATAGGCGCTGCGCCAACGCCGAAGTGACCAGGCGGCGCACGAGCAACACAGGTCGGTCCGACCCCTTCGCCACGGCGGTCCGCTGCGCCTCCAGGCCGTCGAGCGCGCCGACTTCGACGGGCGCGGGTAGGCGTGAGACGATCTCGAGAACGAGATCTGAGCGCGGCGTCTGTCCGATGGTCACGAACGAGATGCGGGTGATCATCGGGCAAGCATATGCGGGTGGGTGCCTTGCTGCACGGCCCGCACGCCGGGTATCGTCGGCGCCATGTCATCCCTAGATCCCCAGGCCACGACGCGACCGCTTCGGCTCGAAGAACTCGAGTCGCTCGCGACGGGGGCGTGGATTCTCGGTGCCGGTGGCGGTGGAGATCCTTACCACGCATACCTGAACATGCGCTAACTCTACGCCGACGGGGTGTCAGTTTCGCTCGTCAGCCCGCTGGCGCTCGCCGACGACGCGGCCGTCGCGGTCGTCTCCACAATGGGCGCGCCGCTAGTGGGAGAGGAACGACTGACGGATCCTGAGGTGGCCGCTCTCACCGTGCAGCAGATGGAGGAGCACCTCGGGCTGCGATTCGAGGCGGTCATGTCGCTCGAGATCGGGGGATCGAACTCGTTTCAGTCGCTCATGGTCGTGGCAGTCATGGGATTGCCCGTGGTCGACGCCGACACCATGGGGCGCGCATACCCCGTGGTCCAGCACACCGGAGGCGTCCTCTTCTTCTCCGGAAAGGTCGTCGATGTAGCGCGACGAACCACCGAGGGCCTGACGAGCCCCGCGGTCACGAGTTCCGCGTCGACTTCCAGAACGAGTTCACGGTGGGATGGGTGGATGAAGAGGTCCGGGTGAGCGTCCCCGACATCATCTGCATTCTAGACGCCACGACGGGCGAGGCGATCGGTACCGAGGCACTGCGCTACGGCCAGCGGGTCAAGGTGGTCGCGCTTCCCGCACCCGCGATCCAGACGACGCCGAAGGGCCTCGAGCAGGTCGGCCCCCGGGCGTTCGGTTACGACTTCGACTTCCGCTCGTTGTTCGGGGACGGGGCTTGAGGCGGATCGGAATCGACGTCGGCGGCACGAACACAGACGCCGTGCTCATGGAGGACGAGCGAGTGCTCGCTTGGGTCAAGACCCCGACCACCACCGATGTGACCGGCGGCGTGCGTGAATCTTTGCGACTTCTCGTCGAGGAGGAGCTCGGGGGCGTCTCGGGTCGTGTGGACGGTGTCATGATCGGCACCACGCACTTCACCAATGCGGTCGTCCAACGTCGCGACCTGCAAGAGGTTGCCGCGATCCGGATCGGACTGCCGAGCGGCCGCTCACTTCCTCCGTTCGTCGATTGGCCGAAGGACCTCGCCGTCGCTGCAGGGGTCGCCGAGATCGGTGACGCGAGTAGGGTCGCCGGGTTGGACGCGGCGGCTGTGGCGTGGGCCATCGCCCGCTTCCGGGAGATGGTCGAGGAGAGCGTCGATCGCATGAAGGCCGACGCGCGGCCCCTGCCGTTGCTGGCCGTGGGAGGTGGCGCGTTCCTGGTGCTCGAACGTGTGCCGGGGATCAGCGAAGTGCTGCACGTATCGCACGCGTCTGTCGCGAACGCCGTTGGGGCAGCGATCGCGCAGGTGAGCGGCGAAGTCGATCAGGTGTTCAGCGGCGTGTCGCGTGATGAGGCGGTGTCGCGGGCGGAGGCCCTGGCGCGTGAGCGCGCGGTCGAGGCTGGGGCAGACCCGCGCAGAGTCGATGTCGTGGACGTCGAGGATCTTCCGCTCGCGTATCTACCTGGGGACGCGCGGAGGGTGCGGGTCGTCGGGGAAGCTGGGCCCACCCACGAGGCTCCCGCACGATAACTAGCGCCAACGCCGGATGGCGCGGCAAGGAAGACGGACGGAGTATGTTGCGCGGTCATTAGCCCTACTTCGGCGTCAACTCCGCGACGAGGGCCCGCCAGGCGAGCTGGTCGTTGAACGCTGAGCCGAGATCGGGGAGCTCGGCCAGATCCTCGGCTGAAAGCTTCTCGGGCTCGGCTCCCAACTCCTTTAGGCGGACGGTCACGTCGAGCAGGACGTCGAGATCGACCGTGCGCACGGTCGCTTGCTCGACGGTTTCTCCTCCGACCACCACACCGTGACCGAGCAGCAGACAGGCATCGGATTCGGCCATGGCCGCGACGACCTCACGGGCGAGCTCGGGCCGCGTCACGAGGGCCGTTTTCGGAAAGATCGGCACGCCGCGCAGTGCGAGGCGCATCGCCGGGATGTTATAGGCGCCGAAGACTGGACGCACATTCAGGCCGGCGAGCCCGCAAAGCAGTGCGGAGCGGGGGTGAGCGTGCACCACGGCTGCAAGCGACGGCCTCGCGCGCAGCAACTCTGTGTGAAGCGGAAGCTCTTTGGGGGCCGCATACCCTTCTGGCAGGTCCACGGGATCGCCATCGAGCGTGACCCGCCAGACATCTCCGGCATCGCTCATGCACAGCCCACCGTCATGGGGGCCACGACACCGGATGACGATCTCGTCGGACGAGACTCTGGCCGATACGTGTCCGAGCGCACCTTCCACTAGACCGCGCGCTGCCAGCACTCTACACGCAGTAGCGACGTTGGCGCGCAGTTCTGGCCCGTCCTCGAGGATGTTCATCGCACGCCGAGCCCGCCGTCGGAGCGAATGATCTCGCCCGTGAGCCCCGGGGCTCGATCGGAAGCAAGGTAGATGTACGCACCAGTGTGCTCGGCCGAGCTCAAGGCCACCGACAGCGGCGTTCTGGCCCGAAGCGCGGCCTCCCGGTCAGGTCGGTCCGCAAGTCGCTCGTCGGCCATGTGCAAGCTCGCGAGTCCTCGGAAGTCGGTGCCTAGCGTGCCACCGGGCGCCACGCCGTTGACACGGATGGTCGGTGCCAGTTCGTGGGCCAGCTGAACCACGACGCCGCGCAGCGCGAATTTGGAAGAGACGTAGAGTACACCGCCACGCCCGGGATAGAAGCTGGAACTCGAGCCGGTGACTACGATGCTCCCCCTCGTGCGGCTCAACTGCGGGACGGCGGCCCGCGCGGCGAGCAGCACCGACTTCAGATTCGTGCTGTACATCTCATCGAAGGCATCGTCGAAGCGGTCCTCCGGGATATCGACGAGAGGGGTGTAGTTGTCGAAGACGCCCACGAATGTCGCGAGCGTATCGAGCCTGCCGAACGCCTCCATGGCCGTGTTCACGGCGCGCTGATTGTCGTCGGCGGACGTGGCGTCGCCCTCAACAGCAACGATGTGGTCTCCGAGCTCGGAGAGCGCGGCGCACTTGCCCCGGTCGTGCTCGAGGACACAGACGCGCGCACCCTCCGAGGCGAACGCGTCGACCACGGCCCGTCCGATTCCCGAACCTCCCCCCGTAACGAGGGCGGCCTTTCCGTCGAGCCAGCCGCTCACGTCTCGGCTTCTTCCTCCGGCCCGAACGGCGTCTCCAGGAACGCGGAGAAGGTGTCGTGCGACTGCCACGTCAGGCTCTCCAGTTCGACGGGACAGAGGCGAATGGCTCTGCCGAGCCGCGGAGCGAAGATCTCGAGGCGAATCCCGTTGCCCGTCTGCACCTTTCGGACGCGAACGAGCGCGTACTCGTTCGCCAGCTCGAGCGTGCCCGGTCCATCGCCACCAGGTGTCTCGTGAATGGATGCGTCGTCGGATGCGTCGATAGGTGCGGTCATAGGAACACCGCCAGGTTCTGGGTTCGTAGGACGGACTCATCGAGGAGGATCTCGCGCCGGGCGAGCCTGAGCCCTTCTCCCTCGTCGCGCAGGAGATCCGTGCGTTGGGCCGAGAGCAGGTCGGACGGCTGCACGTCGCCACGGCTTCGGAAGACGAGCAGGTTGCAGCGGACGAGCACCTCACCCGAGGAATCGCCCTCCCAACAACGGATATTCGTTACGAAACGGCGGGTACGCGACGGTGGATCTTCAGCCCAGGCGTGTTCCGTCTCCAGCCGCTCCACCCGCTTCGTGAGCGAGTACCCGTCCTCGTCGAAGTGCCCCATGTCGGCGAGCGTGCTGTCGGCGAGGGAGTGCGCCGTGGTGATCCGGACGGGCGCGCGGTACGTGACGTCCTCGGTCAGCAACGCGAGCCAGTCGCGGTGCCGCCGGTCGTCGAGCAGCTCCGCCTCACGGTACAAGAAGTCCACCACCCTCCCATACCGTTCGCACGAACTCGACAGTGGCTCGCGGCCTTCGGGGCTCAGCTGCGTGGGCACTGCTCAGTCCAGCATCGACGAGCGTGTAGGCTCGCCATCCGAAGTGGACATCAGGTCGCACCAAAGCGCCAGTAGGTCGCGCTGGTTGTACTCGCCGAAGCCTTTGTAGGCGCGCCCGGGGGCCGGCCAGTCGAGAGGGTCGCTGACGGTCGTGCCGTCACGCCTGAGACCCATGCGGCTGTGAAGATTGAGTCGGTCGGCCATCAGGCCCTTGGAGACCGCCGTGATCGAGGTCCAGTTCTCGACGTCATCCTGTTCGAACATGCCCGACGTTCCGAAACACATGATGTAGGCCTTGTACGACGCCGCCTTGTACCACTCCGGAGCCTCCCTATCGACGACGAACCAGGAAAGCACCTCGGTCTCGGTGGCGCTGACGGGCTGCCAGAGTCGGACCGACACGAACGGCACGACGAGCCCCTCGCGGTTCACGATCGGCCAGTTGTGCACGAAGCTGAGATTGGGGAGAGCGGTCGCGGCGGACGGCATGAACCCGGCCTCGCCGATCATGGCGCGATGCCCGGGGCTCCACGTCGACTCCATGCGGTCGATCATCTCGTCGGGATACCCTATGTGGAGCAGGTTCTCGCGAAAGTCCTTCGCCGGGAGCTTATAGGTGGTTCCTCCGCCCGCACCCGCGAAGAAGAGAGCTCCCTCCTTCCGTTTCCCGGCTTTAGGGGCTGAGAACAGGTCGATGTCGACGATGCTCGCGTGCGTGTGCGGCGTATGGTAGCTGTCGCCGGCGAAGTTCTCGGCTCCGATCTTCCAATTGGCTTTGATCCGGAAGCGCTGCGGGCCCCGGAATTCGGGTCCGCCCTGACTCTGCTGGAGATAGAAGTCGAGGTAGAACCGGAAGTCTCCCAGGTAGTCGACGAGATCCGGCGCGTCCGCGTCGAGCGAAGCGAAGATCAGGCCGGCGTAGGTGGCTACGCGGGGCGCCGGCAGGAGTCCTACCCCCTCCCGCTCGAGCCCGTCGTCGCCTCCGTACGCGTCCTGGTGGAAGGGCACGCCAACGAGGTCGCCGGTGTTCTTGTACGTCCAGGCGTGATACGGACAGCGGAAGTGCGACGTATTCCCGATCTCGGAACGACATACCTGCATGCCACGATGCAGGCACATGTTGAAGAGGACCCGGACCTCCCCAGTCTCGTCGCGACAGACGATGAACGAGTCGTCGACGATCCTGCGCACGACGTAGTCGCCGGGGTCGCGGATCTCGGACTCGTGGGCCATGAACAGCCATGCGTGTCCGAATACGCGGCGTCTCTCGAGCGCGAAGATCTCCGGGTCGCTGTAGATCTTCGCCGGGATCATCCCTCGCCGCACATCGTCGATCACGCTCTGGAGATTCATCTCTCTAGGACACTCTCTTGGGGCTCGTTCGGGCAGGCATCATATCACACGTCCGTGGGATGCGCGGCCCCCACGGATCTCGACGGGCCAGCGCTCGGCCGGGAAGTCGATAGCTGGCGCCACGCGACTACGATTCCCAGCGCGAGACCCGCGACATCACTCCCGACCCCTGGAGCGATGAGGGCGAGTCCGGCGCCGGCCATTCCGATCCGTTCCCACGCCCGAGCCGGCACGCGCATGAAGCCCACGAACGCGCCAGCGATGAGGAGGACGCCACACGCGGAGGTGAAGATGGCGGTGACGATTCCGAGGGGGGAGCCCACGAGCAGGAGCTCGGGCCGATACACGAAGAAGAAGGGGATCAGGAAGGCGATGATGCCGAGTCGCACGGCCTGTAGCGCGGTTCCCGCAGGGCTCGCCTGGGCGATCCCGGACGCGGCATACGCAGCGACGGCTACGGGGGGCGTGATCGCCGACAGCGTCGCGAAGTAGAGGATGAAGAGATTGGCGCTCATGGTGCTCAGACCGAGCTGCGCGAGCGGCGGGCCGGCGAGGACCGCTGTCACGATGTACGCGGAGGGGACCGGCATGCCCATGCCCAACACGATGCAGACGATCATGGTGGCGAGGAGCGCGAGCAGGAGCGACCCGGCGGCGTACGTGAAGATGAGGCTGGTGATCTTGCCACCGAGCCCCGTGGTCACGATGGCACCCACGACGATCCCAGCGGCGGCGCACGCGGCGGTCACCAAAAGCGATCGTCGTGCCGAGAGTTCCAGGATCACGAGGAGCTTGCCGGGGCCGATACCCGTCTCACGCTTACGCCAGCTCACCACGACGGTGAGCGCCATGGCGATACCGGCTGCTGTCATGGGCGACCAGCCCATCACGAGAATCACGATGAGGGCGATGAGCGGGAGTAAGTGGTGGCCACCCTCCCGAAAGGTCTGGAGCGCTGAGACGCCTTCAGACTCCTCGGGCTCGAGGCCGTCCTTCACGGCTCCGAAGTGCACCTGCGCCATGAGTCCGCAGTAGAAGAGCAGTGCCGGGACGAGTGCCGCCATCAGGATGTCCAGGTAGTCGATACCGGTGAGCTCCGCCATCAGGAAGGCTGCTGATCCCATGACCGGGGGAAGCAGCGCTCCACCTGTCGACGCGACCGACTCGATGGCACCCGCGACTTCTCCACGGATTCCGCTTCTCTTCATCATCGGGATGGTGAAGAGACCCGTCGTCATGACGTTCGCCGTGGGACTCCCGGTGATGGATCCGTACAGGGCGCTCGAAATCACCGCGACCTTGGCCGGTCCCCCGCGGGTCCGTCCAGTGAGCGCGCTCGCCGCACGAAAAAGGAAGTCCCCGCCGCCTGAGACCTCGAGTGCCGTGCCGAACAGAACGAACACGTAGACATAGGTCGCGGCGACCGCGATCGGCGCGCCGAACAGCCCGTTTCCGGTGAACACCAGATGGTCGATGACCTCGGTCCATGCGAGCGGTCGGTGGTAAAAAAGACCTTCCGTCAGGTGCCCGAAAAGCGCGTAGCCGAGTGAGATGCCCATCACGGCCATCAACACCCAACCCACGGTCCGTCGTGTCGCCTCGAACACCACCGCGAGGAAGATCACCCCGCACGCCACGTCCAGCGCCGAAAGCTCGTCGACCAGGGGCCACCGCATGGTAATCGACGGGAAGCGCACGACGAAGTAGGTGCCAGCCATGACCGATGCGGCGGCCCAGGTCACGGCGACCACTCGGCGCAGCCGGGCGAGAACAGGCGCCAAAGAGCGATCGATCGGCCCGGTCAGGAAGATGAGCGCGCTGACGCCCGAGACGAAGATCGCGTAGTGCAGCAGTGGGTTCAGCGGCAGCGCATACGTGACGATGATCTGGAACGCTGACAAGCCGATGCATAGGACCTGCACCAACCTTCCACCGGGACCGGACGAAGTCGTCGCCGGGGACTCCGTGGTCCCGCCGTCGCTCACCGGACGCCGATCTCGCGGTAGAAGCGCTCAGCCCCGGGGTGGAGCGGCACGCCGCCGACCCGGGGCATGGTCGCCGGCGTCAGGCTCTGGAGCGAACGATGGGCTCGGCGGAGTTGCTCGAGACGATCGTGAAGCAAGCGGGTGATGGCATAGACCTTGTCGTCGGGCAGGTTACGATGGACGATCAGGATGACGCGCCCCGCGAAGGTCGGGGTATCGCGCTCCACGAAGGGGTAGGCGCTGCCGGGGATCGTCGCCGTGTCGGTCCCGAGGCGCTCGTTCGCGTACCGGATGGCTTCCGCGTTGAGCGGGAGCAGGTCCAGGTCGAGGTGACGGCTCGCCTCGACCGCGTGCCTCGATGGCACCTGAACGGTGACGCCGATCGCGTCGAGTCGACCCCGTTGCATCGCCTCGTACGAAGGTGTCATCGGGTAGAAGAAGACGGTCCCGCCGGCTTCGCGGATGTCCTCGTAGTCCACACCGTACGCTTCGAGTACTGTGCGGGTCGCGAGTTCCATCAACGACCCCCGGGTGTTCACGCTGACCCTCAGGGGGATGCGTTCGTCCCCGATCTGCTCGAAGCTCTCGACTCCGGCGCGCCGATCGACCACGAAATGAAACGGTGCATCGGCGTAGATCAGCATGATCGCGCGAACGTCGGGGTTCGGCTCGCTGAAGGGGAAGCTTCCGGCCAGCGCCGCGAGCGCGATCGAAGAATGTACCAGGCCCATTTCCACCCTTTGGGACTGGACCATGGCTGCGTTGGCTCCGTCCTGGCCCGGCTCGAGGGTGAAGGCGGAGCCGGGTATGCCTCGGCGCAACTCGTCCGTGATCGCCTCCCCGATCGCCGACCACGCTCCGCCCGGCGACGCGCCCACCAGGGTCATACGCCAAGACGGATCCGTCGATTCACACGCGGTTAGAAGAGCGAGCGCGCCGAGCAGGATCGGCGCGCGGGATCTGATCACCTCGTACCGGGGCGCCAGATGCGGTTGTACTCCTTCACCGTCCACGGCCCGTTGTCGATGAACCGGGGCGCGACGCCGGCGTCCATCGAGGCTCCGAGTGCGTTGAGCGACGCCGGATCGACTGGACCCCAGGAGCCCGTGTCCAACCGTCGCATCATCGTCTCGATCGCGACGGCGCTCTCGGCGACGTTGAATCCACAGTGCGTGGCCGACTCGACGTAGGCGATGCGGTACAGGTCACCCTTGCCGTTCTCCTCGATGAGTCGGGTGTAGCCCTGGGCGAGGCCCATCGGTACTTGGTAGTCGCCGATCTCGTGCATGCGAAGAAGCGGAATCCGGGGGTTCCCCGTCACGTTGCGGCCCGGTGCGTCCCAGAACGCGAGCGCATGAGGAGACGCCTCGACGCGCGGTGCCGCGTTGATCCGAGCGAGGTCGGCATCCAGATCGAGTTCGGCCTCCTGGTACAGCGTCCGGACGGCCCGCTTAAACGACTCGTTGCCGTTCTCGAAAAGCTCCCGGTAGTCGATCCCCGTGTTCCAGGAGAGCTGTTGACCGTTAGCGGCGCTCTCGAACATGACGCGCGCCTCGCCGCCCGGATTGTTGGCGTACCGATCGTAGGTGTTGTGGTACATGCTGTGCTGGAGCGAGTAGACGTCGTCGAGCTCCGGCCTCGCGACCAGCCCGGTCGAATACTCCGGCCATTGCCCGATGGTCACGGCGAGCGCGATGCGAGCACGCCCCGCCGGGGTCTCCTGCGCACGGTTGATCGCCTGGCGCCAGGTATCGCGGATCTCTCCCTCGACACCGTGCGCCGTGCCGCCGGACGACTGGAACGGAAGGTTGACGACTGGCAGATCCGGGGCGATGAGCGCCTGAAGCGTGAACCACCCGTCCAGAAACGTGTTCATTAGCCAGACCGGCGTGTGGGCAGCCAGCGCGATGGCCCCGTCGATGCGGGCGGGGAAGCTCTCCGCGACACCGAGCGTCACGTGGCCTCCTCCGGAGCACCCGTACTGGATGATCCGGTCCGGACGACGCCAACGCCCTTCGAAGAGATCGACCACCCGGTTCAGGTTCTCGATCTCCCGCGCGGGATCGTATTGGAAAGCGCGGAGGGCGTGCCTCCGCGTGCCCGCGAGGGCGTACCCCTGCTCGAGCAGATATCGGCCGAGCGCGTTGTCCGCACGCCCGGCGTAGTCGAGGTCGCGGATCAGCGTACCGTTCCAGCCGTCCGGCACCCGCATCACGTAGAACGTGCCGTCGGGAAGCGTGGAGCGCTCCTCGGTGAAACGAGTCTGCGCTAGCGCGTCGGCCGCGCAGTACGCCAGCCCGGCCAGTGACGTCGCCAGGATCAGGACCATTTTTATCCGCATCATGCTGTCCTCTTCTGTTCACATATTCGGCATGTACTCCGCGCCGACTCGTAGTTCAACTTCGACTCGCGGCGCGCACGATGTCATTCGTGAAGGTCTTCGCTGCGCCCAGGTAGCGTGACTCGTCCCGTAGCGCCATCCAGTCGAGCTCCGATTCGACGTGTTCTTCAAGGACGTCGATCAAATGCCGACCGGTCTCTCTCGAGGTCGCGACCCCCTTCTTGACCGTCGCATGGGCTTCTGCCCGGGGCATGACCTCGGAGAGCAGCAGGCTCGCAGCTTCGGCCATCAGCAGGCCGTTGGATCGGTGCACGTTCTGAAGCATGCGGTCCTCGTTCACTTGGATCCCGGCGGTGACCGCGACCGCGTTTCTCAGCGCTCCGCTCGTGAGCCCGACCATTTGAGGCAGCGTCATCCACTCGAGCTGCCACCCGTGTGTTCCGCGCTCGTGCTCCTGGACGAGCGCCTGGTGCACGCCGCCGAGAAGGACTGCGTTTTGCCGCGCCGCGGCGAGGATGGCCTCGCTCCGAATCGGATTCCGCTTCTGGGGCATCGCGCTCGAGCCACCGAGTTCGGGATCCGCCGATTCGTGGACTTCTCCGACCTCGGTCTGTGACATGAGGATCACGTCCAAAGCGAGCTTGCCTAGGCCGCCGGTGACCATGGACAGCCATCCGGAGAACTCGGCCAGGGCGTCTCTCTGCGCGTGCCACGGACCTAGCGGAACTCCGAGGCCCAACTCGGTGGCGAGCGCTTCTCGCACCTCGGGGCCCTTCTCGCCGAGCGACGCGAGCGTGCCGGCCGCGCCCCCGAGCTGGACGACGAGCAGTCGGGGGCGAAGCTCGCCGAGTCGGTTGCGGTGTCGCAGTAGGGGCGCCAGCCATAAGGCCACCTTGTATCCGAACGTGGTGGGCAGCGCATGCTGCGCGTGCGTTCGCGCGACCATGAGCGTCTCGCCGTGCTTCGTGGCGAGGTCGGCGAGCTGCTCGATCACTTCGCCGAGGCTTCCCTCGATGAGCGTGAGAGCCTCCCGCAGCCTGAGCACCAGCGCCGTATCGATGACGTCTTGGGTCGTCGCGCCCCAGTGGACGAACGAGTCGGCATCGCCACCGACGTGTGCTCTCAGCTGCCGGACCAGCTCGACGATCGGGAAGCCGTCGCGGGCCGTCGCCGCGGCCAGCCGACAGGTATCGGCTTCGAGCGATCCTCCCCTCCGGCAGATGCGGTCTGCAGCCTCGCTCGGGATGACCCCCGCCTGGCCTTGCACCTTCGCGAGGGCGACCTCCACCTCGATGATCGTCTGCAGATACCGAGCGTCAGAGAACAACTCGTCGACGCGGTCATCGCCGAAGAGGGGGCCGAAGATCTGGGAATCGCCTGGAAAGTAGCTCACAGGAGCGGGGTCGCAGTCATCAACGGATCAGACATCGAAGAAGACGGTCTCATTCGGACCCTGAAGGATGACGTCGAAGCGATAGTGTGCGTGTGGACCACCCTCTTCGCGTCGTGCCAGAAGGGACGTCCTACCTTCGGGGTCCAGCCGACTCAATACCGGGTCTGCATCATTCGTCTCGTCCTCGAAGTAGATCCGCGTCACCGCGTGGATCAGAAGACCTCTCGCGAACACGCGAACGGACACGAATGGCGCTTGCCCCGCCCCTGCTTCCGGAGCCGGGCCTCCCGGCTTGATCGTCTCGAACCAATAGAGCCCGTCGTCGTCGGTGGCTGCTCGTCCGAAGCCGCGAAAGGCCTCATCCGCCTCTTCCGCCCTGGGATCGCTCGTGTGCGGATAAAGCCCACGGGCATCTGGCTGCCAGATCTCCAGCAACGCGTCGGGGACCGGAACGCCGTCTCCGTCCAGAACGCTGCCGAAGATCCGGATCCGCTCTCCCCGTGTCGCGTCCTCGACGAGGATATTGCCTCCCTCGGAGACCAACGTGTCGTGGAAGAACGGTCCGACGGTCTGGCTCGGTGTCTGCCGACGCGTCGCGTTCATCATCAGCGGTGGTCGTCCTCGAACGGCGTGCGGCGGCCCCCGGCCACCACGATGTCGAAGCGATAGCCGAGGGCCCACGCTGGTCGGGTCACGCCGTGGTCGTACGCCGCAAGCAGTCTCTGCTTCGCACGGTCGTCGGGGACCGAGTTGTAGATCGGGTCGAGCGCGAGCAGCGGGTCACCGGGGAAGTACATCTGCGTAACGAGGCGTTCGAGGAAGTTTCTCCCGCACACGGAGAAATG
>Ga0208879_1003006_pt1 | contig 14274 bp, 10 predicted proteins | sample Knorr_S15_td_Bot_FD_185605 | JGI IMG/M metagenome (GOLD analysis project Ga0208879, IMG submission 185605) | Marine microbial communities from Southern Atlantic Ocean transect - Knorr_S15_td_Bottom_ad_5009_LV_A (SPAdes) (version 2) | ecosystem: Environmental > Aquatic > Marine > Oceanic | place...
ATAACACGGTTAGAGTTGGCGGCGGAAACCTTTGGGGGTGAAGTAGATCATGCAACACATCCATTTGGATTGGCAGTTCCAGCAGGGATTATTTCTACCACAGGTGTCGGAGGTTTAACACTTGGTTGGTGGTGTTGGCCATTTATCACGCAAATATGGACTTACTATTGACAACTTATTAGAAGCTGATATGGTTTTAGCAGACGGCTCTTTTGTAACGGTTAGTAAAGACCAAAATATAGATTTATTTTGGGCGATTCGCGGTGGTGGCGGAAATTTTGGTATTGTAACCTCCTTTAAATTTCAAGCGCATCCTGTAAAAACTGTTATAGGTGGTCCAACATTATGGCCAATAGAGAAAACCGAAGAAATTATGGAATGGTATCATGAATTTCTCTTGAATGCGCCCGACAATTTAAATGGTTTTATAACAACAATGATTATCCCAGGGCCACCATTTCCAGATTTTTTACATGGAAATCAATATTGTGGAATTGTTTGGTGTTATACAGGAGACCCAGATAAGTTTGATGAATTATTTCAACCAGTGAGGGACTTAGAACCTATATTTGAACATGTGGGTGAGATGCCTTATCCAGCTATACAAACATTATTTGATGGTTTATTTCCTCCAGGAATGCAATGGTATTGGAGAGCAGATTTCTTTAAAGAATTAGGGCCGGAAATTAGAGAGCAACATTTAAAATTTGGCTCTAATATACCAACTCCTCTTTCTCAAATGCATTTATATCCAATTAGTGGAGCAGCAAGTAGAGTTGGTGCCGAAGACACACCTTGGGCATATCGTGATGCTAAATATGCTGGCGTAATTGTTGGTGTGGATCCAGATCCGGAAAATGCAGATAAAATAACCAAATGGTGTAAAGAATATTGGGAAGCGTTACATCCTTATTCGTCTAGTGGAGCCTATTCAAATTTTATGATGGATGATGAAGGACAAGAACGTGTTCAAGCGAGTTATAAACATAATTATAATCGGTTGACCAAGATTAAGGCGAAGTACGACCCTGATAATTTCTTTCATGTAAATCAGAATATTAAACCAAGTAAATAAATAAGAATCGATTACTAACATTTTAAATCAATAGCTTTTGAAAACTTTTAAAAAGAATCAATTAATCAAAACCTACATTAAAAAAGCAATTTTTATCATTCCTCTTTTGTTAATTACAATGACTATTTCTGCACAAGTTAATAATGGTTATGAAAGAGCAAAAGCTGAAATTGAAGCGCAATTTGGAGTCTTTCCTGAAATGTTTGCAGCATTTCCTGATCACGCATTATCAGGGGCTTGGGATTCGTTCAAGCAATTACAAGGATCAGATAATGTAATACCACCAAAATATAGAGAGTTATTGCAACTTGCGGTGGCTTCTCAAATACCTTGTTCATATTGTATATACTTTCATACTGAAATAGCCAAAGCTCATGGAGCTACTAAAGAAGAAATTAAGGAAGCAGTTGCACATGATGCACAAACTAGGCACTGGAGTATGATTTTACAAGGGTCGCAAATCGACTTTAAGGATTTTAAGTCCGAGTTTGATGGGATGATGAAATATATGTCCGAAAAATCTAAAGAATAGAATAAGTAAATCGGAATATTAAACCAAAAGAGTTACAGTCATAATAATTAAAAATATTACTAATTAAAATTCAATAAATATGAAACTTAAACATTTATTAACTAATTCAACGTTTACTTTGTTTATTTCAATCTTCTTTTTTGGATATACAATGTTTGCACAAAACATGGAGGATAACAATACCGAATTATCGGTAGTAAAAACAGCTGATGACAAAGATTTAAAATGGGGTCCTTGTTCTCCATTTATCGCGGATTGTAATATTGCAATATTACACGGTGATCCTACAATAAATAATGTCGATGTACTATTTAAATTTTCACCTAATGCAAATATTCCAAACCATTGGCATAATTCAGCGGAACGTATGATACTTATCGCTGGTGAATTTGAGGTGACTTATGAAGGAGAAAAAACACAAACTATGAAAGTTGGCTCTTATGCCTATGGCCCAGCTAAAAAACCTCATACCGCTAAATGCATTAGTAAAGATCCATGTGTGTTATTTGTTGCCTTTGAAGGACCTTTGGATGCCTTTCCATTGGTTGTAAAAGATTAAACGTTTTGTAAGGCTATAATTGCAAAACAAAATCCACCACAATTTTTGATGGATTTTGTTTTATCAATAGATTTCCACTTTTGTGGGAATGGACTAAACCAACATCGTCACAGGATTCTCAATATAGCCTTGTAATGTTTGAAGAAACAATGATCCTGTTAAGCCATCTACAGTTCTGTGGTCACAAGCTAAAGTTAGTTTCATAGTGTTACCAACTACAACTTGACCGTTTTTGACTATTGGTTTTTGTACAATTGCTCCAACAGAAAGAATAGCAGAATTCGGCTGATTTATAATTGACGTAAAGCTTTCTATCCCAAACATGCCCAAATTAGAAATAGTAAATGTACTACCTTCCATTTCTTGAGGCGTTAACTTTTTAGTTCTAGCTCTAATTGCATAGTCTTTTACAGCAGCTCCAATTTGTGGTAATGTTTGTTCATTGGCAAAACGAACTACTGGAACAACCAAGCCATCTTCGACAGCTACTGCTACACCTATATGCACATGATTAATTAGTCGCATTTTATCGTCAAACCATTGCGAATTTACCTGTGGGTGTTGACGTAATGCCAAAGCACAGGCTTTAACAATCATATCGTTATACGAAATTTTTGTATCTGGAATGGAGTTGAATTGTTCTCGGAATGCAATCGCATTTTCCATATCAAGCTCAACATTTAGATAATAGTGAGGTGCTGTAAATTTAGATTCTCCCAAACGTTTTGCAATAATTTTTCGCATTTGAGAGTGCCTAACCTCTTCAAAATCTTCTTGACCAATTGCTACAAATTTGGCTACTGAAGCCGTAGATCGAGATACTGTAGCGGGATTAAAATTCTCTATATCTCTTTTTATTATCCTCCCATGTTCTCCAGTACCTTGAACTTGAGATAAGTTAATTCCTTTGTCAGTTGCCATTTTTTTAGCGAGTGGTGAAACAAATAACCTTCCATTAGAAGACGTTTCGACTGCGTTAAAAGTGACTTCTTTAGAAATAACTGATTCAGATTTAACTTCAGATTTAGGAGCATCCATTTTAAGATCTTGAGTTACTTCAGTTTTGGAGACATCAGAATCCACTTTAAAGTTTTTTACAATTGCTGAAACATCAGTTCCTTTTGGACCTATAATAGCTAATAGTGCATCTACTTTTGCAGTGTCTCCTTCTTGTAATCCAATATGCAAAAGTGTACCTTCATTAAAAGATTCAAATTCCATAGTGGCTTTGTCTGTTTCAATTTCGGCAAGGATATCGCCTTCAACAATTTCGTCGCCAACTTTTTTAAGCCAAGCTGCAACCGTACCTTCTTCCATAGTATCGCTTAATCGTGGCATGGTTACAATTATAACGCCTTCAGGCAACTCAACTTTTTCTTTAGATTCTTTAGACTCATCGACTGAACTCAGAGTGACATCTTCTTTTATTGTTTTCGAATCTTCAGAAGTGTTTTTGTTTAATAATTCAGAAATATCTTCTCCTTTTTCACCAATAATAGCAAGTAATTCATCTACTTTAGTTGTTTCCCCTTCTTGAACTCCAATATGCAATAAAATGCCTTCGTGAAAAGATTCAAATTCCATTGTGGCTTTGTCCGTTTCAATTTCAGCCAGAATATCGCCTTCAACAATTTGGTCACCAACTTTTTTAAGCCAAGAAACAACAGTGCCTTCTTCCATTGTATCACTTAAACGTGGCATGTTAATTATTTCTGCCATAGCTTATAATTTATGTTTTAAAAATGGATAGTCTTCTTGCTCATATACGATATCATACATTAAACTCTTCTCTGGATATGGAGACTCATCTGCGAATTTTTCGCATTCTGCAACTTGTTCTTTAACGCGCTTATCTATTTTTAATAAATCCTCTTCTGTTGCATATTTCTTTTGAAGAATAATATCTTTTATCTGTGTTATTGGATCGATTTTCTTGTATTCAGCTACTTCATCTTTGGTTCTGTAATATTGAGCATCGCTCATTGAATGACCTCTGTAACGATAGGTTTTCATTTCTAAAAATGATGGTCCATCGCCACGACGCGCTCTTTCTATTGCTGTGTTTATAGCTTCTGCAACTTTTACAGGATTCATTCCGTCAACAGGTCTAGAAGGCATTTCGTAGCCTAAACCTAATTTCCAAATTTCGGTGTGGTTTGCCGTACGTTCCACCGAAGTTCCCATTGCATACCCATTGTTTTCACAAATAAAAACGACTGGGAGATTCCAAAGCATAGCCAAATTAAAGGTTTCGTGCAACGAGCCTTGTCGTGCAGCTCCATCACCAAAACAGCATAATGTTACAGCATCGCTACCGTGATATTTGTCTCCAAAAGCTATTCCAGCTCCAAGAGGAATTTGTCCACCAACAATACCATGACCTCCATAAAAACGATGTTCTTTAGAAAATATGTGCATGGAACCACCAAGACCATGAGAAGTTCCAGTTACTTTTCCATAAAGTTCTGCCATTACACGTTTTGGGTCAACTCCCATGCCAATTGGCTGTACATGATTACGATATGCAGTAATCATTTTATCCTTGGTTAGATCCATTACATGTAAGGCACCTGCCAAAATTGCTTCCTGACCATTGTATAAGTGAAGAAAACCTCTTACTTTTTGTTGAATATATACTGCGGCAAGTTTGTCTTCAAACTTCCTCCAGAAATACATATCCCCATACCATTTAAGGTAAGTCTTCTTTGTGATTTTTCGCATCTAATAATTAAATTTGATGTTTTTATATTCAACCCTTTTAAACTTTCTCAAATGGAATTGATTTAAACGAACCACAAAAGTAACACTTTGCTTGTTATAGCAAAAAGAGTTATTGAATTAATTCATCTGAAAATCTTATAGTACAGATTTGTCGAATACCAATGGCAGCAAATTTGCTAATGAATTTGATTTAATTACTTTACCTATTTCGCCCATAAAATAGATTTCGATTGGTGATTCCTGTTTTACTTCGTATTCTGCAATGGCTTGTCTACAAGCTCCACAAGGCGGAATAGGGTTAGAAGTTGTTTTGGTTTGTAATCCTGCTGTAATTGCAATTGTTAAAATTTTTATATAAGGATATTGCGCTCCTGCATAATAAATAGCTGTTCGCTCTGCACATAAACCAGAAGGATATGAAGCATTTTCTTGATTGCTTCCTGTAACAACTTCGCCATTCTCTAAAAGTAATGCTGCTCCAACACTAAATTTAGAATATGGTGCATAGGCTTTTTCTCTGGCGTTAACGGCTTGTTTCATTAAGCTCTGAATATTTTCTGGGACTTCTTCTATTGAGTCAAAAATATATAGTGTAGATTCTATTTTTAGTTCTTTCATCTTAGTTTCAATCTATAATATTTATAAAGTTACAAAACTGTTTTAAACAAAAAAACTATTGCTTTAAAACAATAGTTTTTTTTAATTTTATTTTTATAAATATATACTAATATTCGCTATATGTTTTAGCTCCAAAATTAAACGTTAAGGAGAAGCGCAATGTGCCTTCTAATGGGCTTTGTACTTTTGATGTTGAAAATAGATATGAAAAATCTATGTTAATAGTTGTGTATTTAAATCCTGCACCCAAAGCAAAAAATTGTCTTGCTCCTTTCACGTCGCTCTCATGAAAATAACCTGCTCGTAATGCGAACGAGTCTTGATATTGATATTCTACTCCAAGTGCCCAAGTGACTTCTTGAAGGTCTTCGCTAAACCCTCCTGGAGCATCACCAAACGATTGAAACACTCCTTTAAGAAAACTGACATCTGGATCTTTACCTGAAATAATAACGTCTTCGTTTTCAGAAATTAGCACATCATCATCTGGCAAAGGATTGTTAAAGTCAGGCTCGTCGTATACTCCATTCCCATTATTATCTTCGAATTCACGAATTGTGCCTAAAATTGGTGGTGTTGGCACTAAAAGTTTTACAACTTCTAAAGTTACAGCAAGCTTGTTATATTCATCAAAAATAAAGTCGAACCCACCTCCTAATCTTAAGGTTGTAGGCAAAAAGTTCTCTCTACCAGCATCGTCATATTTAATTTTGGGACCAAGATTTTGAATAGCGAATCCACCTCTCCATCTACCATTAAAATCATTATACGCAGTTTCCTCACCCTGGTAATATCCTGATATATCTACTGCAAATGAGTTTGCTGCACTTGCGTTATCATCAAGTTGTTGAATTTTAAGGTCTGATCTTAAATAACGTAATCCTACAGCCATTGAAAATTGATCTGCCAATCTTAAAGAATACGAAGCATCTATAGTTAGTTCATTAGGCTTTGCGATTATTGGTATATCATCTGGTCCATCAAGAAGTTCAATCTCGCCTAGACTAAAATATTTAAAACTGAGTGCAAAAGCGCTTCTATCGTCAATTCTGTTAAAGTAAGTAATATTTCCTAAAAAAATATCATTAACTAACCTCTGTAAGTATGGTGTATAACTTACCCCTAATCCAGATTTAGTTTCAGAAAATACATATTTTGATTGATTCCAATGTTGTGAATAACCATCAACCGATGTTGCAACTCCCATATCTCCCAATGCTGCTGCTCTTGCATCTGATGTTATTAGCAAAAATGGCATCCCAGTTGTTATAACTCTAGAATCATTGGGATTTGGAATTTTTTCAGTTAATGTTTGGGCATCTATTTTTACAAAAAAACTTATGGTTATAAAAGCTAAAATGTAATTCTTCATATTAAATATTAATTTATTTTACTGCTATACTTCACATTAATTAATTGCGCAAATATAATTTATTATTATAGTATAACAAGTTTTTGTATTTTTTCTACCTGTTTATTTAATTGGTTGGAACGTACTGTTAATTTATAAACGTAAACTCCTTTCCCAATTCTATCTCCAAAATCGTCTCTACCATCCCAAATTAAATCTTTTGACAAAGAACTGGTTACTTTATTTCCACCTGAGGTTTGTCCATTTATAGTTTTAACCAATTTTCCGGATATGGTAAATATTTGTACTGAAACGTCTAAAACCTGCGAACTATTGTGATTAAACCAAAATTCTGTATAATTAATAAATGGATTGGGATAATTAAGAACATTATTTATAACCAATTCTTCATCTTCATCAAATACAATAAACTGAATTTCGGCTGTTGAAGAGTTATTATAGACATCCCAAGCCTTTAAAGTTATGGTATGCAAACCTGGTTCTAAATCTCTAAAAGGATAAGTTACTGTTCCTCGTTGGAAATCATCTACTTCTGCTATATAATAATCGTTTAACTTAACAGGATTCGTTTCATCTCCATCTAATATTGCTGAAATATCATGGCCAATTCCACTTGACGTATTAATCCCATTTTCATCCTGCAGTTTAACTAAAAGTGTTGGTGCTTCATTGGTTATTCCTCCTGAAACAAAATTTTCATCATTCATAAACAAATTAATGTTTGGACCTTCATTATCTTCAGCAGCATTTGCATTTATACCTCCAATTTTAATATCGTAACTGGCTCCAGACTGGTCTTGCAAAGGATTTTCAGTTTTTGCATAAAAACTCACTTTTCCGTTTCCTACTGGAATGCCTATATCTCGCGGCACAACAAATTCGAAACCGAACAGTCCATTGGTTACGGTTGCCTGCCCTCTAAAAATGATTTCTCCCAAAGTTTCAAAATCTAATATAATAAGTTGTCCATTATTATCTCTTGTACTATCATTTGCCAACGTAGATCTATTAATATTCTTATCATAAATAGTTGCTGTTAATATACCATTATAATTAGTCAAAATATTTCCTGATGCGTTTACAACTTCTCCTTCAATTTTAGCACGACTTAAGGCTTCCAACACGTCTGTATTTCCTGTAATTGGTACGTCATTTATTTTTGTTAATCTAATATTTGGTTTGGGAAAGGCTAATTTCATGGCTGGATCACCTATAAAGAAAACCAGTCGTCGTTGTGCAATTCCAGAAACAGCAGGATCGTTTTTAGTAAGCCTCAGAGCTTCTGCCATTGAGGGATAATCGTTAGAACCAAAAGCAAATAAATAATCATCTAGGGTAACATTAATAGCTACTCCTACACTCACAAAAATTTGCCTTGTAGTTGTAATAAGACCGATAGCACCTCCATTTTTATTTCTATAAAGAAACTCTCCTGCTGTTGTCCTGAGCGGATTATCGAATTTAGTGTACTCACAAGTTACTGTTACAAAGCAGGTAAGTTTGCATACATTCCTAACGTCTTGTGCATTTATTTTGTCAAAAATACGTTCTGCAGCAATACCATCTTCACCTCCATGTCCAAAATAATTAACAACTAATGCACCTACTTCTATAGCATCAAAAATGGCTTTGTTTACTTCTGGATAACGTTCTCCACCAGCTGTAGCTTGTTGAACAAAAGCATCCGAATGTATTTTAGTTACGTTAATAAAAGGTTTATCTTGTGTAACAGCATCGGCTATATTATTAGTTGTTCCTTGTAAAATCCCTTCCCAATTCTGATCTACATCATCGGAAATTACTACAAAACTATTGCGCCAACTCCCATAAGCTTCTTCTGAATAATATATAACCACTTTATCAACAAGTTCCCGTGCTCCTTGTGGTGTTTCTGCTAAAATTCTTCCAACGGCTATATCTAATTTATCGGAAGTTTGCATGCTTCCTTCATTGATGTCCATCATTCCATAAAAATCATCAGAAACAAAAGAGCTTGTTAAACTAAAACTACCCAACGAATTCCAGGAAGGAACCACATTTGTATTACCAGAAATTCTGTCTTTATAATCGAAAGATGCATCTCCAAACAAACACAAATATTTTATTCTGTTTTCAGGAGTGCTTGCATTATCATAAACATATTTCACAAAATTTCTAATAGCTGAAATATCCTGATTCCCTGAACTAAATTCGTTATATATTTTGTTTAAAGTAACTACCTTAACATTCAAATTATATTGGTTTCTATTTATTTCCGCCAATCTTTCGGCTTCAGTTTCCATATCTTCTCGAACAATGATAATATAATCTAAGTCTTGAAACTGACCTTGATCGTTTAAAAAAATAGTGGCTTTTAAATTTTGAATTTCGACACGTGATTGCGAATCTTTTAGTGGTTTAAAATAATCTGAGTCATCGACAGCTTGGTAAATTCTTTGTTCTCCTAATTGTGCTTTAAAGCTAAAAGTAGCATTAGAACTTTCATTAATAAGTGCAGTAACATTATATTTATCTGTAACATCCCAAACTTCATTTATTGTAGAGGCATTAGAAATAACATATTCTCCAATCCCGCTTAATAGTGCGACATCATTATTTTTGAATAAAAATTGATTTCCTGTATGCGTTAATGCACGAGTAGCTTCAATTGAAATATAATCTAAATAGCCGACAGATGAAGGGTTTCCATTATTATTATAATTCAATTCCACAGAAATAGTTCCTGAAGATACAGGTACACTTCCATTAAAAAAGTCTCCGTATGCCAATATTGGATCGTCAATAGCATTGTAAGTGAAATTATCTAAAACATTCCCATTTACTTTTAAAAGCATTGAAGTTTGTACTTCGCCAACAGCTGCTGTATAAACTTTAAGTAATATAGACTCTGAAGTGACTATGTTTTCAAATTCAAAATCGAATAATTTTACATTATCAAAATCAAATCGATCTCCAAACCAACGTCTGCCAAGGCTTGCCAAATTATACTCGTCTTTTTCATGAAATTGATAGTCATGAAATGTGTTTATTGTTGTAGTTGGATTACCTATAGGTTCTGACAATGTTTGAATTCGTTTTCCATTTCCTTGTCCCACGTTAATAAAATAATATGTTTTATCGGTAAATATGTTATTATTTGTATTGCTTTCAGCATTAAATTTGTGAGGCCCTTCGGCATAAAATAAAATATGGTCATCGTTATTAAAGGTTCCGTCTTCTTCACCAATAAATTTGATTGCGTTTTCGGTTATATCTAACGGAAAGTCAACTGCATTTTCTAATGGTAACATAGTTCCACCATGGCCATAAATCTTTATTCGTCTTGGATCAACACTATTTGTATTAATCCCAAGACTATTTAAAAAGGTTTTAGTGAGTTTAAAAACGCCCGTTGTATCTATATAAAATTTATACCATTCGCCCTGACTTAATATTGAGTTTGTAATTTCGTGTGGTCTAGAAGTTGATCTTCTTGTTAATATATTATTGTATGAAACCGTAAAAGAAGTCACTTTTTTGTAAGCTCCATTTTCTTTAATAATTGGAGTGATTTCTAAAAAAGCCCAATTTTTACCTCTTGCAACTGAATTGTTGAATTTTACTTTAACTTTGTTAGGTATCGTTTTAATGTTTATATCTTTTAAATCGTTTATACTAATTGGAGAAAATGAAGCATTGGTTATTTTAATAGATTCTTCATTAATTAAACCATTAAGCTTCCATTGTGAAATAAATACTAAACCATTTTCGTGACTGTAACTAAAATTCTCTTTATTAAATGAAGGTATTTCTATTGTAGAAGAAGATGTAGATAATTTCTGTGTTCCGCTCCATTTAATACTGAAACTTTTTTTTTGGCAATAACTAAAACCAAAAGTTAAAAAAACCAAAGCGAAAATAATTTTTTTCATATTCTTATTGAACTCGTTAAAACGGATTCATTTATTGTCTTTTAATGGACATCCCGATAATTATTCGGTACTGGTCGCTATAGCTATTCCCTTTGGTGATAAAAATTTTAACATACTCTTTTAATAAAACAATAAACGTGGAAAATAAGATGATAGTATAGCCATTTCAATTAAAATTAAATTTACAATAATAAATCATAAAAATATCCGTTTTAAAAAGACAAAAATTGATGTAAAAATGTTAAAAAGTCAGTTGATATGTACAATAAATAGGATGAAATGCACATTTTTTCATGTTTTTTAATCAATAAAAGTTGCTTTATTATCTTTAATTACTATATTGCAACACCAAATATTTAATCTACGTACCTAAAAAGTATCGATATGAAAAACTTTGCACCACTAGGGATAATGTTAGTTATGGCACTTTCTTTATCTACAATTAGTTGTAAAAAATCGTCTAGTTCTAAAAATAGTTCTAGAGCTACTGGCTGGAAAATTAATGCCAGAGAAGGTGGTTTCCAATACAACACTCAATTTAAAGAACAAGAAACAGCACCTGGATTAGTCTTTATAGAAGGTGGAACTTTTACTATGGGAAAAGTACAGGATGATCCGATGCATGATTGGAATAATACGCCAAATCAGCAACACGTTCAATCTTTTTATATGGACGAAACCGAAGTTACCAATGTAATGTATTTAGAATATCTGGATTGGATTGCACGTGTTTACCCAAGAAATGATCCAAATTTTAAAGCTATTTATGATGGTGCAGTTCCAGATACATTAGTTTGGAGAAACCGATTAGGATATAGTGAAATGATGGTAGAAAACTACTTACGACACCCAGCTTATGCAGAATATCCTGTAGTTGGTGTTAGTTGGATACAAGCCGTAGAATTCGCCCAATGGAGAACAGATCGAGTTAACGAACTTGGTTTACAAAAAGCTGGTTATTTAACCCGAGGAACAGAATATGAAGCTACTGCAGATGCGAATTTTAGTACTGATACTTACATAACTGCTCCAACATTAACTTATGGCGGTAACGACAGTATAATTAACCCTAGCTCAGGACGTGGTAGAAGAGCTCAAATTACCAAGAATGGAGATACAATTAATGTATATGCTTCAAGAGAAACAGGAGCTATACAATTAAAATACAGACTTCCATCGGAAGCTGAATGGGAATATGCTGCTTTAGGAATGTCTGAATTAAGAAGTTATAATGTTTACAGAGGACGTAAAAAGTATCCTTGGGATGGACAATATACAAGATCTGGTAAACGAACACGTTTAGGAGATCAGTTAGCAAACTTCAAACAAGGTAAAGGTGATTATGGTGGTATTGCAGGTTGGTCTGACGATGGTGCTGATATTACTCAACAAGTAAAATACTATGAGCCTAACGATTATGGCTTATACGATATGGCTGGAAACGTTGCCGAATGGGTTGCAGATGTTTACAGACCAATTGTTGACGACGAGTTTAATGACTTTAATTACTTTCGTGGTAACGTTTATACAAAATATTCTATAAATAATGACGGAACAGTTAAAATTGTAACTACCGATGATGTTGTTTATGATACCTTAAGTAACGGTAAAATTGTAGCAAGAAACCTACCAGGTGAGATTGTTCAAGTTTCTGTAGATGAAAACGAAACGTATTTAAGATCTAACTTTAATGTTAGCGATAATATAAACTTTAGAGATGGTGATAAAAAATCTTCTCGTTATTTCGAGGACTTTAACGACGATGAAGATGATGGAGAAACATCTTATACAAGTAAAATGTATAATGCGCCATTGCATAACTTAGAAAAAGATTCTACTGGTAAAATGATTAAAGAATATGACAAAACTAATACCAGAACATCTTTAATTAGTGATGCAGTTCGTGTTTACAAAGGAGGTTCTTGGAAAGATAGAGATTATTGGTTAGATCCAGCACAACGACGTTATTACCCAGAAGATATGGCTACCGACTATATTGGATTTAGATGCGCGATGTCCAGAGTAGGTGCTAAATCTAAAGCAAAACACAAAACTAAAAATTAATAGCTTTTGTTTAAAATATATAAGTCCTAACAATTTTTTGTTGGGACTTTTTTATTACATTTATATTTCATGAAAATAAAGAACCTTCACAAGCTGTTTTTAACCTGTAATTCTATTTGTACAGATACCAGAACTATTAAAAAAGACGACCTTTTTTTTGCGCTTAAAGGAGAACACTTTAACGGGAATAAATTTGCTGAAATCGCAATAACTAAAGGTGCAAAATACGCTGTTGTAGATGAAGAAGAATATGTTATTAATTCCGATTATATTCTTGTTGATGATGTGTTAAACACACTTCAACAATTAGCGAGATATAATAGAAAACAATTAAACTTAAAAATAATTGCGCTTACGGGTAGCAATGGTAAAACAACTACTAAAGAACTCATTAATTGTGTACTACAAAAAAAGTACAAGATAATAGCTACTCGTGGTAATTTAAACAATCATATTGGTGTACCACTTACATTATTATCTATGGATGAAAACACCGAAATTGGTATTGTAGAAATGGGAGCAAATCATTTAAAAGAAATTGAATTTTTGTGTGACATAACAAATCCGGATTTTGGTTATATCACCAATTTTGGAAAAGCCCATTTGGAAGGTTTTGGAAGCATTGAAGGCGTTATAAAAGGTAAAAGTGAACTTTATATTCATTTAAAACTAAACGACAAAATCATTTTTATTAATAAAGATGATGTCATTCAAACAAAACAACTTGAAGATTATAAAAACCATTATAGTTTTGGTTCTTCTGATAAATCACCACAAGTGCATATAAAATTTATTGAGGCCAATCCTTTTGTACACATAAAATATAATGGTCTTACTATTAAAAGCAGACTGATTGGAGACTATAATTTTAGCAATATCTCTGCAGCTATAGCCATTGGCAACTATTTTGAAGTTAATGATTTAGATATTAAATCAGCTATTGAAGCTTATAGTCCAGAAAATAATCGTTCACAAATTATTGAGAAAGGTTCAAATAAAATTATTCTTGATGCCTATAATGCTAACCCTACAAGTATGAAAGCAGCTTTACTTAATTTTGAAAAACAAAAGAATACACAAAAAATAGCTATTCTTGGTGATATGTTTGAATTAGGTAATGAGACTGAAAAAGAACATCAATATATAGTCGATTTGGCTTCAACCATGCTTTTAGATAAAGTAATATTAATAGGAGAACACTTTTTAAAAACAAAAATAGTCTCGCCGAAAGTAATAGCTTTTAAATCTTTTGAAGATTTTAAAGAAGGCTTCGATGTAACACAAATAAAAAACGCAATCCTACTAATTAAAGGCTCTCGAGGTATGGCTTTGGAAAGAGTTTTAGATTTGTTATGGACTTGACTTTGTGATAATAAATAGCTACATTCGTTTAAAAGTTGATAAATAAACATTAAAACGTTT
>Ga0208879_1003009_pt1 | contig 14260 bp, 13 predicted proteins | sample Knorr_S15_td_Bot_FD_185605 | JGI IMG/M metagenome (GOLD analysis project Ga0208879, IMG submission 185605) | Marine microbial communities from Southern Atlantic Ocean transect - Knorr_S15_td_Bottom_ad_5009_LV_A (SPAdes) (version 2) | ecosystem: Environmental > Aquatic > Marine > Oceanic | place...
TTCCATTATTGCGATATAGCGTGCTAAAAGATTTCTCTCTTATCGTAGTAGGTTTGTTTAGTAATACCTCTTCCCATTTATGAACATTTTTCTCATAATTTATAAAGGAGTGATTCATAACAAACAAATCTAAATCGCCATCATTGTCCATATCAAAAAATGTTGCTTGCGAAGAATAGGAACTATCATCAATTCCATATTTAGCTCCCATTTCGGTAAAAGTTAGATCTCCATTGTTAATATAAATCTGATTTGCCAATGATTTGTCATCGACATAAGGTCCGGAATTACACACATAAATATCCATCCAACCATCTTCATTAATATCGACAATAGTGACTCCTGTTGACCAATGATTAGAGTCAATTCCGGCACTTTCACTTATATCGTTAAATTTAAAATCACCTTCATTTAAATACAGTTTGTTTGGTGTGTCATTTCCTGCAAAAAAAATATCTGCTAAACCATCATTATTAAAATCTTCTATAGCAACACCACTACCATTATAAAAGTAATCATAGTGCCCCCCATTTCTTTCAGGAGTTTCAATTGAGGTGTTTGTGAATGTAATACCAGTTTCAGCAGATGACAATAATGTGAAAAGCGATTTATGATTATTATGGTCATTTATTTCACGCTTTTCAGAACAAGAAATTATAATAAGCAGCAAAAATAAATAATTAAATATCTGGAAACACCTAATTGTAATCTTCATATATAGTATAAATATTATATCAATATTTTTGTTATTTTTTTAAAAGGAATAACTATAAAGTGTCAATTTTTTTAACGCTTATAAATATAGTTGAAAAAATGATATAAGTAATGTTTAACACTTTTTAACCATTAAAAAAGACTAAAAAATATTTATATAAATATATTGATTCAAAAAATAAAAACAACTAACTTCGTTCCTTCCTGTTTACAGATAATTAATATTAATCACAAATCTTGTTAACTATGAAGTCATATATCCTATTATTATTTTTAATTACGCTCATGTCGTGTAATAACAGCAAAACTCAATTTAATATTGATGCTGAATACATTTTAAAATTTGAAGATAACCTTTCTGAAAGAGCTGAAAACCGTATTAATTATTTACAACTTACCGGCTTGTTCAAATTAGATTCATTAGACAATACTTTTGGAAAAGATAACATTAATAGCTTTGTATTAGCTATTACAAATTTACCTTCTGAAATCGGAAGTATTTCTGTCTTTGAAGATTCATTAGTCTTTACTGCTTCAGAAAATATTATTATAAAAAATAGTAACGATTCTATAATCACTAACAATCATTTAAAGTTGAACGAATACGGAAGTTATATTAAGCTTTTTTATAAACAATTAAATTGGCAAGTGATAACGCGTTCTGGTCAATATTATTTAAGAGTTTGGGATACAAAAAATCCTACAGTGGAAGCATTTCAAGGTTTTGAACGATTTAAACTTGACCCTGAATTTATTTACGAAGGACAATTTACGTACTACGATAAAGTTAAAACCGAAGAAGTACATTCGCAATTAGGTGTAAATGCGACAACTAATTTTATTGGAGAAGTCTCATTTTAATATAAAGGAATATCTTATAATTTAGATGTTGGAAATAGTGGATTTACAATGGTAAGTGACAAAACTACGGGCGATGAAACCTATGGAGGCGGTCGTTATATTTACTTAGATCTTCCTGAAACCGATGGTTTGGTTACATTAGACTTTAATTATTTGTACAATCCACCTTGTGCGTTTTCAGATTTTACGACGTGTTTGTATCCTCCAAGACAAAATAATTTAACGTTTATAATTTTGGCAGGTGAAAGAATAGATTTTATAGATTCTGACCTTAAAAATAAATAACTTAATTTAACAATATAAACTAACAATCATGAAACTATTCCTAGCATTACTTTTATTATTAAGTATTTCATTATCAATACAATCCCAAGAAACACAAACAACTGATGTTGTTGACATCATAAAAAAGCATGGCATTGACAATAGCCAAGTTATGGAAATTGCCAGTTGGATTACAGATGTTCATGGACCTCGCCTTACAGGATCTCCAGGTCTGGACAAGGCTACTAAATGGGTGAAAGATGAACTGGAAAGCTGGGGAATGCAAAATGTACATCTTCATCAATGGGGCCCTTTTGGAAGAGGCTGGGAATTAACACATTTTGAAATGCATGCAGAAGGTTCAAATTATTGGCCAATTATCGCATATCCAAAAGCGTGGTCTTCGTCTATAACAGGAACTGGAAAAGCGATTTATTTAAATATTGAAAACGATAGCGATATTGAAAAATATAAAGGTCAACTCGCAGGAAAGTTTGTTTTAATAGATACTATACGCGAAATTGAAGAAGCTTTTAAACCGAGTGCGATACGACATGATGACGAAAGTCTTTTAAAATTAGCCAATGCAACAGCACCAAAACCTCGAACACGCAGGAACAGAAATAATAGTGCTGCATCATTAAGACTTGCGATTTGGAATCTATTAGAATCTGAAAAACCTATTGCTGTACTCGACAGAAGTTACAGAGGAGAATTAGGAACCGTTTTTGTTTCCGGTGCCAGAACTGCCGAAGGAAGTGCCAGAGATAACAATAAATATGTAGTACCACAAGTCACTTTAGCAATGGAACATTACAACCGAATATTTAGAGTAATAAGCAAAGGGATTCCGGTAACTCTTAGTCTGGACCTAAAGACTAATTATACCAATCCAGATGAAATGGAACACAACATCATTGCCGAAATTCCAGGAACAGATTTAAAAGATGAAGTTGTAATGTTTGGCGCACATTTTGATTCCTGGCACACAGGAACTGGAGCTACTGACAATGGAGCAGGATCAGCAGTTATGATGGAAGTTGCAAGAATTTTACTCGAAACCATAAAAGAAAGTGGTATTAAACCTCGAAGAACATTACGAATTGCATTATGGACAGGAGAAGAACAAGGATTCTTTGGTTCAAGAGAATATATTTCTGAAAATTACGCCGAACTGGATGGTTGGTCTGCAAAATCTTTAAAAGAAGCACAAAAAAATGTGTCTGCTTATTACAATTTAGATAATGGTACAGGAAAAATTCGTGGTGTTTATCTGCAAGGAAATAGTAAAGTGTCTCCTATTTTCAGAGAATGGTTAAAACCGTTTAAAGACATGGATGCTTCAACATTGAGTTTGAGCAATACTGGAGGAACTGATCATCTGGCTTTTGATATGGTTGGCATTCCGGGCTTTCAGTTCATTCAGGAACCTATGGCTTATTTCAGCAAAACACACCATACTAATATGGATAATTACGACCATCTTGTCGAAGATGACCTTAAACAAGCTGCTACTATAATCGCCTATTTTATTTGGCAAACATCGCAAAGAGATGAAAAACTACCAAGAAAAGAAACTAGCTTAAAGTATAATTAATATCTATGAAATCTATTCTTAAATTGGTTTTAGCCTTACTCTTAATTGTAACATTTGGTTGCGATACTAAAAATAAAAACTCTAAATCTACAGAGAATCTTTACAATTACAATGTTGAAGCACTATTGGACTCACTCGGCATTACGTTAAGTGAACCAACATTTCCAAAAGGGATTAAAATAGTACTCGTAACGAGAGTTAATAAGGTATTGTATTTATATGGCAATGGACCCATTGCTCCAGATGGTACAAGAATTACAGAAAAAGTAGGCACAGATTTAACAGTAGAATAAGGTTATGATGCAGCTAGATTAACTGCAATACGGCATTTATCTGTTTTAAAAAAGGAACTTGACGACCTCAACAAAGTAGTACGTATTGTAAAAGTGTTTGGTATTGTAAATGCGGAACCATCTTATACATAGCATCCAAAAGGGTATAAATGGCTATTCCGAATTAATGGTAGCTGCTTTTGTCGAACGTGGTATGCATGCACGCTCTCCTGTTGGAATGGCATCGCTGCCTTTTAATCTTGCTTGAGAGGTTGAAGCTTCGAATTAAAAAGACGAGTATCTTAATAAGCTAAAACCAAAAAAATATGTAGGTTTGTACACTAATTAAAACTAAACTTAAATTTCTATGGAATATTTAGAATTTGAGCTCCCAATTAAGGAATTAGAAGACCAACTTAAAAAGTGTCGACTAATAGGTACAGAAAGCAATATTGATGTTACTGAAACCTGTAAGCAAATAGAAAAGAAATTAGCCAAAACTAAAATCGATATTTACAAAAATCTAACGCCTTGGCAACATGTGCAGATGTCGCGTCATCCAAACAGACCATATACTTTAGATTATATAAATGCAATTTGTGGCGAGACGTTTTTAGAACTTCATGGCGATCGAAATTTTAAGGACGATAAAGCAATGATTGGTGGTCTCGGTAAAATTGGCGATCAATCTTTTATGTTTATCGGGCAACAAAAAGGATATAATACAAAAACCAGACAATATCGAAATTTTGGTATGGCAAATCCTGAAGGCTACCGAAAAGCGTTACGATTAATGAAATCTGCGGAGAAGTTTGGTATTCCTGTAGTTACACTCATAGACACTCCAGGTGCATATCCGGGAATCGAAGCTGAAGAACGTGGACAAGGCGAAGCAATTGCCAGAAATATTTTAGAAATGACACGTTTAAAGGTACCAATTATAACTGTTATTATTGGCGAAGGTGCATCAGGTGGTGCTTTAGGAATTGGTGTTAGTGACATAACGTTAATGCTCGAAAACACTTGGTATTCTGTCATTTCACCTGAATCTTGCTCCTCTATTTTATGGCGAAGTTGGGAGTTTAAAGAACAAGCTGCCGCATCTTTAAAGCTTACAGCAAAGGATATGAAAAAAATGAAATTGATCGATAAAATTATTAAAGAACCTCTTGGTGGAGCACAAACAGATAGAGAAAAAATGTTTGTTATTGTAAGCGATGCAATTGTTAAGGCTTATGCCGAATTTAAAAACTTATCACCAAAAGAATTAGTTAATAAACGTATGGATAAATATTCTCAAATGGGAGTATATAATGACTAATCCTTTAGTAATCATAGGCTAAACATTTTTGAGCTTTTTTTCTTTAGCTTTTCTACTGCTATTAACAATATTTTTGACTTATTAACAGTTAAATTGTTTACTAACGGTTAACAACGTAATATCATTATTCACGTGATTGTTTTGACAATTTTTTTACATTTGCTTTCATGAATCAACCAAATAAAATACAAGGTTTCAAAGTAGAAAGAAGCACAATTATAAATCTTGAAAAAGGCAAAATACCTCCTCAAGCACTTGATTTAGAAGAAGTTGTGCTTGGAGCAATGATGATTGATAAAAAAGGTGTCGATGAAGTAATCGATATGTTAAGCCCAGACGCTTTTTATAAAGATGCACATAAATATATTTTTGAAGCTATTTTTAAATTATTTGAAAGTAGCGAACCTATTGATTTATTAACCGTTTCCAGCCAATTAAAGAAGGATAGTAAATTAGATATTGCAGGAGGCGATTTTTATTTGATTTATTTAACCCAAAAGGTGTCATCTTCGGCTCATATAGAGTTTCACGCACGTATAATTTTACAAAAATTTATACAACGAAGTTTAATAAAAATTTCGAACGAAATCATTGAAGATTCTTACGACGAAACCAAAGATGTTTTCGACCTTTTAGATAGAGCAGAAGCAAGATTGTATGAAGTAACTCAAGGGAATATCAAAAGATCTTCCGAAACATCACAAGAGTTAGTACGTCAGGCTAAAAAGAAGATTGAAGAGATTTCAAACAAAGAAGGAATAAGCGGTGTTCCGTCTGGATTCGATAAATTAGATAAATTGACTTCGGGTTGGCAAGAAAGCGATTTGATTATTATTGCTGCTCGTCCTGGAATGGGAAAAACAGCATTAGCACTTTCGATGGCAAGAAATATTGCAGTAACTCAAAATATTCCTGTCGCATTTTTCTCTCTCGAGATGTCTTCTATACAATTAATTACACGACTTATTTCTTCTGAAACTGGATTGTCTTCCCAAAAATTAAGAACAGGACGATTAGAAAAACACGAATGGGAGCAGCTTAATGTAAAAGTAAAAGCACTAGAAAAAGCACCTTTATTTATAGATGATACACCTTCGCTGTCTATTTTCGATTTAAGAGCTAAATCTAGACGTCTATCGTCTCAACATGGTATTAAATTGATTGTTGTAGATTATTTACAATTAATGACAACAGGGGGTGGAATGAAAGGTATCGGAAACAGAGAGCAAGAAATTTCTACTATTTCGCGTAATCTTAAAGCATTGGCAAAAGAGTTGAGTATTCCTGTTATTGCATTGTCACAATTATCGCGTGCAGTAGAAACACGTGGTGGAAGCAAGCGACCATTATTGAGTGACCTTCGAGAATCTGGAGCTATTGAGCAAGATGCAGATATTGTAGCGTTTATTTACAGACCTGAATATTATAAAATTGATGAATGGGACGATGAAGAACGAACACCAACCGAAGGACAAGCAGAGTTTATTGTTGCTAAACACAGAAATGGTGGTTTAGATAGTATAAGATTGAAGTTTATACCACATTTAGGTAAGTTTGAAAATATAGACACTTTTGATTCACCTTTTGGAAATGAGTTTCACTCTAAAATGAATGCAGCAGCAAACGACGATACCTTTAAGCCTGAAAAATTCCCATCTTCAGACGAAGCTTTTGATACTCCAAAAGATGATAATGATGTACCATTTTAAAACTTTCTTTAAAAAAAAAAGAGATTAGAATCATACAATTTTACAATCAAACTTTAACACTATTTTTATATAAACACTATTTCTTTTAGGCTCAAAAACAATATTTTAGCCTAACTTTGGCTGTTGTTATTAAAAAGATTAATTTATGTTAAATAAGATTCGTACAACTAATATTTTACTATTAGTTATCGTTATTCCTTTGGTGTTTTATCTGTTAAAAATACTATCATTTATATTTATTCCATTAATATTTTCAATGTTTATTGCATTATTGTTTTTACCATTAATGCGTTGGTTAGGAAAACGAAAAGTGCCTAAAGTTATTAGTGTCTTTATTGTTTTTTTATTAATTATTGGTGGTTTAAATATAGGAATTGAGTTAGTGCAATTGTCGAACAAAGAAATTATGGCTACTGACGCTGCATTTTTTAATAAGGCTGAAAATAAACTCAATAATTTAATATTTTACATTGAAGATACTTTTGGAGTAAAATTAAAACAAGATAAAAATTTGTTATCCCAATTAATAGAAAAAGAAAACATAGGTTCAATAATAGATTTTTGAATGAAATTTACAACCATGATACTAATGACTGCCTTTTTTGTAGTGTTATGGTTAGCAGAATCGATTAATATGCACAAAGTCTTAAATATGACCATTTTTAAACAAAAGCATACTTCAGTAAAAGCATTTATGAAAATTGAAAAAAATTTAATCACATTTATAAAAGTTAAATTTTTTGTTAGTTTGCTTACAGGTATTTTTACTGGACTGGCTTGTGTTTATTTTGATGTCAGTTTCCCTATTTTTCTGGGACTTTTTGCATTTGTTATTAATTTTGTTCAAATGGTAGGCTCTTTTATTACAATTATATTATTGTCAATTTTTGCATTTATTGAGTTAGAACCTACAAACATATTGTTCTTTTTTATAATTTCAATTACAAGTGTACAAGTATTGTTTGGAGCAATTTTAGAACCTATTTTTATGGGTAAATCATTTTCTATAAATATTATTGCAATTTTAGTAATGCTTATGTTTTGGGGATTTATTTGGGGAATTCCGGGTCTTATAATGGCAATTCCCTTAACAGTATTTATAAAAATTATTCTTGAACAGTTTCCGAGTACTAAAGTAATTTCAGATTTGCTTTCGGCATCTAAGTTTAGATAAAGATAATTAATCGACTTTATTCAATAAATTATATGAATATGAATTAACTAAATTTTAATCACCCTTAAAATTCCCTTAAAACAATTCATTAAGGAATAATTTTTGATTATCTTTCGTTTATGAAGAAGAATATTGCATTACTATTTTTTCTGTTTATCTCTGCTAATATTTTTGCATCTTATATTCTTATTCCAATGGATGCAGAAAGCCAAAAAAATCATCTTAAAGCTTATGGCATTACATTTTGGACTTTGGAAGAACAACAGAAAGTAAAGTGGTTACTCAATTATCGTGGAGGTTCTTTTTTATTACCAGATTTTGAAGAAATAAAACGCGAATGCCAAATACGAGGAGTTTCCTATGAAATAATTTCTGATGCTAAAGCAGAAAGTATTCTACTGGAGATAAGCAGTCCGAGTAAAAATATGGAAGCAGTAGTGTTAGAAAAAGCACCAAAAATAGCCGTTTATACACCTTATGGAAAACAACCTTGGGATGATGCTGTTACTATGGTGTTAACTTATGCCGAAATACCTTACGAAACTATTTATGACGAAGAAGTTTTAAATGATGCACTCTTGTTATTCGATTGGTTACACTTACACCATGAAGATTTTACAGGACAATACGGAAAGTTTTATAGAGCATACAGAAGCACGCCTTGGTACATAAAAGAAAAAAAGGATGCTGAGAATTTAGCTGCAAAATTAGGATACGATAAAGTGTCGCAAGAAAAATTAGATGTCGCTCTTAAAATCAGAGATTATGTTGTAGGTGGAGGTTTTATGTTTGCCATGTGTAGCGCAACCGATAGTTTTGATATTGCCCTTTCTGCTGAAGGTATAGATATTTGCGAACCAATGTTTGATGGCGATGGAACTGATGCAAGTTACCAAAGCAAAATAGATTATAATAAAACCTTTGCCTTTAAAGATTATATATTAGAACGCAACCCAAATATATATGAGTTTTCTTCGATAGATATGACGGCAAAACGGCGAATTCCAAAACTAACAGATTATTTTACTTTAATGGATTTTTCGGCAAAATGGGATCCAATACCAACCATGTTATGTCAAAATCATACAGCTTTGGTTAAAGGGTTTATGGGACAAACCACTTCGTTTACGCGAAATCAAATAAAATCGAATGTATTGGTCATGGGAGAAAACAAAACCAATGGCGAAGCCAAATATATTCATGGTATAAAAGGCAAAGGTTTTTTTACGTTTTATGGAGGCCACGATCCTGAAGATTACACACATCGTGTTGGTGATCCAAAAACCGAACTCGAATTGCATCCTACATCTCCAGGTTATCGATTAATACTTAATAATGTATTGTTTCCAGCTGCAAGGAAAAAGAAGCAGAAGACTTAATTTTTGGGCGTTATACTTTTTCATTAACATTCCAAAAGTGTCAGGCTCTCACAAGTCGCTTTTTTAACTAAAAAGAGCTCCAACAATTGCTCAAATACTAAGTATTCACGATTTCCTATTTATTAAAATAATATGCATGAGTAATCCTTAACGCAATTTTAAAGTCTAATTAATATTCAGCATTCAATATGAAATATTTTCAAAAAGAAATACAGCTAAAACCATATTCAAGAGGCTTCCATTTAATTACAGACACTATAGTTAAATCCATGCCCGAAATAAATCAGATTAAAATTGGTCAACTACAAGTTTTTATAAAACATACTTCTGCAAGTTTAACAATTAATGAAAATGCAGATGCAACAGTAAGAACAGATTTTGAAAGCCATTTTAATGTAATGGTTCAAGAAAATGCTTCATATTATAAACATACCTACGAAGGTTCAGACGATATGCCAGCACATATAAAATCTTCTTTACTTGGCGCATCTATACAAATACCAATTACCAATGGCAAATTAAATTTAGGGATTTGGCAAGGTATTTATCTTTGCGAACATAGAAATTATGGAGGTTCCAGAAATATTGTCGTTACAGCTTTTGGAGCATAAAAAAAATCCGACTCTTGTGAATCGGATTTTTTATAAGCGAAATGATGTTATATAATTGGCAATATGCCTTATTTTACTTTATCTACAATAGCTTTAAAAGCTTCTGGGTGGTTCATAGCTAAATCGGCTAAAACCTTACGGTTTAATTCAACATTATTAGCTTTTAATTTTCCCATAAATTGAGAATAAGACAATCCGTGTTCTCTAACTCCTGCGTTAATACGCAAAATCCATAGCGCACGAAATGTTCTTTTTTTGTTTCTACGATCTCTATACGAATATTGCATCGCTTTGTCAACCGCATTTTTTGCTACTGTCCAAACGTTTTTACGACGTCCGAAGTAACCTTTTGCTTGCTTAAGAACCTTTTTTCTTCTGGCTCTTTTTGCAACTGAATTTACTGATCTTGGCATAATTTTAATTTTTTGTAGTAGGCGGTCGATTATCGACACTTAATTATTTTTATAAATCTTAAATTAACAATCGTATATCGTCAATCTAAAATCGTCTAGCCTAACTCCATGGGTTTATAAATAATTTTAACCTGTTAAAAACAATATTACTTTAAACGCAACATTTTTTTAACACTATTTTCGTCCGACTTATGTACTAATGTAGCATGAGTAAGAGCAAGTTTACGTTTTTTAGACTTCTTTGTTAAGATGTGACTTTTAAACGCATGCTTTCTTTTAATTTTACCAGTACCTGTAAGCTTAAAACGCTTTTTAGCACCAGATTTTGTTTTCATTTTAGGCATTTTCTCCTAGTTTTTATTACTTCGCTTATTATCTTTAATACTGTCCAGATAGCTCCCGATAATTATCGGGACGGGAATGTTTCAGTATATTTTTTAATTCATTATAAACCGTAGCTTTATGAGTAGGCTTACTTTCCTTTTATTGGAGAGATAAACATAATCATTCGTTTACCTTCTAATTTTGGCATTTGCTCCACTTTACCGACTTCTTCAAGGTCTTGCGCCAAACGTAACAATAATATTTGACCTTGCTCTTTAAATATTATAGAACGTCCTTTAAAAAACACAAAAGCTTTAAGTTTTGCTCCATCTCTTAAGAACTTTTCGGCATGTTTCTTTTTAAATTGATAATCGTGATCGTCTGTATTTGGACCAAAACGAATTTCTTTAATTATTACCTTTGTAGCTTTCGATTTTAAAGCTTTATCTCGTTTCTTTTGTTCGTAAAGAAACTTTTTATAATCCATAACTTTACAAACAGGAGGAATTGCCTTTGGCGAAATTTCAACAAGATCTAAACCCAGTTCGTTAGCAATTTCCATTGCTTTAGTAGTTGTATAAACACCAACCTCTACATTATCTCCTACTAATCGTATTTCTTCAGATCTAATTTTGGAGTTGATTTTGTGTTTATCTTCTCTTATAATTCTTGCAGGACCTCTGTTCCTTCTTCTTCGTATTGCTATGACTTTAAATTTTAAGTTAAACTTATTTAAATGGTTTTAATGTTTTATTTATTTCTGTTTCTACAATTGTGGTGAATTCTTCTATAGTTATCATTCCTAAACTTTCACCTCCATGTTGGCGTACAGTAATCTTATTTTCTTTTTCTTCATTCTCGCCAATAATAATCATATAAGGTATTTTATTCATTTCGGCTTCCCGAATTTTTTTACCTATGGTTTCGTTTCTATTATCTACGAGGGCGCGAATTTCGTTATTTTCTAGCAAATTTAAAACTTTTTCAGCATATTTTTCGTATTTCTCGCTAATACATAATATTTTTGCTTGTTCTGGCATGAGCCAAAGCGGGAAATTACCACCTGTGTGTTCTAATAAAATTGCTATAAAACGTTCCATGCTTCCAAATGGAGCTCTATGAATCATAATAGGTGTATGTAGTTTATTATCACTCCCTTTATAAGTAAGGTTAAAGCGTTCGGGTAATGTATAATCTACTTGTATTGTACCAAGTTGCCAATTTCTACCTAAAGCATCTTTAACCATAAAATCTAATTTAGGACCATAAAAAGCTGCTTCACCAATTTTTACAATGTATTTTAAATTTTTCTGCTTAACTGCTCTTAAGATTGCATTTTCAGCTTTAACCCAATTTTCGTCCGAGCCTATATATTTGGATTTATTTTCAGGATCGCGTAAAGATACTTGTGTGGTATAATTTTCAAAACCAAGCGATGTAAATACATATTGCACCAAATCTATTACAGCTTCAAATTCAGAATCTAATTGGTCAGGAGTACAAAATATATGTGCATCATCTTGTGTAAAACCACGAACACGAGTTAAACCATGAAGTTCACCACTTTGCTCGTATCTGTAAACAGTACCAAATTCCGCGTAGCGTATAGGTAAATCTTTATAAGACCAAGGTTTAAAATTATAGATTTCACAATGATGAGGACAATTCATAGGTTTTAATAAAAACTCTTCACCTTCTTTAGGTGTTTTTATTGGCTGAAAGCTATTCTCACCATATTTGGCATAGTGACCGGAAGTTACATACAATTCCTTTTGCCCAATATGTGGAGTCATAACCATTTTATAGCCTGCTTTCTTTTGAGCTTTTTTTAAAAAATCTTCTAGACGTTCACGTAAAGCCGCTCCTTTGGGTAACCATAGTGGTAATCCTTGTCCTACCTTTGAGGAGAAAGTAAATAACTCTAATTCCCTGCCTAATTTTCTGTGATCTCTTTTTTTTGCTTCTTCTACAAGGTGAAGATATTCGGTTAATTCTTTTTGCTTCGGAAACGAAATACCATAAACTCTTGTAAGCTGTTTATTGTTTTCGTCTCCTCTCCAATATGCACCAGCAACCGATAATACTTTTACTGATTTTATAATTCCTGTATTCGGGATATGACCACCACGACACAAATCGGTAAATGAAGAATGGTCGCAAAATGTAATCGTGCCATCTTCTAAATTTTCGATTAATTCGGTTTTAAACTCATTATCTTTATATAATGAAAGTGCATCTTTTTTAGAAACAGAGTGTACTTTAAACTCATGTTTGCCACGAGAAATCTCTATCATTCTTGCTTCAATGGTTTTAAAATCTTTATCAGTAACTATATGCTTACCAAAATCGACATCATAATAAAACCCATTTTCAATAGCAGGACCAATAGTTAATTTAATACCAGAATATAATTCTTCTAGAGCTTGAGCAAGTATATGAGCTGAAGAATGCCAAAATGCTTTTTTGCCTTCGTCGTCTTTCCAAGTATAAAATACAAGATTACCATCAGTAGTTAATTGCGTAGAAGTTTCAATAGTATTGGTATTAAATTCAGCAGAAATAACATTACGAGCAAAGCCCTCGCTAATATCTTTAGCAATTTCTATTGCAGTAATCCCGCTTTTATATGTTCTATTAGAACCATCAGGAAAAGTAATCTTAATCATAAATTGTTCAAAAATTAAAGCGCAAAGATAACAGTATAATCAATTACTTACAATAGATATTATACTATTAATTTATTTTTAAGTTAAAAGGTAAAACATTATATATATATGGAGTAGTAGGAGTTCGTTTCGGTCTAGTTTGGAATTTCTTTTTATAGATTTTTTGTTTTTGGGTGTTACCTCGCTTTGGCGAGGTCAGGCTATCCGCTCTATCTTTTTAATACTAAAAAAAGGATTTGGTATTAAAAAGGATGCCGCTACTATCCTTAACACATAAATGTTTAGGATTAATACCATTATGAGATGTAAAATAGTCTAAAATAAATGGAATTATTTTTTCTTTAGATAAAGAATAAAAATCAAGCATAGCAATAGCTACGGTATATTTTTATGATGAAATATAAAGGGAAAAGAAACAATTTATTGGACATATTTTATATGTCTTAATGGTATAAGTTATGCGTTTGGAGTTTACGTCATGCCCAGCGATCAACTTCAAAACTTGGTCAATAAACATTTTCAGTTTTAAGATCCTTATTATAAGCGTTTTAACAAGTTCAGAAAAATAAAGATAAAATAAGATAAAAAAGGTTTGCCCTGTTAAGAAATGTGTTTTATATTTGCACCCGCTTAAGGGTTAAAGCTTTTAAGAGAGGCTCATTTTTCAGAAGATATTTTCTAAAAAAGAGTTATTACTTCTTCCCTTTGGGAAGATGTCCGTAAGGGCAGATGGGAGTTCATATACATATTGATTGACAGCGTAAGAACTGGGTTTGAAAAGACACAGTTCGACAAGAGAATAGACCATTTTGAGTATTTGAAATTAATATCCTTTAATTGTTAATAACATTAGCGATAGCAGTATTGCTTAACAATTTAACAATGAAGAGTTTGATCCTGGCTCAGGATGAACGCTAGCGGCAGGCCTAACACATGCAAGTCGAGGGGTAACATT
>Ga0208879_1003010_pt1 | contig 14258 bp, 9 predicted proteins | sample Knorr_S15_td_Bot_FD_185605 | JGI IMG/M metagenome (GOLD analysis project Ga0208879, IMG submission 185605) | Marine microbial communities from Southern Atlantic Ocean transect - Knorr_S15_td_Bottom_ad_5009_LV_A (SPAdes) (version 2) | ecosystem: Environmental > Aquatic > Marine > Oceanic | place...
AATTTTTTTCCTGTTAAAATAGACTCAAGAACTAAAGATACAATAAGATATAATGGAATAAATTATTCTAATCAACAACCAATTTCAGATGGCTCAACTTGGAGGCATGACTTTTATCATGAAGTTGCAAGATTTAATCAAAAAGGTGAAGACAGAACAACAACTCCAACAATAGTTTTATTTAATAATAAATTTGAAAAAATTACAGTATTCCCTGGTAAACAAGTTAAACCACTTCTTTTAAGAAGAATTAAACCATATGTTAAATAAAAAAAGGAGCTAATTAATTAGCTCCTTTTTTTATTAATGGGTGACTGATGGGACTCGAACCCACGACCCCCGGCACCACAAACCAGTGCTCTAACCAACTGAGCTACAATCACCATTTAGCGGCTGCAAATATATAATTTTATACAATAAAGTGAAATAAAGTATATACATTTGTTCACTCATGAAAACAGAAATGAAAAAGATAAAAATACAGGTAGAAGGAATGACTTGTGCTAACTGTGCAATTGGCATAAAAAAACACTTAGAAAAGAGAGGGTTGCAAAATGTAAATGTAAATTTTGTAACTGGTGAGGCAAGCTATAAGCAAGATGAAAAACAAAGTGAAGCAGAAGTTAAAAACATTGTACTAGGCTTAGGGTATACTATTAAAAAACAAATAAATGAAGATGAACAAGGGTTATCAAAAATAGAAAGATACTTTTACTTTACACTTATTTTTACTCTTCCTCTTTTTTCACACATGTTCTTCCCTGAAGATAGTATTTTACAAAATCCTCTTGTACAGTTCATACTTTGTATTCCTGTATATAGTGTAGGCTTACTTTATTTTGGAAAAAGTGCTTGGGGGTCTTTAAAAACTGGTATTCCAAATATGGATGTATTAATTTTTATAGGTTCTACCTCTGCATTTATTTACAGTATTTATGGTTGGTTAATTAATTACGGTACTCCTGAAGTACATCACTATTTATTTTTTGAAACGACTGCTACTATCATTACATTGGTGCTTTTAGGCAATGTGTTAGAACATAAATCGGTAAAGAAAACCACCACAGCTATTGGTGATTTATCAGCCATACAAGAGGTGATTGCTAAAAGAGAAATAAATGGGAAAATAGAAGAAGTAGTTTTTGAACAAATTCAGAAAAATGATATACTGATTATCAATACTGGAGATAAAATACCTACAGATGGTGTTATTATTTCGGGCAGTTGCTTGATAGATGAATCCATGATAACAGGAGAAAGTTTTCCTGTGAATAAATCAGTAGATAATCAGGTGATAGGGGGTACTATTATTACAGAGGGTAGCATTAAAATTAAAGCGACTAAAGTTGGGGATGATACTTTACTCTCGCAAATTATTGAATTGGTTAAAAATGCACAAAATAATAAGCCAAACATCCAAAAAATAGGTGATAAAGTAAGTTCCATTTTTGTGCCTGTTGTACTAGTAATTTCAGTGCTTACCTTTTTTATTGGACATCATTATTTTGCAATTAGCATGCAAGATGCTTTACTAAGAGCAATTGCTGTTCTGGTTATCTCCTGCCCTTGCGCCATGGGACTTGCTACACCAACTGCAGTAATGGTAGGTATTGGCCGTGCTGCAAAAAATGGAATTCTGATTAAAGGAGGTGAAACCCTTGAAAAACTAGCTTCAATTACCCATTTAGTTTTTGATAAAACTGGAACCCTTACAACTGGTAATTTTATTGTTTCAGAATTAACCATTGTTAATGGGGATGAAGATGAAATTAAAAACATTATTTATAATCTGGAACAGCACTCTTCACACCCGATTGCAAAATCATTATGCAAAGTTTTTTCGGACAATAACACTGCTTTAAATATAACAAAAATTAAGGAAGTAAAAGGAGTTAGTATTTCTGGAACAATTGATGGAAATATATATACAATTGGCTCATCAAAAATTAATAACTCCAACCAAAGTCATGATTTATTTTTACTAAAAAACAAGCATTTAATTGCAAGCCTAGAGATAAGTGATGAAATGAAAGTGGGTACAAAAATAGTTTTTGAAAAGCTGAAGTCGTTTCAAACTACTTTACTAAGTGGTGATAAGGAGGGTAAATGTAAAACTATAGCGTCTGAATTAAATATTAATAACGTATACAGCCAACAATTGCCAGGCGATAAAATCAATAAAATTGAAGCTTTAGTTGCTACACATCCAACTGCAATGATTGGTGATGGAATAAATGATGCGCCTGCCCTAGCAAAAGCTACAATTGGAATATCATTAGGTAATGCCACACAAATTGCTATACAATCAGCAGATGTAGTGCTTTTAAATAATGAGAATTTGGAGCAATTACCACAAGCTTTACAAATAGGAAAACACACCTTACTCACTATTAAGCAGAATTTATTTTGGGCTTTTGCCTATAATTTAGTGGCTATACCTATTGCAATTGCAGGGCTATTAAATCCTATGTGGGGAGCCTTATTTATGGCTTTTTCTGATGTTATTGTAATAGGAAACTCAATTCGGTTGCGCTATAAAAAGATTTTTTAGTAGCTTTACGGCCTTAATAATTAAACCAAAACATATTACTTATGAAAAAAACAATTACAATTTTAGCTAGTTTGTTAGTTTGCGTAGGACTAACTGCTCAAATTAATCCTAGCCAAACTACTAATGGAATACTAAAAAAAGCCATTAATAATAAAATAACAATGAGTGGTGATGAGGCTTTGAGTCATTTAATTGTAAACCCAAACCCATCTACTACTGCAAATTTAAAATCTTCAGTTCCAAATGAGACTTTAATTGGGACATCAACTTACGATTTACAATCAAATGCTGCAGTTCATTCTAGCAGAATTAAAATGCATAATGGTGGGTCTATTTCAGTTGGTTGGACTATGAGTACGCAATATTCTGCTGCTTATTCAGATAGAGGAACAGGCTATAATTTTTATGATGGGTCCGCTTGGGGCGCTCAACCTATAGTTCGTTTAGAAACATCAAGAGTAGGTTGGCCATCAATTCTCATTTGTGGTAATGGGCAAGAAGCTTCAATCGCTCATAATACTGATAATTCTTATGTGCAAATGACATATAGAACAGCTTATGGAACTGGACCTTTTCTTTATGAAAGTATTTTATCTACACAAGATAGTACTGGAACTTACCGCTATATGATTTGGAATAGATCAGCTATTGGAGGTGTAGATGATAACACTATACATATGATTGCTTTAACAGCACCAGTTGCAAATCAAGGTTCGTTATATAATGGTCTTGACGGAGCTCTTTTATATTATAGATCAACAAATTGTGGAGATAGTTGGGATAAGCAAGACGTCCAATTACCGGGGATGGACACTTCAATGTTTAATGCAATGAGTGGAGATATTTATGCTATTGATGCTCAGGGTGAAACAGTTGTAATTGCTTATTTTGATGATTGGGGAGATTCATTTATTTTAAAATCAACAGATAATGGAGACAATTGGACAAAAACTACATTTCTTGATTTCCCTGTAGACAAATACACTATGGATTCTGGTTTAGATTTAGACGGAGATTTTGAAATGGATATGGTTTATTCTACAGATAATAATGGTGCTGTAATTTTAGATGCTAACGATCAAGCTCACGTTTTTGCAGGAAATATGGCATATCTTGATGATGATTTAGGAGATGGTACATCTTCTTGGTTTCCTTCAATAAATGGATTATTGTATTGGAATGAAAGTATGGGTGCTGATGTAACTCCACCAACTGTTCATGCAGGTGATACCTCTTTATGGTACTCTGATTTAATGGAGGTAATAGCACAGGCACCTGATTTAAATGGTGATGGCCTTGTAGCAGGAGTTGATTCTGCTGGAGGATATGCATTATATTACAATTCTAGAGCTTCTATGCCAAATGCTGGAATATCTGCAAATGGAGAAATATATGTTTCTTTTTCAGGATACACTGAAACGGCAGACAATGGAACGCAAGTTTTTCGTCATATATACATCACAAAATCATCTGATGGAGGCGTAAGTTGGAAAAATCCTGTTGATGTAACTCCTCATGATATTTGGGCTGGAGCTCAGGAATGTGTTTTTGGATCAATGGAAAAAGTAGTTGATGATAAAATTAGAATTATTTACCAAAAAGATTTTGAGCCTGGACTTGCAGTAAGGGGTGATGAGGATATGATTGATATTAATGATATTATTTATCTAGAAATTGATACTGTTGGATTATTTGATTTTACTCCTTCAGGAGTAACGAATATAAATAGTTCAGTTGATTTTAGTGTATATCCTAATCCGGCAAATGACATTTCTACTTTGCAAATTTCATCTAAATCAACTGAAACAATAACTTTAAATATAGTTGATATGCTTGGTAAGGTAGTTTATGCTGATGAAATTAAAATAACTTCAGGATTAAATGTAAAACATATAAATGTTAGTGCTTTTAAAACTGGTATATATTTTGTAAATACAACAATTGGAGATAAGATTATCTCTAAAAAATTAGTGATTTCAAAATAACATTAATTGAAGCGAAAATAAAAAACCGAGCAAAAATGCTCGGTTTTTTTTATTTAATTTAAATCCAGTAATGAATCTACTTTAGGTAGTTGATGGGTTATAAAGCCTTCAGCATATTTACAATTACTTTGCCGGCCTAAATCCTGAGCTCTATACAGCACACTATCCAAAAATCCCTGAGATGAAATAATAGTTTCACTTTCACTAGACTCAGGATTATAAAATTGAGTTTTATATGCTTTTACAGCTTCTAATTTTAACTCTATTTGCTCAGAAATATCTACTACAAAATCTGGAATTAAAGTATTAAATTGTATGTAATGATAAATGGCTTTTGGTCTAAAAATTTCTTGTTTGGTATCTACCTTTTCAAGACCTGCTAAAAAGCAAGCATCAACTGTAATTTGAGAAGCCCTTCCATGATCAGGATGACGATCAGAAGGCGCATTAGTAATCACAATTTCTGGTCGGTATTCTCTAATTTTCTTAATCAAGGCCATTTTATGATCTTCATCATCTTTAAAAAACCCATCTTTAAAATTCATGTTTTCACGAATAGCAACTCCCATTATTTCAGTTGCTTTAGCTGTTTCCTCCGTCCTAGTTTTAACTGTTCCTCTTGTGCCTAACTCTCCTCTTGTCAAATCAATAATCCCCACTTTTTTTCCTTGTTGAATTTCTTTAATCACCATACCCCCACACCCTAATTCTACATCATCAGGATGAGCTCCAAAAACTAAAATATCCAATTGCATCAGTACTGTTTTTTATAATTCTGTTTTGCAATAATAAAGGTAACTATCATCAAAGCTAACAAATAATATACAAATGAGGGAATAGGCATAGGATCACCAGCTGCATAAGAATGCAAGCCAGACAGATAATAATTCACGCCAAAATAGGTCATAATAATGGTCCAAATTGCAAACATTGATGCAGTATTAAACACTAATTTACCTTTAAGTGGAGGGATAAAGCGCATGTGCAATACAAAAGCATAAATAAGCACACTTGTAAGTGCCCAAGTCTCTTTTGGATCCCATCCCCAGTATCTACCCCAAGACTCATTAGCCCAAACACCACCTAAGAAAGTACCAATGGTTAGCATAAATAGCCCTACCTCTAAGGTTTTTTCATTGATCAATGTAAGCTCTGATAAGGTGTCTTTTAGTTTTGATTTATTGCTTTTGGTTGTGAAAATAATCAGCCACAATGCAATCATACCTAATAAGGCTCCTAAAGCTAAAAATCCATAACTAGCTACAATAATGGCTACATGTATCATTAACCAATAGGATTTAAGTACAGGTACTAAATTTGTGATTTCAGGATCGAGCCAATTAAGGTGTGCTACCATAAGTAGTAATGAGGCAACAACAGCAGTTGCTGCTAAAGTTAAAAGGGATCGTTTACTAAAAATTAAGCCTGCAAGGAGAGTTGCCCATGCAATATATATCATGGATTCATAGCCATTGCTCCAAGGTGCATGTCCTGAAATTATCCACCGCATTATTAAGCCTGAAGTATGCGCTAAAAATCCTAAAATAATTAACCACTTGAAAGCTGTAATTAAGATGCGTAATACTTTAGTATTTTTGAATAATTTTACAATTAATAGGATGAGTAAAACTAGCCCTACTAAACAATAAAATAGGAAGAGGTTAGCAAATAATTGCATCTTATTATAACTGATTTCCAACTGAATTTTAGATTCAGAGGGCATAACCTCAGTACCATATCGGTTTTGAAACTTACTGATATACCCTACTATGCTGTCAGCTGTAGCCCAATTATTATCCTGCAAAGCACTTTCAATAGCCCTAAAATACATGGGCATAATATTAGCTACAAACAAGGAATCATTTCCTGAAAATTGAGCATGCTCAGTGTAAGATAACCAGGTATTATTCGTGTCGTTTGCTAAAGGAAAAAACCTAAAAATACCACCACTATACACCGAAAAACAAATATTGACACGTTCATCAACTTTAATTACATCTTTCTCGTACTCGGATCGTTTTGCAGGTAGTTTTGCATATGCGTCTTCCACCAATTTCGCTAAAATATAATGGCCATTTTCTTCAAAAAAATCATTAAAAGGTACTCTGATGTATTTTGAACTTAAATCCTCATTTTTTAATAATACTCTTAATGTTGGATGCGATACTTTAAGCAAATTACTTTTACTCCACCTTACAGGATCATTCATCATACCCAATATTACTTGAGTAGCTGATAAATCATTATAGTGAGACTTTCCATAGATCTTTCTTAAAAATTCGGAACATAAGGTGTTTGCAGGTTTTAATCGGCCGCCATTATCTTGCACTACTAACCTATCAAAGTTTGCTAGATGTTCATTACTGATAAACTCATCTGCATTTGTAGATATCGAAAATAAAAGTGGGAAAATTAGAATTAATGATTTTTTATTTAATGTTTTTAACTTTTGAGTTAACTTATTAAAACGACTGCCTTTTGTTAAGAATACTAGTGACATTCCTAAAGCCATTAACGCATAACCAATATAAGTAATAAGTGTCCCCCACCAATCATGATTTACAGATAGTATTGTTCCTTTTTCATCTTTGTCATAGGAGGATTGAAACAAACGATATCCTTTATATTGCAATACATTATTCATAAAAATCCTATGTTGAGTTTCTGTTGTAAAAGGAATATCAATTCCACTTTTAAAATATTTAAAAGAGTCGTTTTCAAGAATACTAACCTCTGCAGCATAGGAAGAAGGACTCATAGAACCTGCATATCTCTCCAATTGAAAATCGCGTAATTTAACCATAAAGGGAATCGTGTAATATTTTGAGCCGTATGAAAGTTTGAAATTTAAACTATCCATACTGAATACTTGATCGCCTCCCTGAAATCCCTTCCCTCCTAATAATGTGACTATTTTATCGTGACCATTTGCTGTAACTTTTACAATTAATGCGTCTTCTGCCCCATCATTCATTACATTAGAAGTACTTATGGTTTGCATTTTGGCATTTTCCAATATTTCTTTCAGCACAAAATTAAGCCCATTTGCAGTGTGTAGAGTTCTCCTATTTAAACTAAAATTAGCTAGTGCATCATACTGAGCAGTTTCCCGAGTATCCATACTCATGGCAGCAACATCATATGGTGAGTTACACACAATAGCATTTGGTGTTGATTTTAAGTTAATTGCTCCATCAATGGGATTATTAAAAGTAAATACCTCTCCTTTTATTACCCTTTGTTCTTGGTTGGCTAAATATTCAGATTGCATACCATTATCACCTGGAACAACAATATGCAACATTTTAATTCCACCACTTACATTTGTAAATAATGAATCCTTAGCGTTGGGTAAAAAATCAACAGCAGAAATATGAATATCATGATCTTTAAATCCCAATTTGATAGAAAAATTATTATTGCTTATTCCAGATAAATACAACTTTTTATCATGATTCAGCTGATGTTTTTTATCGTTAATATGAATTTGTAAAAAAGTGTCATCTGAAATAAATTGATTCGTTTGTTCACCTTCTCTAATGTGCATCATACCTTCAAAACTGATGTAACGTGTAATCCCCGCACCTAACAAAATAATGATAAAAGCCGAATGAAAAGTGAAAGCCGCAATTTTTTCCAATCGGAATAATTTGTATTTTATAATATTATTGATAAGATTATAGACAAGGAGAAGAAGAATTGTTTCGAACCACCAGCTATTATAAATAAGTGCCTTAGCCGAGCTTCTTCCAAAATCATTCTCAATAAAAGTTGCATATCCAATTGATGATGCGAAAGTTAAGATCAGCATACTCATAAATTGCATAGAAGAAAAGAACTTTATTACTCTGTTTATCATATCTGAAAATTAAGGCGCAAAATTACGAATTATTATTAAATTTGTAGTTAAATCAATTTAAATGAAGCGTATAATTTTAATTGGGTCAGGAAATGTTGCAAGCCATTTAGGTTTTGCTCTTAAAAAGAGTAATTATCAGATTACACAAGTATATAGTCGTGAATTAGAAAACGCGAAAAAGTTAGCTGAAAGATTAGGGGCTGATGCTACAAATAAATTTCAAGCCTTAACAACTTCAGATTTAATTATTGTTTCGGTTACTGATGCCGCAATTGCAGAAGTGCTTGACGAATTGAATGATGTGCCTATTGTACATACTTCAGGAAGTATTAATTTGGCTATTTTTGGGGATAAATTTGAAAAGTTTGGTGTATTGTACCCTGTACAAACTTTTAATAAAAATATTGAATTGGATTTTTTGGAAACACCTATTTGCATTGAAGCAAATAATACGGAATTTGAAAATGAACTTTTATATTTAGCAAGTTGCATTTCTACTAAAGTAGTGAGTATGAATTCTAGTCAAAGAAAGCAATTACATATTGCAGCAGTTTTTGCTTCTAATTTTAGCAATCATATGTTTACTCTTGCTGATGATGTCTTAAAAAATGCACAGCTTGAATTCTCTTTACTTTTACCCCTTATACAACAGACTATTAAAAAACTAGAGGATAATAAAGCAAAGAATGTGCAAACAGGACCCGCAAAAAGAAAAGACATGGCTGTAATCCAAGAACATCTAAATAATATTCAAGACAAAGATATAAGAGAACTTTATACTAAAATAAGTAGCCATATTATCAAAACACATGAGTAAAACTATTGCATTTTTCAATCTTATTCGCTTTAAAAATTTAGTAATTATTGCCCTTACTCAATTTGTAATAAAATACAGTCTTATTAATTATTTTGTTAATGATTTTGTATTGTCTGATTTTAACTTCTCTCTTTTAGTATTTGCTACTGTAGTAATTACAGCCGCAGGTTATATCATTAATGATATCTATGATGTGGATGCTGATAAAATTAATAAAAATGAAAGTGTTATTATTGATAAATACATAAGCACTAAACAAGCAGTGTGGTGGTATTTTGCTTTCAATATAGTGGGTCTTGTAATAGGGGTCTATCTTGCTTTTATTGTAGGCAGCCCAATATTGAGCATTATTTTTATTTATTCAATTTATAGTTTATGGACTTACTCTAAAAAATATAAAAAATCTTTATTAATAGGTAACATTCAAGTTGCTTTCCTAACATCTTTAAGCATACTTAATCTAGTTCTTTTTGATGTTGAAGAATTTTCAACCTTATTAATAAACTTAGGATGGATGATATATTCGTATATTGGCCCAGATACATGGGGTTATTTTATCAGAGAAGAATATATTGAACCAATTAGTTATCCTATAATCCTTTATATCTTCATTTTTTATGCAGGTTTCTCATTTCTAATCACTTTTAGTAGAGAAATTATAAAAGACATAGAAGATTATACTGGTGACTTGGCGGCTAATGCAAAAACATTAGTAATAGCTTATGGTGTTAGACATGCTAAACAACTTGCTATATTATTGATTGTAATTGTTTTTATACTTATTGCCTTTATTCAGTTCTTTCAATACAGTAAAATAAGTAAATTTGAGAATGATATTTTTTATTGGGGAGTAAACAACATAGCCATCATTTACATTATCTGCATACAATTATTATTTGTTTACTTAACATTAAAAATTTATAATGCAACACATAAGAAAGACTTTTATTTTATCAGCCAATTATGTAAATTTATTATGATTTTTGGGATTTTATCTATTCCTCTTTTTTCATACTTACATCTTAATTAATGCTTAACAATTCTCTGTCTAGATATAATATTATATTAGGATCCTCATCTCCAAGGAGAAAAGAATTGTTAACAGAATTAGGACTTGCATTTACGATTATAACAACCAACAAAGAAGAAAAATTTCCTTCATTACTAAAAGAGGAGGAAATTGCTAAGTTTTTAGCCCATCAAAAAGCGTCCTTTTTATCAAGTCAACTAAAAAATAAGGAATTATTAATAACTGCTGACACTATAGTTACATTAAATAATAAGCTGTTAAATAAACCAAAGGATAGTGTTGATGCTTTTAATATGTTATCCAAATTATCTAATAATACACATAAAGTGATTACTGGCGTTTGCATTAAAATAATTGAAAAAGAAATAACTTTTTCATCAACAACAAAAGTCACATTTAAAAAATTATCAGATCAGGAAATACAATACTATATTGAAAATTATCACCCACTAGATAAGGCTGGTAGTTATGGAATACAGGATTGGATTGGGAAAATTGGTATCCAAAAAATTGAAGGATCTTACACCAATGTAGTTGGTTTACCATTAGTCGAATTATATGAGAACTTAAAACAATTCAAATAGGAAGTTAATTTATTATCTTTACAAAAAAATAAGAAAATGTTAAAATCAAAATTTCACTTATTTCTTAACTTATTAGTATTGATTGTGCTTGTCCAAGGGTGTACCCCAATGGATAAAATCACCTATTTAAATAATAGTCAATTAGGAGAATGGGACGTATCACCAATCCCTCCAAAACATCATCTTGAAATTGGCGATATTCTTATTGTTAAAGTTATCAGCAGGAATGAGGAGTCCAATAATTTGTTTAATATTGAAACAAGTACAAATAGTGCAAACCCAAGATTGACAGCCGCAACTCTTTATTTAAATGGATTTACTATAAGCCAAGAAGGGACTATTGATATCCCTAATGTAGGGAAAGTTTTTGTATTGAATCAAACACTAGAAGAGGCGGAAGAAACTATTCTTGCAAAAGCGGAAGATTATTTAATCAATCCTTTTGTAGTAGTAAAACTAGCTAATTTTGAGATTACTATTCTTGGGGAGATTAATGTGCCTGGAAGGTATCCTGTATTTAAGGAAGGATTGACTATTTATGATGCTTTAGCTATGGCTGGAGATATTAATGATTATGGTAATCTTACAAAGGTAAAAATCATTCGTTCAAACAGAAATAAAAAACAAATTTATTATCTTGATCTGACTGACGCAAACATTTTAACCTCTGACTTTTACTACTTAAGAAATAACGATTTAATATACATCCAACCTTTAAAATATAAAGGATTTCGAAAATCACAATCACAAATTTTACTCTCTACCTTAACAACAATTGCAATATTGTTTAATGTTTATCTTAAAATAACCGAATAAAAACATGCAGGAAAAACAAGAACCCCAAGAAGAAACAATTGACATAAAAGGACTTATTTTACGATACTCCCAGTATTGGTATTTTTTTATTATCTCTATCTTATTTTTCGGATTTATTGCTTTTTTAAATAACCAATACACAGTTCCGGAATATAGTGTTTCGACCACTTTATTAATTAGAGATGATAATAATACCCAAATGGGTGCTGAAAATATATTAGAAGGATTGGAATTATTTAGTGGAAAGAAGAATTTGAAAAATGAAATAATTATTCTAAACTCATACACTCTTTCTGAAAAAATAGTAAATGAATTAGGGCTTGGAATATCCTACTTTCAACATGGTTTTATTATTTCGAACGAACTATTTCAAACAGCTCCTTTCAAAATTAATATTGATTCTTCACATGTGCAACTTACTGGAATTGATTTTCAACTAAAATTTATAGATGAAAATTCATTTGAATTGTCAGTAAAAGCCACTGATCAAAACCCCTACGATATAAATGCAGAAAAATTTGACAAATCACTAATTGCTAATCTAAATACAGAACAAATATACTCCTTTGATTCAGCTATAATATCTGATTATTTTTCTTTTTCAATTTCAAAAACACAAAATTTTAAATTTGATCAAATTAAAGAAAAAGACAAAGGTTATTCTTTTAAACTGCATCAAGCAAAAAAATATGCGCATAAACTCATCAAGAATATAAGCATAAACCCAATAAATAAAGACGCCTCAATTCTTAAACTGAATATTAAGGGAAATACTCCAAAAAAGAACATTCAAATTTTAGATAAACTTACTGAACTTTACATCAGAGCTGGCTTAGATGAGAAAAATATAATGGCAATTAATACCATTAATTTTATTGACCAGCAACTCAATATTATTCGTGATTCACTGACATTTATTGAAAATCAAGTAGAAGCATTTAGAAAGCAAAACCCTAATATTGATATTGCAGATGAAGATTATGGCACATATTTTCAAAAACAAAAATTGGACAACACATTATCTGAACAATCTGTAAATATTAAATATTACAAATCTTTATTAGCCTACCTAAAAGATGAAAATAATACAAATAGTATTGTCTCGCCAACATCCATGGGTGTTACCAACCCTGAATTAAATAGTTTAATTAATCAACTCTTACAATTATATGCCAAAAAAGGAGAGTTACAACTAACTACAACTGAAAAAAATCCAACTTACCAAGCTGTTTTATCTCAAATAGCTCACACAAAAAGTACTATTATTGAAAATGTTAGAAATCTCATTGCCTCAGCATCTATTTATGAAAAGGATCTAAAAAACAGAATTACTACTTTTAATTCAAAGATTAACAAATTACCTGAAGCTGAAAAGAACTACTTGATTCTGAAAAGAAAACATGAGTACAATGAACAAACTGCAATTTACTTACAACAGAAAAGGTATGAAGCATCTCTAGCTAAAGCAGGTACAGAATCTGATCATAAAGTAATTGATACTGCCAGGTTAGATAGTGACATTCCTATAAAACCTAGAAAAAGTTTAGCTTATTTTCTTGCCTTAATTTTTGGGGTTGTTGTTCCTCTAATATTTATATCCTTAAGAGACTTTTTTAGTGATACTATTTCTAATAAAGCAGATTTAAAAAACTGCACTAATATTCCAATCCTAGGGCTAATTGGCCATAGTGATAAAGCAACTAGTCTTGTAGTGCCTACTGCATCAAAATCAATCATTGCTGAGTCATTTCGCTCTTTAAGAACCAATATACAATATTTAGCAGCCGACAAAAACAAAAAGATAATTACAGTTACTTCATCAGTTGGAGGGGAAGGTAAAACATTTATCACAATGAATCTAGCTGCCATATTTGCACTTTCAGGACATAAAACAATCTTGATTGGAGGAGACCTTAGAAAGCCAAAATTACATGAAGATTTTATCCTTGATACTAGTAAGGGGTTGAGTAGTTATTTAATAAACAAATCGTCTTTATCTGATATTATTGAAAAAACTGAAATTGAATTTTTAGATGTAATTCCATCAGGACCAACCCCACCAAATCCAGCAGAATTATTAGATAGTCCTAAAATGAAAAAATTAATTATCGACTTAAACAAAACATATGACTATGTAATTATTGACACACCTCCTATTGGCTTGGTTACTGATGGAGTAATACTCATGCAACAAACGGATATAAACCTCTATATAATAAGGCATAACTTTACAAAAACTAAGACTTTAAATATTATCAATAATCTCTATAATCAAAAGCAAGTGAAAAATATCCAACTTATAATTAATGATTTTAAATATACGGAAAGTGGGTATGGGTATGGATATGGATATGGATATGATGCTTCAGACTATGGATATTATGAAAATGAAGATTAAATAAAATACTACTAATCTAAAAAAAGCCCAATTTAATTGAGCTTTTTCTTTTTATAATCCCTTTATTTTTAGCAGTTTTGCAAAAAATTTATAGCCGTGAGTAAGACAAAAGGAAACCCAGCAAATAAAATACAAGATTTACAATTTTTTGGAGAATATGGAGGGGTAAATCCATCCATAGCCGATTCATCAACTTTTACCTATTTAGCAGGTAAAAC
>Ga0208879_1003012_pt1 | contig 14251 bp, 14 predicted proteins | sample Knorr_S15_td_Bot_FD_185605 | JGI IMG/M metagenome (GOLD analysis project Ga0208879, IMG submission 185605) | Marine microbial communities from Southern Atlantic Ocean transect - Knorr_S15_td_Bottom_ad_5009_LV_A (SPAdes) (version 2) | ecosystem: Environmental > Aquatic > Marine > Oceanic | place...
TATTTGCATTGATATCTGCAGTAGTGTATGGTCTAGGAATTGAGTTTGCATTAGTAATTGGAGGAATTTTGTTACTTGTTTCAGGATTCTTTGATATGGTAGATGGACAAGTAGCAAAGGCTACTGGTAAGACCTCTAAAAAAGGATCTTATTTTGACTCTATGTTTGATAAAATTGCCGAAGTTGCAATATTTTTAGGAATACTAATTGGTGGATATGCTGAACCTTACATAGTATTACTTGCAATAACTTTGTCATTACTAGTTAGTTATGCAAGAGCAAAGTCAGATGCTCTTAACATAAAACTTCAAGGAGTAGGTATTGGTGAAAGAGCAGAAAGGCTTTTGGTAATTGCAATAATTGGAATAATTGGTTTTATGGAATATGCAATAATAATTGTGGTAGTAATTGCTGGAATTACTTTAATTCAAAGAATGGCCGTAACTGCAAAAAACATTAAAGAATAATACTATCGAAGTTTTCCACGTTTTCTTCTACTGTCTGCAGATCTGATTTTGAGAATCTTGAAGTGAATTGCACATGAAATACAATAAGTTTTCAACACTGTAGCTTGTGCAATGTATGCACCTTGTGCACGTAGCTCTTTTGCCAATGTGTGTTCCACCAAATTTATTTTACCCGTGACTTTTTTTGCCTTGTCTTTTGGTACAGTTTGTCCGCAGTTGGTACATTGTACTGTTCCAGATGAGCCTTTTCCTCCTTTTGTTCGTCCTCTACTTGCACGCTTTAGTGGCATGAACATAAAACTAATTTACCTACTTATATTCTTGAGTATAATTCAACAAAACTGGTTAAACCGCGCCTAAAACATGGATAAAAACTACTTTACATTTTAATTCTAGATCGAATAATTTCAATTGATAATAATGCGTGGTCTTTGCCATAGTTGCTTTAATTCAGGCGTTGAAGTAGTAATATCAAAAGGTAAGATTCTCTGTCAGAGTTGCTTTGATAAAAGTAATGCAAAAAACTAAATCTGTTGTTATAGGAATGAATAGAAATGAAATTAGCTGTTTTTTCTCATTGTGCAATTGATACAATTACAATTGATAATTATAATTATGAACAAATTGGCGGTCCTGGTTGTTATTGTGGAATTACAGCAAGACAGTTCAAATTTGATGTAGACTTGTTTACAAAATTTGGCTCTGATTTTCCAAAACAATATCTTACCGAACATAAAATAAATTTTGAAAATTCTGAATCAAAAAAAAATACCACTAAATTTGCTATTTCCATTAATGGCTCAGATAGAACTCTTAAACTTGAAAATGAATGTGAATTAATAGATTACTCTAGTGTTGATGTTGATGGACATATTGTAAGTCCAATATATCACGAAATTTCTGATGATGTTTTTAGAAAAATTAAGAGTGATTCGAACTTTCTTTTTGTTGATCCTCAGGGTTTTTTGAGACAAAAGGATTCTCAAAATAATATTACTTTGCAAAAAACTAATCTTGATTTATCAAATGTTAATGCAATAAAGGTTAATCCTGATGAAGCCCAACAAATTGTTACTGGTTCTAATGATGAAATGATGTTGGCATTACAGAAAAAAGGAATAGAGTATGTGTTACTGACAGATAAAGCTGATGTATCTCTTTTGGTTAAAAATAAAGTCTATTCTATTACCTTGCCAAATAAGCAAATTTATGATACAACTGGAGTTGGTGATATTTTTTGTTCAGCATTTTGCTGTACCATGCTTAAAGAAAAAGACTTTTTATGGGCACTCTGCTTTGCTGGCGGTGCTGCTCAAGCAGCCCTTGAGTCAAGGAATGTTGGTTTGCAAAAAATTCCAAGAAAAGGAACTATTCAGACAAATGCTTGCTATTTTTACAATTTGGTAAAATTCAGAGACTTGTAGTCCATTTTGAACACAAATTCCTTTAACATCTATTCTGGCTTCAACAAATTACAAAATGATGGGAATAGCATTAGCACTAACAATGTTAATTGTAGGTTCAATTATTGATATCCGGAAAAGAGAAATTCACGATTATTATTGGATAGGATTTGGGAGTGTAGGATTTCTACTTTTGTTTATCGATCCTGACATTGTTCCAAATTTACTGACAATAGGATTTGCATTAATCATAGCACCATTTGTGATCTTATTGTGGAGGATGGGACTATTTGGAGGGGCAGATGCATTTGCACTAATAGCATTAGCAGTTATTGCGCCAATGGTTACATTCAGTGAGAATGCTGTAACACCGTTTACAACACTTTCAAATGCAGCAATACTGTTTGTAATCCCATTATTGATTAATGTAATGAGAAATGTCATAGCTCAGATTAAAGGAGAAAATATTTTTGAAGAATTTGACGCAAGTACTGCAAAGAAATCAGCTGCAATATTAATGGGATATAGAGCTAAAAATCCAAGATTTGGGTTTGCTATAGAAAAAACAGAAAATGGTATGAAAAAATTCGATTTAGCTATGCATCATGCAGAAAATCAAGAATTCTGTACCAAACCAAACACCTGGATTACTCCAGGAATTCCATATTTGTTGTTAATTACAGGTGGGTTTATCATTCAATTATTCTATGGAGACATAATTCTAGGCAGAATTTTAGGCATGTAATTGTCATTAGTCTTTTCAAAGACAATATCGTTTTATTGCACTGGATAGTTTCTTTCTTCTGTGCAAATAGGTATTTATGGTTCTGGAAATACAGACGCTGCAGCAAAGACAATTAAAAAAATTCTAGATGAATCTGAAATCAAATCATTTACAATATCAAAATCTAAGAATAAACAAGCTGACTGCATTATTGTGTTGGGTGGTGATAAAGGAGTTAGAAATTATTTTCATAGCACTTTTGATACTGTTACTCCTGTATTGGGAATTAGTGAAGGTGAGGCAAGTGGATTTCTAGCTCAAATAGATCTTCGAGAATTTTCCTCTTACGTTAACGTCTTGAAAAAACAAAAATACACTATTGAAGAGGTTCCACGACTTGGTGTAAAAATTGATGGCAGAAATGTCTATCCAGTACTTAATGATGTTGCAGTGTTTCCTTCAAAGAGTGCTATGTTGATGGAGCATACACTGAGTGTTAATGGAGAAGAAGTATGGCACGATAATAGTGATGGGATAATTGTATCTACTCCAATTGGTTCCTCTGCATATTCTATGTCAGCTGGTGGCCCTGTATTATTTCAAGATTCAGCTGTGTTTGAGATAATTTCTGTAAACTCTCTTGATGTAACTAGAAGACCCATCATTGTATCTAATGATAGTTCTATTGAGATTAGTGATATCTATGCAAGACTACATTGTGAAGCTGTACTTGATGGTTCTGATAGATATAAGGTCAACAAAACTGTTGAGTGCACTCAATTCTTTCCTCATGCAAAAATCATTCGACTCAAAAAAGACTCTACTGCAATTTCTGCTCTTGCAAAAAAAGTACATCTTGCTGAAGAGTTACTTAGTATGCCTCCAAGCTCTAAATTACTTCTAAAAACATTAGAGTATGAAGGAGCATTGACACAAAAAGATCTAGCAAACAAAACCTTACTTCCCGCTAGGACTGTTAGAATGGCCTTAAGTCATCTTTTGAAAAAGGGATATGTCAAAAAGAAAGTTTCAATCAGAGATGCTAGGCAGAAAATCTATGAAATATCAAAGATAAAATAATTATTTTTCAGATGCTGCTTTGATAAATGCCGCAAAAGATTCTTCAGGAAATCCTGGTCTACTATTGAATTCTGGGTGAAATTGAACTCCTAGATAGAATTTATGTGATGGAATTTCAAGCATTTCCATTCTTTTCCCTCCATCACTTTCAGCTGAAAATATCAGTCCATTTTTTTCAAATTCAGGAATATACTCTTTATTGATTTCGTATCTGTGTCTATGGCGTTTACTAATGGTTAATGAATTGTAGATTTTTTGTGCATTTGTGTTATCTTTAATTGTTATTTCATTTGCACCTAATCTAAGAGAACCACCCATATCTGAAACATCCTTTTGTTCTGGAAGTAAATCTACTACAGGATTTTTTGCATCAGCTTTAATCTCAGCTGAATTTGCATCTTCTAAATTCAAAACATTTCTTCCAAATGCAATTGCAGCTAACTGGAATCCAAAACATATTCCAAGATATGGTATGTTTTTCTCACGTGCATAATTTGCAGTTTGGATAATTCCTTCAGAACCCCTTGTACCAAATCCTCCTGGGACTAAAATTCCATCATAGTTTGATAGTGTGTTATAATCTGTTATTGATTCAGAATCTATCCAGTCAATATCTATTGATTTTCCTATTTGTGCCCCTGCATGCTTTAATGCATGATTTACGCTCACATAGCTATCTACAAGTGTAACATATTTTCCAACCATTGCAATCTTTACTTTTTGGTCTTCGTGGTTAATCATGTTATTTGCAATCTCATTCCATTTGTCCCAATTAGATGAAGCATTTACCATTCCAACCTTTCCAAACTTTGTAAACATTGAATCCATAATTCCTTGATCATAAAGTATCTGTGGTACTTCAAAGATTGATTTTGCATCATGGCATGATAAAACATCGTTAACTGCTACATTTGTAAACATCGCAATCTTTTTCTTTGTTTTTTCTTCTAATGGTAATGTACATCTAACTGCCAAAAAGTCTGGCTGAATTCCTATCCTTCTTAATTCCTGAACACTGTGCTGTGTTGGTTTGGTTTTTTGTTCTCCTACTACATCAAGTGATGGAGCTAGTGTTACATGAACAAAGATTACTCCTTGTGGACCTTCTTCAACTTTCATCTGTCTTAGTGCCTCTAAAAATGGTAATGATTCAATATCTCCAACTGTTCCTCCACATTCTACTATCAAAAAGTCCAGTTTTTCATCCTCGGAAATCTTTCTAAGTCTTTTTTTGATCTCATCAGTTACATGTGGAATTATCTGAACACATACTCCCAAATACTCCCCCTTCCTTTCTGCTTCAATTACTGAAGAATATACCTGTGCAGTTGTAATGTTATGACTTTTTAGAATATCTTGGTTTAGGAATCTTTCATAGTTTCCAATATCCATGTCGCATTCGCCTCCATCTTCTGTCACAAAGACTTCGCCATGCGCAATTGGGTTCATTGTTCCTGCGTCATAATTTAGATAAGGATCTATTTTTACGCAAGAGACTTTTTGATCTGCTAATTGTAATAATTTTGCAATCGAGGAAGTTGTTACGCCTTTTCCAAGGCCAGACATCACACCACCTGTGACAAAAATATACTTCGTCTGCACATTAATGAAACAAGTATCTGTCTTTTGTATGTTTTGTATAAAATAATACGTTGAAAGAACGATCGGTAGGCTCGATTTAGTTATTCAATAGTTTGGACAATTGCCGATCTTTACAATTGTAAAAAAATTTCTTGTTTTTTTAACGAGTTTTAGATATTTTGGGGGTTGTTTTTTTATTTTTGTTTGTAAATAATAATAAGAGAACTTCTAGATGGCGGCCATAACTGAAATTACTTCCCTCCACCAATATTTAGTGCTTGGCCCCCTCTTTAACGTGTTTAGTCTGTTAAAGTAAAGTTTGTTTTTTAAGACTTTTTGTAAAAGTTGTAATCTTTGATTCTAGTTTGTTTTGCGGAGTTTTTTCAATTAATTTCAAATATGCACTTCCAACAATTACTGCATCAGCTCCTGCTTTGATGTATTTTTTTACATCTTTAGGAGTTGAGATTCCAAATCCTATGCCGACGGGAGTTTTTCCTTTGGTTTGTTTTTTTACATTTTTGATTGCTTTTAATGTATAATTTTTAATTCCTGTTTTGACACCTGTTGTTCCATAAACTGCAACAAGATACAAGAATCCTGTTGATACTTTGGCAATCTTTTGTATTCTTGTATTGGAAGTGTTTGGAGATATCAGAAATATTGTATCTGCGTTACTTTTTGCTGCTTTTAGATATTCTTTTGATTCCTCAATTGACATATCTGGAAGAATGAATCCATCTATTCCTGCTTTTTTTGCTTCTGAGATAAATTTTGAATATCCTTTGTGATACAAGATGTTAGTGTATGTCATTAGCACTAATGGAATGTCTGTTTCTTTTCTGATTTTTTTTACAATGCTAAAAAACTTGGAAATCTTAGTACCTTTCTTTAGTGATATAGTACTTGCATTCTGAATTACCGGACCATCTGCTATAGGATCTGAAAATGGAAAACCTAATTCTATAATGTCTGCTCCTCCCTTTACTAGACCTCTTACAGCCGTAATTGTGGCTTTTTCATTTGGAAATCCTACCATAATGTATGATATCAGAGCCTTTTGATTTTTTGCCTCTAGTTCGGCAAACTTTTCTTTAATCTTTGACATTTCTCTTCAAATAATTTTGTACTTCTTCAACGTCTTTGTCTCCTCTTCCAGAAAGCGTTACAACTATTGATTCTGATTTCTTTCCTTTTCGTGCTACTTTGATTGCTTCTGCTATTGCATGAGCTGATTCAAGCGCCGGAATGATTCCTTCTGTTCTAGTAAGCATCAAGAATGCATCAATTACTTCTGAATCCGTAGCTGAATGATATTTTATTCGTTTTGTATCTTTATAGTACGAGTGTTCTGGGCCAACACCTGGATAGTCTAGTCCAGCTGAAATACTATGTGTTTCTGTAATTTGTCCCTCTTTGTCTTGAAGTAGATATGTCATCATGCCATGTAAGACTCCTTTAGTTCCGGCTGATAATGTTGCTGAATGTAGTTTTGTTTTTAGTCCTTTACCCGCAGCCTCCACCCCAATCATCTCTGCATTAGAATCAATTAATGGATAGAATGTCCCAATTGCATTTGATCCTCCTCCAACACATGCTATTAGACTATCTGGTGTTCTGTTAATTTTCTTCATCTGTGATTTGATCTCATTTCCAATAACACTTTGAAAATCTCTAACCATTACTGGATATGGATGTGGACCTACAGCAGAACCTAGTAGATAATATGTTGTTTCTACATTAGTTATCCAATCACGAATTGCTTCATTGATTGCATCTTTCAGTGTCTTTGAACCTGAATATACTGGATAAACTTTGCAACCTAACATATCCATTCGAAATACGTTAAGCTTTTGACGAATTGTATCCTTATATCCCATGTATACTTCGGCTTTCATACCTAAAGCAGCGCATGCCATTGCAGTGGCAACACCGTGTTGTCCTGCACCTGTTTCTGCAATGATTCTTTTCTTTTTCATCTTTTTTGCAAGAAGTGCTTGACCTAGTGTGTTGTTAATTTTGTGAGCTCCACCATGGAGTAAATCTTCTCGCTTGAGATAGATTTTAGCACCTCCCAGTTTTTCTGACAAATTCTTTGCATAGTATAATGGAGTTGGTCTTCCTGCATAGACTTTGAGATAGTAGTCTAGTTCTTTTTTGAAAGTTTTATCGTCCTTGAATTTAAGATAATTCTCTTCTAACTCTTCAATGGCTGGAACTAGAGTTTCTGGAATATACTTTCCACCAAATTCTCCAAATCTACCGTTCTTAGGATACTTCAATATGCTTTCACCAGTTTCCTCACTTGTTCTTCAATATTATCGCTTTTCATAATGCTTGAACCTACCAAGAAAGCGGCTGCTCCAGACTTTTTTAGATATTGGATATCTTCAGTAGTCTCAATTCCACTCTCTGATAGAATGGGTCTTGATTTTTCATATCCTTCTAGAACTGTCTCGGTAGTTTTTAGATCAATTTCTAATGTATCTAAATTTCTGTTGTTAACTCCAATAAGATCAGCTTCAGTCTTTAACGCATTTTCAAATTCTTGTTTTGTATGAACTTCAAGGAGTATTTTCAGTTCTTTTTTGTGAGCATACTCAATAAACTCATCAATCTCTTTGAGAAATCCCTGATCAAACAATGACTGAATCAATAGTATGTAATCTGCACCCATTTTTTCTGCAGCATCTATCTGAATATTTTCTATCATGATATCTTTCATCAATAATGGAATATCTACTGATTCTCTGACCTTCATGAAATATTCTGGTGAGCCATGAAATAGGTTGGGTTGAGTAAGGATTGATAGTGCTTTTGAGCCTCCAGCAATCATCTGCCTTGCTATACTTGCTGGGTCTGTGAGGGTTCTAATCTTTCCCAAGGAGGGAGATGCAAATTTTATCTCAGTAAGTAGTGTTGGATGAGGGTTATTCTTGATAATTTGAATAAAGTCCTTGCTTGATTTTTGGAGATTTGCATCTATCTCATATGTTCCATCATCAATTGCAGCTTGAGAATTTATTACCAATCTTTTTAAAATATTTTCAGCCATCATATCATCTCCTTTAATTTTGTAATGTCTCCAGTGTCTTTGACAAAGTTTTCCAAAGTTTTGAATGCTTTTCCATCTTTGATTGTGTTCATAGCAAGCTCTACTCCTTCTTCAAAATTATTTGCAATGTTCGCAACAATTAATCCACCTGCTGCATTTAGTGCAGTAGTTTCAATCATTGCTTGATTGGCAGTGTTGTTTAATACTTCAACAAATGACTTTATCGCATCTTCTTTTGTACTAATCTGAATGTCTTTGAGTGATGATTTGTGCAATCCTACTACTTCAGGATCAATTGCATTCATCAATACTTTACCATCTCTTAAAATACATACTCTGTTAGTTGCACTAGTAGAGAATTCATCCATTCCATCATCAGAACGTACTGTCATAATGTTTTCTCCTCCTCTTCTCTTTAGAATTGCAGGTAATCTATCCAAGTATTCATTAGAAAATACACCAATTAGTTGATTTTTCACTCCAGCTGGATTTGATAGAGGTCCTAGAAGATTGAAAGCTGTTCTTTTGCCTAGTTGTTTTCTAGCTGGACCAACATGTTTCATTGCTGGATGAAACTTTTGTGCAAACATGAAACAAATTTTATGTTTTTCTAGAATTTGTACTATCTTTGATGGTTCTTGATTTAGATCATATCCAAAATACTCAAAAATGTCTGCACTTCCAGAAACTCCTGAAGTGGAACGATTTCCATGTTTAGCAACAACTCCTCCGGTAGCAGCTACAACAAATGAAGCCGTAGTGGATATGTTGAAGGTTTGAAGCTTATCTCCCCCTGTCCCACACATATCGATGATGGTTCCAGCATTTTTAGGCTCAATTTTTAGAGATAATTCCTGCATCATATCCAGCATTCCCAATAATTCGTCATCTGTCTCTCCCTTGTCTGCTAGATTGGATAGAAAGTCTGCATTCTCTTGGAGATTTGTATTTCCAGATAGAATGTCTGTCATGATATTATTCATCTCATCATAAGTAAGGTCTGTCTTCTCTTGCAATCTTTGAATTAAATTTGAGATCATTTTTCTTCCACTTGTTTAATGAAATTTGCTAGAATTTTCTTGCCTTCTTCTGTCATAATTGATTCCGGATGAAATTGTACTCCCTCAATTAGATATTCTTTGTGTCTTATTGCCATTATCTCTCCATCGTCTGCAGCTGTAGCAGTTACTTCTAGTATATCTGGAATTATTGTCTTATCTCCAACCAAACTGTGATATCTTGTTGCTCTAAATGGATTACTTACTCCCTTGAACAGTTCTGAATTAGTATGATTCACTGGACTAGTCTTTCCATGTCTTACACATCCTGCATTTGTTACCTTTCCTCCAAATGCATGAATTATCCCCTGATGTCCAAGACATACTCCAAGAATTGGAGTGGTTGGTCCCATGTTAGTTATGACATCTAAACATACTCCAAAGTATTTCTTCTCTTCTGGAGTTCCTGGACCTGGTGAAATTACTATCGCATCATAGTTTTTTTGTTTAATCTCGTCTAATGTTATTTTGTCATTTCTAATAACATCTGATTCAACTCCCAACTCTCCCAGATACTGTGCAATGTTGTACACAAACGAATCATAGTTGTCAATGATTAGAAATTTCATTTCGTTGCATCCTTTAATGCTTGAAGCATTGCACCTGCCTTGAATTCTATTTCCTTGAATTCATGTTCTGGAACAGAATCCGCAACTATTCCAGCTCCTGATTGAACAAACCCTTTCTTCCCATCAATGAAGATACTTCTGATTGCTATTGCGAAGTCGCAGCATCCATTAAATGAGAAATATCCAACTGCTCCGGCATATGGTCCTCTTGCACCCGTCTCTAATTCATCAATTATCTCCATGGCCCTGACCTTTGGTGCTCCTGAGACTGTCCCTGCAGGAAATACTGCCTTGAAGGCATCAAACATGTCGTTATTAGGCGCTAATTTGCCTACTACGTGCGTAACGATATGCTGAACGTGACTAAATCGTTTTATTTGCATTAGGGATTCTGGATGAACTGTCCCATACTTGCATACTCGACCAATATCATTTCGTCCCAAATCTACTAACATTGTATGTTCGGCTAGTTCCTTTTCGTCATGGAGTAGTTCATCAGCTAGTTGTTTGTTCTTTTCTTCATTGTCTGTGATCTTTCTGGTTCCAGCAATAGGGAAGGTCTCCACCTTATCATCAGTTATTCGAACTAACATTTCTGGAGATGCGCCAATGATTGTTTTGGAACCTTGTTTTAGATGATACATGTATGGTGATGGATTTAGTTTTCGTAATGTTTTGTATAACGTTAGATTATCTCCATTATGCTCAAATGCAAACTTTCTAGATAAAACAACTTGGAAGATATCTCCGTCATGGATTAATTTTTTTGCCTTGTTTACAATATCTGAGAATTTTTCTTTGTTTATGTTTGGCGTTACTTCAGAAGAATGGAAGTCACCAAATGTATCGCCATTCATCTTTAGCTTATCGAATCTATTCTCATCATGGTAGAAATAAAATAGTTTCTTGTGTAGATTATCATATAGAATACCATCATCATAAATCCCAAACTCCATTAATGGTTGCGGTGAATTGTGAGTATCTGGTATATCTTCAACTAGTCTAATTGCATCATAGTTGACTACACCAACTGCTCCACCTAAATATCGATAACTTTGATCATCTGATCTTCCTAAGAGTTTCTTTAGTTCTGCGAATGGGTCTGTAGTGTGAATAGTTTCAGTATCTCCACCTCGAAGAATTTCTACTTTATCTGAATAACCTTTGAGGATTATCTTTGGGTCAAATCCCATTACTGATGTTTCAGCTAGTACTTCAGGACCTGTTAGTGATTCAAAGAGAAATGAATGTAAATAGTTTCTTGAAATTTTATTATAAATTTGAAATTGGTTTTCAGATAAATCTAGGGGTATTACTTTTGCATGAGAGTTTCCAAATATGTTCACCCATAACGAAATCCTAGAGGTTTATTATTTAAATTGAACTGTAGGTTCTGATCGTATTGTTTTAGTCTAAAATGATTGGGTTTCTAGGCATGGTATGATTACGGTATAGTACGGTACCTTTATATCATATTTTGACGTAGTAGAATTACCATGCAGGGGGTAAATCAAACAATCGTGCTGGATATGCAGATTCTAAGAACGCACAATGTCCTATCTTCAGTATCTAAAGTTGAATGCTATGTTTGTGGGAAGGGAATAGAAGATGGTCATTCTATTACTGCCAAGACCTTACCTCATGGAATAGTTCTTTTTTGTGACGTTCATTATTCATAGCCAATAATTTTCTTATTTGGTGTCAAAAAATCTGATTGTATTCTACTCGTTTAAATTAGTCGTCTAAGATAATTATGTGGTCACATGCAAACTTCCAAATCTAATTCTAATTGTCTACGTTGTGGGAAAAACTCTTTATTGACTGATGAAGATACTGGTGAACAATTTTGTTCAAAGTGTGGTTTTGTGGCTTCTGAAAAATTACAAGCATCAGGTCCAGAATGGAGATCATTTCAAAAAGATGGCGGGTCAGACCCCGCAAGAACTGGTGCACCATCATCACTTACGATACATGATATGGGATTATCTACAGTTATCAATCCTCAAAACAGAGATGCAACTGGAAAACCATTAACTGCTGCTATGAAAAGTACCATTGAAAGACTCAGAACTTGGGATAACCGAAGTCAAGTTCATGAACCTGCTGATAGAAATTTAAGACAAGCCCTTAGTGAATTAAATAAGTTAAAAGATAAGGTTGCAATTTCTTCAAATGTTCTTGAAAAAGCTGCTTACCTCTACAGAAAGGCTTTGGATAAAAAACTAGTTCGTGGTAGATCCATCTCTGCAATGATTGCTGCATCACTTTATGCTGCCTGCAGAGACACTGAAACACCTAGAACCCTAAAAGATATTGCTGATGCGGCTAATGTTAAACGAAAAGATATTTCAAGATGTTATAGATTGTTACATAATGAATTAGATCTAAAGATGCCTGTTGTAGATTCAATACAATGTATTGCAAGAATTTCAAGCAAACTAAACATCCCAGAAAAAACAAAACGATATGCAATTCAAGTGCTCAAAGATGCACAAGAACGTAAAGAATCGGCTGGAAAGGATCCTATGGGCCTTGCTGCAACGGCATTATACCTATCTTGTGTACAAAATGGAGTATCTATTACTCAACGGGACCTTGCAGAAGCTGCAGGTGTTACTGAAGTTACTATAAGAAATCGCTACAAGGGATTAAAGGAAGGAATAGTAAAGTTAGAATCTTAATTATTCAATATTCTCGGTTTTTACATGTATGTTAAATTTACAATGACTGCATGAAGCATTTTCAGATGTAGAATACGACAAACGACAATTTGGACAAACAACAATATCTGCCATACATACTACGTCAAACAACGTCATAAATACCGTCAAGAAGATGAGTTTAAGATTTAGCCAATTAATCATTTTTTAATGAAAAAAGATTCTAAGCATGGAAAATTTTTTCACAAATGTTACACATAAATTTGTAAGGGCTAATTTGAATCCATTCGATACATGTAATACATTCTTTACTTATCATACTATCTAACCATCATAAACTAATAAAAACATACATCGTTTTCTAGGTAACCTTATCATATTTTGGATGATATCACGATAATTATTACAGGTTTCACTAGTTAATTTTTACCAATGCTTTCCATTAAGAATTTCTTCAAACAGGCATGCTAGTGCAATTATTCAAAATCATATTGATGATATTGGAAGAATAAAGGAAGAAACTAGAGAAGTCAATCTTAATGGCAATGATAAACGGTTTTGGTTAGGCAGATTAGTAGACATTAACGATGAGAAATCCAATAACTCAACTTCATTGAATCCAGAGTTTTTTGCAGAGAGATTTGAGTTAAATGATGATATCAAGTAAAATTAGATCTGTTGCCTTTTATTGATAGAGTAAAAAGGAAAAGAGAGGGAATAAGATATGAAGTACATGTGCAAAACCTGTAAAAAGAAATGTGATGATATTACAAAACATTTGATGACAGTACACAAATTTTCAAAAGGACTTATAGAATCCCAACTAAAAGCAAACCCAAATTCTTATAAAAGTGCCTTTGAAAAATTAGAAAAATAAACTTTCCATTATAATGTGGATTAGTAGGACTTTTTGTTCGTGAAAAGGGGACGTTCTATTTTTAATCTTTATCGATAAAGTCACTTATGTGTGGAGGATCTGGAGCCAATCCTTTTCTCTTTCTAATATCTGATATTGCTGTTTGGAATAATGATTTTGGAACTTGGGTCCATTCCTTAAATGATGTATTCCATGTTGCACGTCCTGCAGTTTGACCTCTCATCGCTTCAGACAAAGTGAATGTCTCAGAAGCTGGAATTTCACCTATAACAATACTTGCTGCACCTTTTTGTGACATGTCAAGGACTTTGCCACGTCTGCCATTAATGACAGTTGAAACGTTTCCAACCAAGTCAGTTGGAACCCGAACCTCAATTGCTAAAGTTGGCTCTAAAACAGTAGTACCTGCAGTTAACAATGCACCCATACATGCTCGACGAGAAGCTGGACCCAGTTGAGATAAGCCTCGGTGTGCAGTGTCTTCGTGTGGAACAAAGTGAGTAAAGATAAACTTGCAGCCCCTCATCTGTTCTCTGCATAAAGGACCTTCTTTCATTACATCCTCAAAACCAGTATTAATAGAGTCAGTTGACTCTTGGACAAACTGGACACCTTTTGTTCCGTTAATCAAAATATTTCCACGTGAATCCAGTTTCATTATTCTTTTGATTGTATCTCTATCCCATCCTACCTCTTTTAGCTTGTCTGCAACAAACTCCTTGCTTTTCATGTCGCTGATTTCACCAGTTCTAAGCATCTGTGCAATTTCAGGTTCTA